>Ga0209415_10000058_pt1 | contig 146442 bp, 142 predicted proteins | sample PeaSoiSIISIP2007_FD_187696 | JGI IMG/M metagenome (GOLD analysis project Ga0209415, IMG submission 187696) | Peat soil microbial communities from Weissenstadt, Germany - SII-SIP-2007 (SPAdes) (version 2) | ecosystem: Environmental > Terrestrial > Soil > Wetlands > Peat | place: Germany... | reverse complement strand
AGGAACGACCCGCAGTACAACACGTCGACGGTGCCAGAAGCCTTCGCCGCCCCGGCACTGGATGTCGCCAACGGCATCGTCAGCGCACCCGCTGCGGTCAGTGCCGAAGCCACCGCCAGGCTCGTCAGCTGGCGCGCTCGCCACCTCGAAGCAAACGAACGTGTGGTCAAGGTTGACATCCTATGCCTCCTAGGTCAGTTGCATTTTCAGTACGGTGGTGCCAAAAACTTCGTATTCGCGTGATTCTAGGGTAGTTCTCGTCGCATCTGCGCAAAGCGTAGAGGTAGGCATTGGGCGCCGATCGCGACTCGACGGTCGAGCGGAGAGCCGTCGGCGTTGTGCGTGTGCACCCGGCGCGTCGCGGCGGCACGCTCGAGTGAGAAGCCCGTGCGTGCACCTTGCGCCCTCGGCAACCGCCGCGTCCTACAAGCGTTGCTTGAGTTCGACGTTGCGTTCAATGCCCAGAGGCGGCGCGAGCAGCCGACTATAGGCTGACTCGCGTGGAGGCACCACCGACTTCCGACTGGGTCTTGGTCACGCCCGACCCCCTGTCGCCCGACGAGCTCGCCGCCTGGGCGACCCGTTCAAACTGCGGGGCGGTCGTCACCTTCAGCGGGATCGTGCGCGACAGCTCGGCCGTCCGCCAAGGCGTTATCGCGCTCGACTACGAGACCGACACGGGCCTCGCCGAGGGACGCATCCGCGAGGTGATCGCCGAAGCGCGTGTCAAGTGGCCGACTCTCGAGGCCGTCGCAATCCATCACCGGATCGGACAGGTCGAACTCTCCGGCACCACGGTCGTCGTCGTCGTCTCCTCGCCCCACCGGGCCGAGGCCTTCGAGGCCGGGCTCTACTGCATCGACACATTGAAACGCAGCGTGCCCATGTGGAAGCGCGAGATCTGGGAGGGCGGTTCCGCCTGGAGCGAAGAGGGCACGCCCATTGTGGATGTCCGGGATCCGTGATCGCAATGCCCCAAAGAAGAGTGGCGAGCCCATGATTCAGCTGGAGGAGGCGCAGGAGTTCGTGCTAGCGGCCGTGGCGCCCCTCGAACCCGAGGAGGTGGTGCTCGAGGAGGCGCTCGGCTGCGTCGCGGCGACCGCCGTCGTGGCCCGGGAGCCGTCGCCGCGCTTCGCCAACTCGTCCATGGACGGCTTCGCGGTGCGTTCGAGCGACACGTCGAGCGGGTCGGTGCGCCTGCGCATCGTGGCGTCGATCTTTGCCGGGGATATGGCCGCCGCTCAACTCAGCGAGGGTGAGGCTATGCGTATCATGACTGGCGCACCGGTGCCCAAGGGGGCCGACAGCGTCTGCATGCGGGAAGAGGCGACCGTCGACGACCATACCCAGACCGTCCTGCTGCACCGCACCGTCAACGCCGGCGAGTTCGTGCGCCGGGTCGGCGACGACGTCGCGGAGGGTCAGACCCTGCTCGACCCCGGCGACGAGGTCGGCCCGGCGCTTATAGGCGTGCTCGCGAGCCAAGGCTACGAGGCGGTCTTCGCGCACCCGCGACCGCGCGTGGGCGTCTTGTCGACGGGCAACGAACTCACCGACGCGCCCGAAGCACCCGCCGAGGGCAAGATCCGTGACTCGAATCGGCCTTCTTTGCTGGCGTCGTTACGCCAGTCCGGCTTCGAAGCGGTCGACCTCGGGATCGTCGGGGACACCATGGAGGAGATCACCAAGGGCTTCGAGCGAGGGATCTTCGAGTGCGACGCGGTGGTCTCCACCGGCGGCGTGAGCGTGGGCGACGCGGACTTCGTCAAGTCCGTGATCGGCGAGCTCAGCCAAGGGAGCGCCCGCTCGATGCAGGTGGCGATCAAGCCCGGCAAGCCCTTCGCCTTTGGCGTCACGCCCGAGGGTGCGCCGCTCTTCGGCCTGGCGGGCAATCCTGTGTCGACCCTTGTTGGTTTCGAGCTCTTCGTGCGGCCGGCGCTGCGCCGCCTGGCCGGGCACCACCAGTTGAAGCGCCCGACGCTCAGCATGGTGCTGGACTGTCCGCTGCCTCGGAGTAAAGACAGAAAGGTCCACCTGGTGCACGCGGTGTGCCAAATCCACGACGACGGGCGCTTCCACGTCGAGAGCGTCGCTCGCACGGCGTCGCACCTATTGCACGCGATCGCCCGCAGCAACGCCCTCGCGATCGTTCCCGACGGTGACGGACTGGGCGCCGGCGATGAAGTGTTCGCCATGATCCTCGAAGCTGATCAGACCTTTGATCGTTCAACTCATTACCTTGATGGCTAATTCAGCCCTCGTCGGCCACTCGATGCCGCTCACCCCTCGGTGACGGCGGTGGCGCGCCTGCTCTTGCTCGGCCCCGCTCGCGACGCCGCTGGCACTCGCAATGACGTCTTCGAGGGGTCGACCGTCGAGGCGATCCTCGCCCAGGCGGTCGCTCGCTACGGCGAGCCGTTTCAACGGGTGCTCGACGTGAGTCGCGTGTGGCTGAACGGGGTGCAGACCGAACCGGGCGCGCCGGTAAGTGACTACGACGAGATCGCGGTGCTGCCGCCCGTGTCGGGCGGGTGAGGCGCGTTCTCGCCGACCAGCAGCTCGAGCGCGTGGGGCAACACATCGAGCACGGCGTCGAGATTTTCCACCGCTCCCTTGGGTGAACCGGGACAGTTCAGGATCACGCTTCGCCCTGTCGTCCCGGCCCGCGATCGCGAGAGACGGCCGAGCGGGTTCACCAATCGCATCGCCTCACTGAGACCGGGCGCCTCGCGCTCGATCACCTGCGATGTGCCCTCGGGCGTCAAGTCCGTCGGGGCGAACCCCGTACCACCGGAGGTGACGATGAGTCCGGCGAAGTCCTTTGCCATTTCTCGGAGGGCGTCCGCCACCGAGGAGACACCGTCGGGCACGACGCGGCACTCACTCACGGCGAAACCGGCTTCCTGCAGCCGTCGCGTCAGTGCGGGACCCGCCAAGTCCTCGCGATGGCCGGAGGACACCGAATCGGAGACGATCAGGATCTTGGCGGCGAGGTCCACTCTGGTGAGCGTAGGTGAAGTTCGACTCGCGACGCGAAGTTGCTCGGTGCGCCCTCGAGCGCGAGTCGCGTCAGCGAATCGTGGCTCCACCGTCTCGACTGGTTCGTGCTACCTAGCCACCGGCCATCGCGCCGATGACGAAGAACGGCGACGCTCCCCTCGCCACGGTGTCGGGCAGCGGCGCATTGATCGGCTCGTGGGAGAGGTCTTCCTCGTCGACGAAGAAGCGGATGAATGGACGCCGCTCGCCCGTGGCGGGGTTGCGGATCGTGCCGAGCAGCATTGGGTAGCGAGCTTCGAGCGCGTCGATGATCGACGCCGCACTCACGACGCCACCAACTTCGAGCTCGACCTCTCGCTGGACCCCGGCGAGCGTCTTCAGGTGGGCCGGCAGGACGACCCGCGTCATGCCAGCGTCTGGACCTCGACCGAGAGCACGGCCGGCAGGTCGTGCACGATCGCCGTCCAGCTGTCCCCCGCATCGGCCGACGCGTACACCTGGCCGCCCGTGGTTCCGAAGTAGACGCCGCACTCGTCGAGCGAGTCGACCGACATCGCGTCGCGCAGCACGTCGACGTAGCAGTTGCTCTGCGGCAGGCCCTTGGCGAGCGGCTCCCATTCGTTGCCGCCGGTGCGGCTGCGGTAGACGCGCAGTTGACCCTCCGGCGGGAAGTGCACGGAGTCGCTCGTGATCGGCACGACGTAGACCGTCTCGGGCTCGTGGGCGTGCACGTCGATCGTGAAGCCGAAGTCGGTCGGCAGGTTGCCGCTCACCTCGGTCCAGGAGTCCCCGGCGTTGTCGCTGCGCATTACGTCCCAGTGCTTCTGCATGAAGAGGGTGTCGGGGCGAGAGGGGTGCAGGGCGATGCGGTGCACGCAGTGACCGACCTCGGCCGCCTCGGAAGGGATTCCTTCGGAGAGCAAGCCCTTGTTGATGGGCTTCCACGTCGCGCCGGCGTCGTCGGTGCGAAAGACCCCGGCCGCGGAGATCGCGATCCAGATTCGGTTGGGATTGGTCGGACTGACGATGATCGTGTGCAGGCACATCCCGCCGGCGCCCGGCTGCCAGGACGAGCCCGTCGTGTGCGTGCGCAGGCCCGAGAGCTCCGCCCAGGTCGCGCCCCCGTCGGTCGTCTTGAAGAGCGCCGCGTCTTCGACGCCCGCGAGCACGGTGTCGGGGTCGCTCAGCGACGGCTCGAGGTGCCAGACTCGCGCGAACTCCCACGGGTGCGGCGTCCCGTCGTACCACTGGTGCGTGCCGGTCACGCCGTCGTAGGGGAACTGGTTGCCGACCGGCTCCCAGGTCTTGCCGCCGTCGTCGGAGCGCTGGACGAGCTGGCCAAACCAGCCCGTCGACTGCGATGCGAAGATCCGGTTCGGCTCGACCGGCGATCCCTTGACGTGGTAGATCTCCCAGCCTTCGAAGAAGGGGCCGTTGACCGTCCAGTCCTTGCGCCTGCCGTCCGCCGTCAGGACGAACGCGCCCTTCCTGGTGCCCACCAGTACTCGCACTCCACTCATGGCATCCTCCTGCCCTCTCGGTCCTTCCACCGCTCACAGTAGCGGCGAGGTGCCACATGGTTCCAGGTCCCGCAAATGATCTTGTGCTGAACAACGCGTGTCGGCACTCTGGCCTAGGGCAGGATGAGATGCAGGTCACCGAACTCGTGCCAGAGGTACCCCTGAACGAGGGCGGCGTGGTACGAGTCGGCGAGCAGTTCGCGCCCGATCATGGCCTCGAGCATCAGCAGGTGCGACGAGACCGGCTCGTGCCAGCCCGTCACCATGCCGTCGACGGCGCGCACGCCGCGTTCGGGTGTGATGACGACGCCGGTCCAGCAGTCAAGGCCGTGCACGAGTCCGTCGTCGTCGAGGGCCGTCTCGAGCGCCCGTACGACCGTCGTGCCGACCGCGATCACGTGGTGGCCGCTGCGTCGGGCCAGGTTGACGCGCTCGGCCGTCGTCGAAGGAACCTTCACCCGCTCGGGGTAGGGGACCTCGTCGGCCTCGAGCGAAGCGACGCCGGTGTGCAGCACGAGCGGCGCCACGTCGACGCCGCGCGCGACGAGGCGCGTGATCATCTCGGTCGTGAAGGGGCGGCCGGCGCTTGGCATCTCGGCGCTGCCCGGCTCGGTCGCGTACACGTTCTGGTACGCCTCGATCGGCCAGGTCCGCTCGACGTAGCCGTAGCGGATCGGCCGAGCGTGAGTCTCGAGCCAGGCGAGAGTCGGCTGGCCGAGCTCGAGGCTCGCCACCCACAGCCGGCCGCGGTCGCCGAAGGGCTCGTCGAGCGTCATCGCCGCGCCACCGCGTAGGCGCAGGCGCCGCGGTGCCGCCTCGCGCCAACGCTCGTTGCGCCGTCCGACGATTCGTCGCGGCTCGACGACCCAGCGCGTCTTGCTGAGTTCGGTCGAGAGGTGCACGACAAGGGCGGTGCCGTCCTCGGCGTCGGCGTCAAGCGCCGCGGGTATCGTGCCCGAGGTGTTCACGACGACGACGTCGCCGGGATCGAGCAGTGCCGGCAGGCAGGAGAAGGAACTGGACACGAGCGAGCCGCTGGACCGGTAGCTCACGAGCATGCGCACCCCGTCGCGGGCGAACCCTCGCGCCTCGGGCGGCGCGGACGCCTCGAGCCAGGGCGGCAGCTCGAAGTCGAAACGTTCGGCGACGCTGGGTGAGATGGACACCGTTACGACCAATCGCCCGCGCGGTAGCGACCACTCGGGAGCCCGGAATCGATGAGCCTGCGCAGCGCCGGCACCACCGCCTCGGGCAGTGGCCGATCGGAGATGTCTTCGCCGGGAAAGGCGGCCTGGTGCATGTCGGTCCGCATGTCACCGGGATCGAAGGTGTAGATCGCCAGTTCGGGAACTTCGACGGCGAGCACACGGTGCAACTGGTCCAGCGCGGCCTTCGACGATCCGTAGCCGCCCCAGCCCTCGTATCCCTCGACCGACGCATCCGACGTCACCGAGAGGACGATTCCGCTAGAGCGACGCAGCAACGGCAGCGCTAGCTGGATAAGGGCGAGTGGCGCGAACACATTCGCCTCGTAGACGGCGCGCAGTTGGTCCCTCGGGAAATCAGCGAGCCTCGGCAACGGGCTCGGTCCGAGCGTGCTCGCGTTATTGACGAGGAGGTCGAGCGAGCCGAAGGTCGCCGCGGCTTGGACGAGAGCGTCGCGATGCGAGGGGTCCGTAACGTCGCCCACGATCGCCTGCGCGGGAGTGCCGAGGCCCTCTAGCGCAAGCTCGACGTCGCTCAGCGGGCCAGCCCTTCGTCCGTCAACGACGAGCGTCCAACCGCCTTTTGCGAGATCGAACGCGACGGCTCGCCCGAAACCTCGCGAAGCGCCCGTGACAATGGCAACCGGCATTTCGAACCCTCTCTCGTCCCCAAATGGAGCACGAGCAGAAGACTACAAGTTAAAGTAAAGTTTAAGTCAAGTCATTACTTTCGAGGAGGCGGGAACATCACCACCGACCATCTGACCATCGGTGAAGTCGCTGAGCGCAGCGGCTTTTCGACCTCCGCCGTGCGCTTCTACGAACGCCAGGGCCTGGTGCACGCCGAGCGAACGTCGGGCAACCAACGGCTCTTTCGCCGCGACGTCCTGCGGCGCCTCGCCTTCATACGGATCGCCCAACGCGTTGGCCTGAGCCTGGAGGAGATCGTCGCCGCCCTCGCCGAGCTCCCAATTGACACGGCGCCCAACGCCAAGGACTGGCAGCGACTTACCCGTGGCTGGCGTGAGCGCATCGACGAGCGCATCGCGCTGCTCGAGGCGCTGCGCGGTGGGCTCTCCAGCTGCATTGGCTGCGGCTGCCTCTCGCTACGCACCTGCCAGCTCGCCAACCCGTCAGACGAGGCGGCGAGCCTCGGGGCTGGCCCCCAGTATCTGTGGCGCAGCTGAGCGTCTCAAGCTGCTCACTCCCCTCGCTCGGCAACCCCTAGCGGCAGTGGTCCTAAGTCGACCTCTATCGTTTAGCGATGGAGATCGTGCGCTGTTCAACACCGGATGAATTCCTCGCCGCCTCGATCACCTACCGGGCCGCTGAGCCGATCCGCACCAACGTGATCGGCTCGGTCGCGACCTCCGTGGTCGACGGCGTGCGCGCCTACGACGCTCATTGGTGGTGGATCGTGCGCGGCGACGACGGTGACGTCGTGGGAGCAGCCTTGCGCACGGCGCCCTTCGGGCTCCAGCTCGGACCGATGCCCGTTGGGGCGGACCAGCTCCTCGCTCGGGCCGTTGCCGAAGTGGACGACGATTTCCCGTGGCTCGCCGGACCCGAGCAGTTGGTCCAAGCCTTCCTTCGCGCCTACGGAGAGAACGGCTCGCCCGGTTCGATCAGGGGCGCGGTGCGCGGTCGCCAGAGCCTGCTCTACGAGCTCGATGAACTCGTTGTGCCCGACGTAGAGGGAAGCGCGCGCACTGCGACGGTCGACGACTTCGACCTCGTCGCGCGCTGGACACTGGACTTTTCCGAGTTCGTCGATGGAGTGGCCTACACACCAACCGAAGGGGAATGGCGATCCCTTCACGAGCGACTGAGTTCGGGTTCGAGGCAGCTGTGGTGCCTTCGCGATATCGAGGTGTCGATGGCCGGCCACGCGTCGCCCGTCGCGACACCGTCAGGACTCGTCACGCGCGTCGGGCCTGTCTTCACCCCGCCCGAGTTTCGAGGGCGCGGCTACGGTTCGGCGGTAACGGCCACACTCAGCGCCGCGCTGCAGGAGGGCGGGTCGCGCGTCATGCTCTACGCCGACGCGGCTAACCCGACGAGCAACGGCATCTATCAGAAAATCGGCTATCGATTCGTCGACGACGCCGTGCAGTACGACCTCGCGCCAATCGCCTAGCTCTCCGTCCTCATCGAAATTCGGCCGCCAGACAGCCAACGACGAAGCCCATCGCCGTTGCACGAACCACGTTCACGTTTCCAACTCCGCGAATAGGTGACTCGAATATATTGACTCAATAGCCACCGGAGCCAAAACTTCTTCAAACCGCTCGACCGTGACGCGTGTCGTCGCGGTGGTGGTGTGCGGCATAAGCCTCTACGTCTTGTTGCCCGGGTTGCTGCGCGTCATTTCGTCGTGGCCACGACTGCTGACCCTCGAGCCGTGGTGGTTTCTCGTGGCGCTGCTCTGCGAAGCCGCGAGCTTCGTCTGCGCCCTAGCGCTGCTGCGGCTCGTGCTGCGCACGAAGAACTGGTTCGCCGTCGTGACGGCCGGGCTCGCGGGCAACGCGGTCACCAATACCCTGCCCGGTGGTGACGCGGTCGGGGCGAGCGTGGAGTACCGCATGCTCGCCAGCACCGGTATCGACACCGTCCAAGCGGCCAGCGGGCTGGCCGTGAGCGCCATCATCGGTGTTGCCGGGCTCTTCGCCCTGCCGATCTTCGCGTTGCCGGTCATTGTCGGGGGCGCAGCAAGCGCCGGACTCGTGCACGCCGGTGAACTCGGCGCCATCGGCTTCGGGCTGCTCGTGATACTGGGCGTGCTCTTCCTTACGACCAACAAGCCGTTGCTCACCCTCGGCAAGTCGATCCAGTGGTTGCTCACGAAACTGCCCCTTCACCGAAGAGATACGAGAGACCTCGGCCAGCGTCTCGTCGAAGAGCGCGACAAGGTCCGCGACGACCTGGGCCAGAACTGGTGGAAGGCGGTCATGCTGGTGGCGGGACGCATCGGCCTCGACTACTTCAGCCTGCTGGCGGTGCTGCGCGCGACCGGCGCCAAGCCCAACCCGTCGCTCGTCCTACTCGCCTACGCGGCGACCGCGGTCATTGCGCTTCTTCCCCTCACGCCGGGCGGGCTCGGCCTCGTGGAGGTGAGCCTCAGCGGACTGCTCGTGCTCGCCAACGTGCCGACGGGCGACGCCGTCCTCGCGACGCTCGCCTTTCGACTCGGTTCCTACTGGATACCGACCATCGCCGGCGCCGTCTGCTACATCCTGTATCGACGCCGCTACGGGCCACTGCGCCACAATGGCGTCCCCGCCCAATCCCAATAGCGGCAATCGTCCGAAGTAGCGTGAAAAATGAGCGTTCGTCACGAGGGAGGGTCGCACATGTCCACTGCTCCCAGCGGCGAACCGGGCGACCCCACGACGCGAACGTCGCGGCTCTTTCGCCGCGCCGAGGCCAACAACGTGCCCCTCAAGACCATCCTCACGACGGTCGCCGTGCTCGTGCTCGTGTACGTCGCGGCCAAGGTCCTCTACCGGCTGCGCGACATAGTCCTTCTGGTCGTGCTTGGCGGATTCGTCGCCCTCGTGCTGAATCCCCTCGTGAACCTGCTACAGCACTGGAAGCTGCCCCGCCGCGGGGCGGCCGTCGCCGTCGTCACCGTCGTCGCGGTGCTGGCCTTCTTCGGACTTGCCACCGCCTTCGGCTACCCACTCGTCAACTCCATGACGCACCTGGCCCACTCCCTGCCCTCGTACATCTCCAAGGCCGAACACAACCGCGGATGGATCGGCCACCTGCTGCACCGGTACCACGTTCAGAAGTGGGTGCAGAGGAACTCCTCGAAGCTCGTAACGATCGCCAAGGGGTTGAGCAAGCCGGCGCTCGCCCTCGGCAAGGGAGTAGCCACGCTGCTGCTCGCCCTGGTGACGATGTTCGCCTTAGTTATCCTCTTGCTGCTGGAGAGTCCCAAGATCCGCCGCGGTGGACTGACGATGTTCTCGCCGGAAACGAGCGCTTGGGTGGCGAGGGTCGGCGCGCAGATCAGCCAGGCCGCGCTCGGCTTCATGCTGGGCAACCTGGTGCTGTCGCTGAGCGCGGGCGTCGTGATCTTCATCACCCTGCTGTGCCTGTCGGTGCCCTTCGCGATCCTCTTCGCGCTCTGGGTGGCCCTCGTCGACTTCCTGCCCCAGATCGGCGGCGCGTTGGCGGGCATCCCGACGATCATCTTCGCGTTCATTCACTCGTTGCCGGCCGGCATCATTACGACCGTCGTCTTCGTGGTCTACACGCTGGTGCAGAACCACGTCTTTTACCCCATCGCCATGAGCCGCAGCGTGAAGATCAATCCGCTGACTGTGTTCCTCGCGATTCTGATCGGTGCGGAGCTCGGCGACTGGGTGGACGGCATCTTTGGCGGTTTCGTCGGCGTCTTGCTGGCCGTGCCGGCCGCGGCCACCCTCCACGTCCTCTTCCGAGAGATCTGGAACTCGACGCGCTCACCCGGCGAACCCATGTTGGGGCGCCGCTCGACCGACCACAATCACGACGCGGATTAGAACAGCAGTGACTACCGATATCAACAATCCCGTTGACGACGTGCCGCCTTCAGTGCTGGCCGACGCGCTGTCGAGGGCGCGCCAGCTCATCGACGCCGCAGCCCGTCCACGCACGCTGGAGGAGCGCCGGACCCGGCGGAGCTTCCGCCGCCTCTTTGACGACCCTGACGCGGTCGGGGTCGTCATCACCCTCACCGACGAGGTCATGCGCTTCAGCTCGTCGAAGAGCGCCGCGACCGCACTACGGGCCGCAGTGCGAGAGGCGTCGCCGAAAGGCTTCGGGCTCGCCAACTCCCTCGGACTGCGACTCGTGGCCACGCTGTCGGTCGTCGCGCCGGGCCTCGCCGTGCGCGCCGTCAATGCCCGGGTGCGACGCCTCACCGCGAACCTGATCCTGGACGACGACACCGCGTCCCTGGGCCGGCGGTTCGAGGCGCACCGCGAGCGCGGGCTCCTCGTCAATGTGAACGTGCTGGGCGAAGCCGTGCTCGGCGAGCGCGAAGCCGCCGATCGGCTGGCTCGGGTGCTCGAGGTCGTGCAGCGACCGGACGTGAACTACCTATCGGTCAAGCTCTCGTCGGTCGTCAGCCAGCTCATCACCATCGATCAAGAGGGCTCGCTCGAGCGCGTCGGCGAGAAGCTCCGCGTCCTCTACCGCGGCGCACGGGCCGCCGGGACATTCGTCAACCTCGACATGGAGGAGTTCCGCGACCTGCGCCTCACCCTCGACGCCTTCACGACGGTCCTCGCCGAGCCCGAGTTCCAAGCACTCTCGGCGGGCATCGTCCTGCAGGCCTACCTGCCTGAATCCCACGCCGGCCTCGACGAGCTGATCGCCTTCGCGAAGCGTCGCCGAGGTAGCGGCGGTGCGGTCGTCAAGGTCCGTCTTGTCAAGGGCGCGAACCTCGCGATGGAGCACGTCGAATCCGAGCTGCACGGCTGGACCGCCGCGCCCTACGGCACCAAGGCCGACGTCGACGCGAGCTACCTGCAACTCCTCGACGTCGCGCTGCGCCCCGAGCACGCTGACGCGCTGCGCGTGGGCGTGGCGAGCCATAACCTCTTCCACCTGTCGTGGGCCCTGGAGCTCGCGAAGTCGCGCGGGGTGCTCGGCCAGCTCGACGTCGAGATGCTCGAAGGCATGGCCAACGCGGAAGCGCTCGCCCTCGTCGAGAGCGGCCAGTCGGTCTTGCTCTACGCGCCGACCGCGCGCCGCGACGACTTCCCCTCCGCGGTCGCCTACCTCGTGCGCCGCCTCGACGAGAACACGGCGCCCGAGAATTTCTTGCGCGCGGCCCTCTTCATCGCCACCGACGAGGGTGTCTACGCCGAGCAGCGCGGTCGCTTCCTCGACGCGCTCGTTCAGCGCCACAGCGTGGGCGTGACGCCGCGCCGCGCGGCGCTCGTCGTTTCGACGAAGCGCTTCGAGAACCAGCCCGACGGGGACCCGACAAACCTTAGCTACGCGCACGAGGTGCGCGAAGCTCTCGATGAGGTTCGCGCGCTCGAGAGCTACGAGATCGACACCCTCTCCCACCTCGACCAGCAGGGCCAGCCCGACTTCGAAGAAGGACACGACCCGAACGGCGGCGGACGCGCGTGGTACCGCTACCGCGTGGCGAACGTCGCCGAGATCGATCGGGCCCTCGAGTTCGCGAGCTCGGGTTTCGCCGAGTGGCACCGTCTCAGCGTCAACGAGCGTCAGCGTGTCCTCTACCGGGCGGCCGACGTCATGACCGAAAGCCGGGCCCGCACGATTGCGGTGATGGCGCGCGACGGCGGCAAGACCGTCGCCGAGGCCGACCCCGAGGTGAGCGAGGCCACCGACTTCGCCCGCTTCTACGCCTCGCGGGCCTGGTCGGATGACGCGTCGACGCCGCTCGGCGTGGTGCTCATCGTGCCGCCGTGGAACTTTCCCTACGCGATTCCCGCGGGAGGTGTGCTGGCGGCCCTCGCCGCGGGCAACGCGGTCATCTTGAAGCCGGCGCCCGAGGCCGTCGCGGTCGCCTTCGAGCTGGCGAGCCAGCTCTGGCGCGCGGGCGTGCCGCGCGAAGTGCTCCAGCTCGTCCCCACGCGCGACGACGGGACGGGACGGCACCTCGTCACCCACGTCGGGGTGAGCGGGGTTGTCCTCACGGGATCGTTCGATACGGCGAGGCTCTTCACTTCGTGGAAGCCGACGCTGCGCCTCCTCGCCGAGACGAGCGGCAAGAACGCAATGGTGATCACCTCGAGTGCCGACATCGACCTGGCGGTGCGCGACCTCGTGCAGTCGGCGTTTTCCCACGCCGGCCAGAAGTGCAGCGCCGCGAGCCTCGCCATCGTCGAACGCACCCTCTACGACGACCCCAAATTCGTCGCCCAGCTCGTCGATGCCGTGACCAGCCTCAAGGTCGGCGCGGGCTACGAGCTCGCCACGAACGTCGGGCCGATCATCCGACAACCGGAACCGGCGCTGACGCGGGCCTTCAACCAGCTCGACGAGGGCGAGTCGTGGCTCGTCGAACCGGTGCGCCTGGACCCCGAGGGGCTCTTCTGGCGCCCCGGCGTGAAGCTCGGCGTGCGGCCACAGTCCTGGAGCCACCTCAACGAGTGGTTCGGTCCGGTGCTCGGGGTGATGATCGCCGAGAACCTCGACGAGGCGATCCGCTGGCAGAACCAGATCCCCTACGGGCTGACAGGTGGCATCCACTCGCTCAACGAAGCGGAGTGCGAAGCGTGGATCCAACGGGTCGAGGTCGGCAACGCCTACGTGAACCGCGGCGTCACGGGTGCCATCGTGCACCGACAGCCCTTCGGCGGCTGGAAGCGTTCGAGCGTCGGCCCGACGGCCAAGGCGGGCGGGCCGAACTACGTGAACTGCCTACGCGAGTGGAACCCCGTCACCGACGTCGCCGGTGCGATCGCCGAGGCCGCTTCGTGGTGGCAGGAGTTCGGCTCGAAGGCGCGCGACGACACGGGCCTCGTCGCCGAGCGAAATCTGTTCCGTTACCGCCACCACCTCAAGCCCGTCGTCGTCCGCGTCGATGCGACCTTGGGCGCTGACCAGCTGGCGTACCTGCGAGGACTGGCCGACCTCGCGCTGCTCGAAGTTGAGTTCAGCGCCGACGCCGTCGTGACGGGTCTGATCGACGTCACGCTCGAGAGCGTCGACGATCTCGTCGCGCGTTCCGACTCCTTCGACCGCGTGCGGTGGCTGAGCAGCGAGATCGCGCCGGCGACCGAACTGCTGGAACGCGGCGTCGGCGTCGACCGCCGCTCCCTCGCCCAGAGCGGTTCGGTCGAGCTGGCGCGCTGGCTCCTGGAGCAGAGCGTCACGGTCACGAATCACCGCTACGGCAACGTCCACGCCGGGCCGAAACCGCGCGCCGCGGGCCTCGGCGACGCCGACGCGCGTTAGCCCGACGGCTGAACCGTCACGTCCCTCGGCAGTCCGAGGACGCGCTCGGCGATGATGTTGCGCTGCACGACCGACGTGCCCCCGCCGATGGTGAGGGCCTGCGCGTAGAGGAAGCCCCAGGACCAGTCCCGACCGACGTCGCCGTCGACGCCGCCGGGCCCGCGACCCTCGAGCATTCCCGCGGCTCCGGCGAGGCGCTGCGCCAGGGCCATCACTTCTTGGCCGTGGTCGTCGGCTAAGGCCTTTCGCAGCGAGGCGTCGGCTGACGTTGACTTGCCAGCCAGCGCGTTGGCGGTAAGACGCATGCGCAGGAAGCGAAGTATCTCGCCGTGAATCCAGCTCCGCACCAGCTCGTCGCGTTCGAGTCGCGACCGGTCCCGGCCCTGGGAGCGAACGAGGTCGACGAGGTCCTGGGCGGTCGGGCCGCGGCCCCACAGCACCCCCTCGCCCGAGAGGGCGATGCGCTCGTTGCCGAGCGTCACCTTCGCGAGGCGCCACCCATCGTTGACCGCCCCAACGAGACAGTCGCCCGCCAGGCGCACCTCGTCGAGGAAGACCTCGTTGAATGCGTGATCGCCGGTCATGTCGACAACGGGACGCACGGTCACGCCCTTCGCGTCCATGGGGCAGACGAAGTAAGTGATCCCGTTCTGGGGCGCACCCACGATTGAGGTGCGAGCGAGCAGGATGCCCCACGACGAGAGATGCGCGTAGCTCGTCCAGAGTTTCTGGCCGGTCACGACCCACTCGTCGCCGTCGAGGCGCGCGCTCGTAATCAGCGACGCGAGGTCACTTCCGGCGTTCGGTTCGCTGAAGAGCTGGCACCAGAACTCCTCGCCGCTCAGCAGCTTGGGCAGCCAGCGCTGCCGCTGCGCCTCGGTGCCGGCCATGACGATCGTCGGCCCGGCCCAACCGATGCCGATCGGGTTGATCGGACGGCGCACGCCGGCTCGGCGAAGCTCGTCGTCAATAATCATCTGATACTCGAGCGAGGCGTTGAGCCCCCACGGCTCGGGCCAGGCGGGCGCGACCAGCTTCGCGTCGGCGAGCTCTCGGCCCGAAGGGTTGGGGTGCGCGGCGAGCCACCCGCGGAGGGCGACGCGACGCGGATCGAGCTCGTCGACGTCGCTCTCGAGCGTCGCGGTCACCTCGGCGAGGAGACCGCGGCCTTCTTCCAGATCCTCGACGTTGCTCGCCACATCACTCCTCCGTGCGAAGGTAACGCTAACGGCATTTGATCGATGTTGGCTAACGGGCTCTTTAGCGCGAGAGCTGGCAAACCGGGCTGCCCTGCGGCGACCTATTCGTCCGCGCGCAGCCCGTCTTTGATCATCGCGAGCAGGCGTTCGCTCTGGTCGACCGTCAATGTGGCACTCATGCACATCGAGCCGAGTAGCTGCATCATGTCAGCGGCATTCAGATCATCGCGCACGCAGTCGGCCGCTTGGGCGCGCGTCAGGACCACGTTGAGGGATGCTTCAATGCGCTCGCGCGACGCCACCTTCAGATCGGGATTCTTCTCGAACGCCTCGTGGAGCTCGTTGAGGAATCGTTTCTTGCCCATCGCGTAGCGCACGAACGCCTCGAGCCACGCGTCAAGGGCCAGACCCGGTTCCAGGTCGTTCAGCAGCGTCGCGGTGATGTTGACGAGCTCGTCCACGTCTTCGCGATAGACCGCTTCGACGATGTCGATTCGCTTGGGGAAGTGGCGGTACAGCGTGCCCACGCCCACGCCGGCCTCCTTGGCGATGGCCTCCATGGACGCGCCGGCTCCTTCGATCGTAAAGACGACCCGAGCCGCCGCGACGAGTCGGTCGTAGTTGCGACGAGCGTCCGCGCGCTGAGGGCGTGCCGGCTCGTCGTCACTGAGAACGGACGTGCCACCCGGCGAAGAGCCCATTTCGCTCTGCTCAGCGGCCATCAGTACGGACCTCCAAAAATTTTTCAAAATGCTCTTGCTAAACGGAGGCACCCTCCGTATACTAAGCGGAGGATACATCCGCTTCGTCCAAGATACCACCAGAAAGGCGAGAAATCCATGCCTATAACCAAATTTTCCCCCGTCCTGACAACACTCCCACGGAGGTCAGCTTCCCAGAAATACGGCCTCTTCTCCGGCTGGCGGACCCACCCTTCGGTGTTTCTGGCCGTCATCTTGGCCGCCCAGCTCATGGTCGTCCTCGACGCCACCATCGTGAACGTCGCGTTGCCGCACATGCAGCGCAGCCTCCACTTCACCGGCGGCGGCCTCTCGTGGGTCATCAACGCCTACCTGCTCACCTTCGGTGGTTTGTTGTTGCTGGGCGCCCGCTCGGGCGACCTCCTCGGTCGTCGGCGCACGTTCCTGGCGGGGATCGCCCTCTTCTCAGCGAGCTCGCTGCTCGGCGGCTTCGCAATCTCCTCCTGGATGCTGCTCGCCGCGCGATCTCTCCAGGGAGTTGGGGCCGCGTTCGCGGCTCCGTCGTCGCTGGCTCTGCTCACGACGGTCTTTTCTGACGGACCTCAGCGCACACGCGCGATCGGTCTGTTCACGACGGTGTCGGCGGCGGGCGGCGCCATCGGGCTCATCGCCGGCGGCATCCTGACCGAACTGGTCTCGTGGCGCTGGGTGATGTTCGTCAACGTGCCCATCGGCATCGCCGTGTGGTTGGTTGGGCGCACCGTGGTGCGCGAGACACCCCTGCGTCACGGCCGCTTCGACGTTGCGGGCGCTCTGACCTCGACCTTCGGCATGGTGAGCGTCGTGCTGGGTCTCGTCGAGGCGGGCAGTCGCGGCTGGTCGAGCCAGGCGACGTTGGGTGCGCTGGCCCTGGGCGCGATACTGCTCGGTCTCTTCGGGCTCATCGAGACCCGGGCCGAGGAGCCGATCGTGCCGCTGCGTCTTCTCGCCAACCGCACGCGCAGCGTGGCCAACATCTCGCGGGGACTGGTCTATGCGGGCATGTACGGCTCGTTCTTCTTCCTCGGCCAGTTCCTCCAGGACGCCAACGGCTACTCGCCGCTGCGCGCCGGCGTGAGCTTCCTGCCGGTCCCGCTGTCGGTCTTCTTCTCCTCGCAGATGGTGAGCCGCGGGCTGGTCGGCCGGATCCGTCCGAAGTCCCTCATGCTGTCGGGCATTTCGCTCACGCTGGTCGCCATGCTCCTCATGAGCCAACTGCGCGCCGGCACCACGTACCCCTACATCCTCGTCTGCCTCGTCCTGCTCGGGCTGGGCTCGGGAACCTCGCTGGTGTCCTTAACGACGGCGTCGCTCGCGGGCGTCGCGCCCGAGGACGCCGGGGCGGCGTCGGGTCTCGTCAACGTAATCCAACAGCTCGGCGCGGCACTGGGCGTGGCGATTCTGGTGACGGTCTTTAGCGCAGCGTCGGGACACGCCCAGCTCGCCGCCGGACGTTCCCACGTCGCCGCGCTGCTGCACGGACTCGACACGACTTTCGCGATTGGTGCCCTCTTTGGCTTCGTGGCGCTCGCGATGGTGGCCCTGCTTGTGCGGATGCCGGCGCCAGCGAGTTCGGCGGCCGCAGTTGACGAGGTTGCCGTCGAGCTAGTCGACGAAGAGGGTTTCGTCGCCCTCGAGCGAGAGGTCGCCTAGCGGTCAGACCGCGCCGGAGATTCGCGCCCACGCGGTCTTATACTTCGAAATATGGCAGTACTTTTCTGGTTGCTCATCATCCTCGTCTGCATTTTCGGCGAGATCCACACCAACGCCTTCATCCCGGTGTTCTTCGGCGCTGGGGCGATCATCCCGTTCTTCCTGGCGCTCGCGAGCGTGCCCTTTGCGGTGCAGGTGGTGGTGTGGCTCGTCATCTCGGGCGTGCTCATCGCCGCCCTTCGCCCGGCCGCGATGCATCGCTTCCACAAGAAGGGAGTCTTGGACCTGGCGGCGCCGTCCGCGAGCTCCATGACCAACCTCTCGGGCATTGTCGAGGACGCGGTGGGCGACACGGTGCACCCGGGACGCGTAAAGATCAAGGGCGAACTTTGGAAGGCCGTCACCGACTCGAAGGAGTCGATCCCCGAGGGCACCCAGGTCGTCGTGAAGAAGTCCTACGGCACCACGCTCTGGGTCGAACGCGTCTAGCCAGTCCCCCGTCGCAGGGTTCTAGGACCGCAACCAGTTAGATCGCCGTCGTACCGGGCACACCCTCCAACACGCTGCGGATGGCCTGGGCCGCTCCGAGCAACGCCGAACTCTCGGCCGGGATTATCAGCTTCGTGTTCTCGCTCGCGGCGAACTTGGACAGCGTGTCGAGCTGGAGGATCGCCACCAGCGTCGGGTCGGGCGCCTGGCCCTTGATCGCGGCGTACACCAGGGCGATCGCTTGGGCCCGGCCCTCGGCTTCGAGGATCTGGGCCTGCTTGGAGCCTTCGGCGCGCAGGATCTGTGACTGCTGGGCGCCCTCGGCCTCTTTGATCGCGGCCTGTCGCTGGCCGTCGGCCACGTTCACCGCGGACTGTTGCTGACCCTCGGACTCGAGGATTCGAGCACGCTTCTCCTGATCGGCCTGCTTCTGTAGGGCCATGGCCTGGAGGATCTGGTCCGGCGGGGTGATTTCGAGGACCTCGACCCGGTTGATGCGCACGCCCCACTTGTCGGTGGCCTCTTCCATCTGCGTTTGTAGCAGTGTGCCGATGCGCTCGCGCTGGGAGAAGGCCTCGTCGAGGCTGATCGATCCGAAGACGGCGCGCACCGACGTGCGGGCCAGCTGGTCGACGCTGACGATGTAGTTCGAGTTGGTGAAGAGGGCGAGGCGCACGTCGACCACCTGGCTGAAGATGGTTGCGTTCACGATGACCGAGACGTTGTCGCGGGTGATGACCTGCTGGCGGTCGCCGGTGCGCGGCGTCTCTCGCACGTCGACGATTTTCATCACTTCGATAAAGGGAAAGATGAAGCACAGACCGGGATTCTTGATGTCCTTGAACTCGCCGAAGCGTGTCACCACGCCCTCGAAGCCCTGCTGGACGATTCGCACCGACTTTGAAATGGTCACGATGACCAGGAGAACGATGATGGCGGCGATCACCGCGATGACGATGCCGGCGGTCGCGACGCCGTCGATAATTCCAATTCCCATGTGCAGTTACCTCCCCAAGATGGCGGCGCAGTTGAGGTAACTGTTCGTGTCTTGGCTGATAGGGGCAGTGTATCGGACTGGTTCTTCAGGCTTCGGGGCTGCACCGCGTTGACTGGCGGCGCTAACAGTCGCGTCGACGACAAGCCCCTTGAAAAAATTCCCGGCAAGCCTCGGTCCACGCCCCCGTGCAGCTGGCACAAACTTCCTGGTAAGACAGAGGTACCGGTACCGACGAATCGCTCGCGCCGAGCGAGGGAGGTTGGCCATGGACGTCGCCACGTTTGTCGCCTCGGTGTTTAACAACGAGCTTCCCTTTCGCGTCGAGGCTTACGACGGCAGCGTCGCCGAACCCACCGTCACCTCGCGCGCGAACACGATTACCTTCAAGATCCTCAACCGCAACGCGATCTCACGCGTCCTCATCCACCCCGGCGAGCTCGGTCTGGCGAGGGCCTACGTAACGGGCGACATCGACGTCGACGGCGACCTCGATCCCCTATTCGAGCTGTCGCCGCCAGCGCTGAGCACCCTGCTGAAGTTAAGGAGACTGCGTGAGCTACTCGCCGTTGCGGGCCCCTCAGCGCTACGGCCGCTGGCCCCGCCCTCGGTCGAAGCACGCCCGCGAGGTCTCATGCACTCCAAGAGCCGCGACCGCCAGGTCGTGACGCACCACTACAACGTGTCGAACCGCTTCTACGAGATGGTGCTCGGTCCGACGATGACGTACTCGTGCGCCGTCTTCGCCTCGCCCGAGGACACCCTCGAGCAGGCGCAGGCGAGAAAGGTCGACCTCGTCGCGCGTAAGCTCGACCTGCGCCCCGGCACGCGCCTGCTCGACATCGGCTGCGGCTGGGGGACGATGGCCCTGCACGCGGCGCGCCAGTACGGCGCGACGGTCGTCGGTGTCACCCTGAGCGAGCCCCAGTTGCAGTACGCAACGGACCAAGCGCGCCGGGCTGGGCTGAGTGACCTTGTCGAGTTCCGCTTGCAGGACTTTCGCGACGTGCACGACGGTCCCTTCGACGCCGTGAGCTCGATCGGCATGGCCGAGCACGTGGGGCGCAAGTCATTGCCCACCTACGCCCAAATGATCTGGGACCTGCTCAAGCCGGGCGGTCGATTCCTCAACCACGCGATCGGCCGACCGGTCTCCTTCCACGGCGACCCGCAGCCCTCCAAGGCTTCGGAGGTCAACCGCCAACTCCAGATCGCCCTTGGTATGCGGGGGCCTTCCAAGACGGGCAGCTCGTTCATCGACCGCTACGTTTTTCCCGACGGCGAGCTGCACGAAGTCGGCACGATGGTCTCGATGTTCCAAACGCACGGCTTTGAAGTTCGCCACTTGGAGAGCCTGCGCGAGCACTATGCAATCACCTTGCGCCGCTGGGTCGACAATCTCACCAAACGCTACGACGAAGCCGTTGAGGAGGTGGGTGTCGAGCGCGCCCGGGTGTGGCGGCTCTACATGGCCGGCTCGGCCGTCGGCTTCGAGCGACACCGTCTGGAGGTCCACCAGATTCTGAGCGTGCGACCGCTGGAGGGTCGAAGCGGTATGCCCCTTCGATCGAACTTCGAGCCAACCTTCTAGCCGACGCCTCCGGCTCCAAGCTTCGGTGCGGCTGGACGGTGCATCGATTTCGCTCGCGGGTGTGCGACCATGAAAGGGGTGAGTAGGAGACCCTGGCAGAGCGTGTGGCACCACCACCCGGCAGTGCGCTCGGGCGAGCAACTCTCCCGCGGCGAACGAGCCGCCGACCGCATGCGCAACATGATGGGTTCCTGGCCGTTCATCTTCGCGTTCTTCGCCGTCATGATTATGTGGGCCGTCGTGAACACGTGGGTCATCGAGCACGTCCTTCACCACAAGGCGTTCGACCCCTACCCATATATCCTGCTCAACCTCTTCCTTTCGATGATGGCCGGGGTGCAGGCGGCGGCGCTGCTGATTGCCGCCAAACGGGCGGACGCGATCTCCTCCGAGGTCGCGCTGCACACCTCGAACAACACCGACGACATCAAGCAACTAATTGAGGAGAACACTGCCTTGACGGAGGCGGTGAAGCAAGCCACCGATCTGCTCGACGAGATCCACCTTCACGTGGCCAACATCGGCAAGAAGATCGGCGCGGAAGAGGGCCGCTTCTCGCCCTAGGGCTCGACCGGCTGCGGCGGGTCGACGAGCGACACGGCTGGCGGCTCTCCTAGGACGTCACGAGGTCGTGGACAACGCGTCCCTCGCCGGGCACGGCCCTCACGTTTCGATGGGTGAGACGTTCGCCGCACCACGCGCACACCAGCTCGGCGTGGGTCACCTGGCCGCACGAGCGGTGCACCAGCTCTAAGGGTGGACCCGACGGAGCGGCGTAGCGATCGCCCCACTCGCGCATCGCGTTCACGACGGGCCAGAGATCACGACCCTTTTCGGTCAGGCGATAGTCGTAGCGAAGCGGGTGCTCGCTGTAGGGCATCCGCTCGAAGACGCCAGCTTCAACGAGTGAGCCAAGACGTTCGCGAAGGATATTCCTCGAGATGCCGAGGCGCTTTTGGAACTGCTCGAAGCGGGTCACGCCGAGGAAGGCGTCGCGCACGATCAGCATGCTCCACCACTCGCCCACTACCTCCAGGCACTGGGCCACCGAGCAGTCCATCGCGGCAAAACTCTTACGCTCCATGGCCTCAGCCTAGTCAGTTGCATTATGGAATGCAAGTCCCTATAGTACGTTCTATGACTGAACTGACCACTCACCAGCTTGTCCCCGCCAATCCCGATTCCTCCCAACGTCGTCGGACCATCTTCTTCGTGACGGCAGCGGGCGCGTTCATGGCGTCGCTCGACCTTTCGATCGTCAACGTAGCCTTTCCCGCCCTCGAACGAGCCTTCGCCCACGACACGCGGGCCAGCTTGTCGTGGGTCCTAACCGGCTACTCGATCATCTTCGGCTCGCTGCTCGTCGTGGCGGGAAGAACCGCGGACCGACTCGGCAGCCGTCGCGTGTTCTTCGCCGGCCTCGGGGTGTTCGGCCTCGGGTCGCTGCTCTGCGCCCTGGCGCCATCGGCGGCGACACTGATCCTCGGGCGCATCGTCCAAGGCGCCGGCGGCGCCGCGATGCTGCCGTCGTCGCTCGGGCTTCTTCTCGGGGCGTACCCGAAGGAGCGGCGCTCGCAGATCGTCGCCCTGTGGGGCGGCATAGGCGCGCTCGCAGTGGCGACGGGTCCCTCGCTCGGTGCGGTACTCATCACGGCCCTCGGCTGGCGCGCGGCGTTCTACGTCAACCTGCCGGTCGGCCTCGTCGCCTGGCTCGTCGGACGGCGCGTGCTCCCAACGACCGGCGGGTCGGCTTCGTCGAGCCCCGACTACCCCGGCGTCATCCTCCTCAGCGGCGCGCTCGCACTGCTGGTGCTCGCCATCTCCGAGGGTCCGACGTGGGGCTGGAGCGACGGCCGGATCGTCGCGAACTTCGCCCTCTCCATCGGCCTGCTAGCAGGGTTCCTCTTTCGCTCCGTGCGCCACGCCGAGCCGGTGCTCGACTTGCGGCTCTTTCGCGCTCGCTCGTTCAGCGTCGCCAACACGGCGGCCCTGCTCTACGCCATGGCGTTCTTCCCGATGCTGCTCGGCAACATCCTGTTCTTGACGAGCGTCTGGCACTACTCAATCCTCCACGCCGGACTCGCGATCACGCCCGGGCCGCTCGTCGTCGCTGTCGTCTCGGGACCGGCCGGCAAGCTGGCGAGCCGACACGGCTTTCGCCCAGTGCTGCTCGTGGGATTCAGCGTCTTCACACTCGGCCTCGTCTGGTACGTGTGGCGCGCCGGGCTGAGCCCGGACTACCTCGGCCTCTGGTTGCCGGGCTCGCTCACGGTCGGTCTCGGCGTCGGGCTCACGTTTCCCGTGCTTAGCGCCGCGGCCGTGTCGAGTCTCGAGCCGGCGCGCTACTCGGTCGGCAGCGCCGTCAACCAAACGGCGCGACAGATTGGCGGCGCCCTCGGCGTGGCGATCCTCGTGGTGATACTCGGCGCACCGGCGAGCGCGGCCGCAGCGCTGACCAACTTCCGCCACCTGTGGATCTACGTGGCCGCGCTGACCGCTCTCGCGGGCGTCATCGCGAGCCTGCTCGGCAAGAATGTCGCGTCGCCCTCGCTCTCGGGCGCCGAGCTCGCCGTCGAGGAAGCTTGCGGCATCGAGGAGATGCTCGACGGTGAGATCGCCATTGATCCGCTCGCTCGTGTTCGCTCGGCCGCGGCAGAGCGCGCCTAGCGAACAAACAGTCTCACCACGAGCCGTAATCCGAATGGGCATCGACCGGCGTCTGGGGCCAGTCAAGACTACGAGTCGAGCTCGAGGCTGCTCAACACCTCGCGCAGTTCGCGACCCATGTGACGAGCGCTGCCCGAGATCTCCCCGACCACTTCGCCCTCGGCCTCAACGTCGTCCCCCGGGTGGTAGAGGAAGAGTCGCGTCGTTCGCCCCGCCCGCTTGGCGAGGAGCACCCACGGGTTCCCGATCTGACCGGAGTCGCGCGTCGCCATGACGTCGCCGTGCCGGCCGAGGCCCAGGCTCCAGCCCGGCGACTGGGCGGCCCTCATCACTCGCTCGAGATCGCTGCGACCGGATAGCCTCGATGAGTTCGCCACGTCGCTACGTTACGAGGCGCGTGCGACACGAGAAGACACGACGGCACGTGGTAGCTCGAGGCCCGCGCTTCGGCGGGGATTCGTGTAGTCGACATGTCCGTTCTCGTCTCTGCGAAGAAGTGCTCGCTAGCCGAGGAACTACAGTGAATTCATAGGTCGTTTGCGAGTGGCGCAAGGCGATCGAGCGTTTCGGGCCCCCTCGAGAGGAGACGCGTGAAGCCAACGGACACCCAGAGTCCGGACTACTTCCACAAGGTGGTCGACTGCCAGTGGGCCTGTCCCGCGCACACCAATGTGCCGGGCTACATCCGCCTGATCGCCCAAGGCCGCTTCGCCGACGCCTACATGTTGAACCGCGAGTCCAACGTCTTTCCCGGCATCCTCGGAAGGACCTGCGACCGGCCGTGCGAGCCGGCCTGCCGGCGCGAGCGCGTCGACGGATCCCCGGTGGCCATCTGCCGGCTAAAGCGGGTCGCCAGTGACCTCAGGGGAGACATCGAGGACCGCCTGCCCGACATCCCCACCACCAAGAACGGCAAGCGCGTCGCCTGCATCGGCGCCGGGCCAGCGTCGCTCACGGTCGCCAACGACCTGATGCCCCTCGGCTACGAGGTCACGATTCTCGAGCAGTACGACAAGCCGGGCGGCCTCATGCGCTCGAACATCCCCTCGTTCCGTCTGCCCGAAGAGGTCCTTGACGAAGAGACGAGGATGATCATCGACATGGGCGTCGACGTGCGCTACAACACGCCGGTCGAGAGCCTGCGCGCGCTGCTCGACGAGAGCTACGACGCCGTCTTCGTGGGGGTCGGCGCCCCGCGAGGCAAGGAGCTGAAGCTCCCGGGCCGCTACGACGAGGTCGAGTCACACATCTTCATCGGCATCGACTGGCTCGAGTCGGTCGCCTTCGGCCACGTGAGCGAGATCGGTTCGCGCGTGCTGATCATTGGCGTGGGCAACACCGCGATGGACTGCTGTCGCACGTCGCGGCGTCTCGGCGGCACCGACATCAAGGTCATGGCGCGCCGTCCTCGCCAGTTCTTCAAGGCCTCACCCTGGGAGCTCGACGACGCCGAGGAGGAGGGCGTCGAGATTCTCGTCAACCACGCGCCCACGCGCTTCGTGATCGACGAGGGCCGCCTCGTCGGCATGGAGTTCGACGTGCTCGAGTGGGACGAGGGCGCGAGCAAGTCCACAACGCTGGACACGGTCACGATCCCCTGCGACGACGTCATTTTGGCGATCGGCCAGGAGAACGCGTTCCCGTGGATCGAGCGCGACCTCGGGATGGACTTTGGCGAGTGGGACATGCCCGTCGTCGACGAGCTGACAATGCAATCGAGCGTGCCCGGCGTCTTCTTCGGCGGCGACGCGGCCTGGGGGCCCAAGAACATCATCTGGGCCGTCGCCCACGCGCACCAGGCGGCAATCTCGATCGACAACTACTGCCACGACGTAGCGCTCACCACCCGGCCCGCCGAGGGCATCACCCTCGTCAGCCAGAAGATGGGCATGAGCGAGTGGAGCTACCACAACGACTACAACCCTTCACCGCGCCAGAAGATGAGCCACGTCGAGCTCACCAGGCGCTTCGAGTCGCTGAACCTCGAAGTGGAGCTCGGCTTCACCGCGGAGCAGACCGCGCGCGAAGTGCAGCGCTGCCTCAACTGCGACGTCGAGACCGCCTTCAGCGCGAAGCTGTGCATCGAGTGCGACGCCTGCCTCGATATCTGCCCGGTGCAGTGCCTCACGATCACCGCCAACGGCGACGAGGCCGACCTGCGCGGACGGCTCCTCGCGCCGGCGACAAATCTCGCCCAGGAGCTCTTCGTTTCCGATCCCCTGCCCCAGACGGGCCGCGTCATGGTGAAGGACGAGAACGTCTGCGTGCACTGCGGACTCTGCGCCGAGCGCTGCCCGACGGCGGCCTGGGACATGGCCCTGTTCGATCTAGCGATCCCCTACGCCGGGTCGCGCAACTTCATCCCCGTGGCGGTCGGCTTTGGCGGCAACGGAGAACGATCGTGACCATGACGGCCAACGCCAAGGTGCAGAGCCGGGTCAACGACTTCTCGATCAAGCTCGCCAACGTGAACGGCACCGGCTCGGCCAGTGCTAACAGCCTGCTCGTGCAGGCGATCTTCCGCATGGGCGTGCCCGTGTCGGGCAAGAACCTCTTCCCCTCGAACATTCAGGGCCTGCCGACCTGGTACGAGATACGCGTCAACGCGGCGGGCCACACGGCGCGGGCCCTCGACTACGACCTCATGGTGGCGATGAACTCCCAGACCTACGCCGAGGACATCGAGGAAGTGAGCCACGGGGGCTACGTGCTCTACGACTCGTCCTGGCCGCTCGACGACGATCTCGCGCGCGACGACGTCACCTTCCTCGGCGTGCCGCTGGCCGCGATGTGCCTCGAGCACTTCGACAAGCCGCGCGAGCGCATCCTCATGAAGAACATCGCCTACGCCGGCGCGGTCGTGGCGCTACTCGGCATCGACGTCGACCTGGTGGCGACGCTCCTTGCCGAGACCTACGCGCGCAACGAGGCCCTGCGCGACTCGAACCAGCTCGCCCTTCGCCTGGGCTACGACTACGCGCGGGAGAACTTCGAGTGCCCGCTCGCCTTCCACGTCGAGCCGCTGGACAAGAACGGCGACGCGATCCTCATCGACGGCAACACCGCGACGGCCCTCGGGTGCCTCTACGCCGGGGCCACGGTCGCCGCGTGGTACCCGATCACGCCCGCCACCGCGGTGATGGACAACTTCACGCGCCTCTGTGCCAAGTACCGGCGCGAAAAGGTCGACGACAATGGAGCGACCGCCTACCAGAACAACTACCTCATCATCCAGGCCGAGGACGAGATCGCCTCGATCGGCATGGTCCTCGGGGCCTCCTGGAGCGGCGCGCGAGCCTTCACCTCGACGTCGGGGCCGGGGATCTCGCTCATGAGCGAGCTGCTGGGCCTCGCCTACTACACCGAGATTCCGGCCGTGATTGTCGACGTGCAGCGCGTGGGACCCTCGACCGGCATGCCCACACGCACCCAGCAGGGCGACATCTTGATGTGCGCCTACGCGAGCCACGGCGACACGAAGCACATCGTGCTCTTTCCAGCCAATCCGCGCGAGTGCTTCGAGTTCGCGCCGCGGTGCTTCGACCTCGCCGAGCGGTTCCAGACGCCGGTCTTTCTTCTCTCGGACCTCGACATCGGGATGAACGACTGGGTGGTGCCCAAGTTCGAGTGGGACGACGCCTACGTTCCCGACCGCGGACGGGTGCTGCACGACGAGGACCTCGCCAAGATCGCCGAGTTCTTCCGCTACACCAACGAGGACGACGAGTTCGTCGCCCCGCGCACCCTGCCCGGATCGGACTCTAAGGGTGCGTACTTCATCCGCGGCTCGGGCCACGACAAGTTCGGCCACTACACGGAGATCCCCGACGAGTACCAGGAGGTCGTCGACCGCCTGAAACTCAAGCACGCCGCGGCGGCGCCCCACGTGCCCGCACCGATCGTCGAGCGCCGTAAGGGCGCCACGATCGGGGTCATCACGGTGGGCAGCTGCGACCTTGCGGTGCGCGAGGCGCTCGAGGAGCTCGCCGAGCGGGGACTTAGCGCAGACTTCATGCGCGTGCGCGGCTTTCCCTTCGTCGAGGACGTGCGGGCCTTCGTCGAAGGCCACGCGCGCTGCTTTGTCCTCGAGCAGAACCGCGACGCCCAGCTGCGCTCGCTCATCAGCCTCGAAACCGGGGTCGCGATTGAAACGATGAACTCCGTTCTCGCCTACGGCGGCTTCCCCTTGAGCGCGAAGCAGGTCGTCGACAGCGTCCTCACCCAGATGGAGATCAATTAATGCCCTCGATCGTCAAGCCCCTCATCCCCTTAAGTCCGCTGCCGAAGAACGAGCTCGGCCTCACGTTGCGCGACTACGAGGGCGCGATGTCGACGCTCTGCGCGGGCTGCGGCCACGACTCCGTGACCGCCGCCATCACGCACGCCTTCTTCGAGCTCTCGACGCCGCCCAACCGGATCGCCAAGCTGAGCGGGATCGGCTGCTCCTCGAAGACCCCGACGTACTTCGTGAACGGCGCGCACGGGTTCAACAGCGCGCACGGCCGCATGGCGACCATCGCCACGGGCGCCAATGCGGCCAACCGCGAGCTCACCTACATCGGGATTTCCGGCGACGGCGACTCACTCTCGATCGGGCTCGGACACCTCATGCACGCGATGCGCCGCAACGTCGACATGGTCTACGTAATCGAGAACAACGGCGTCTACGGCCTTACCAAGGGCCAGCTCTCGGCGTCAGCCGACATCGGCTCGGCGACGAAGAAGGGCACGGCCAATCTGCTGGCGCCCATCGACCCCATCATGCTGGGCCTGGCGCTCGGGGCGACGTTCCTCGCGCGCAGCTTCTCCGGGGACAAGGAGCAGCTGATTCCGCTGTTGAAGGCGGCGGTCGCGCACCACGGCTTCGCGCTGATTGACGTGATCTCGCCCTGCGTGACCTTCAACGACCACGAAAGCTCGACCAAGAGCTACAAGTTCGTGCGCGAGCACGAGGTGAAGGAGGTCCAGGCCGACTTTGTGCCGCTGCACGTGCCCATCCGCGAGAAGATCCCCCACGACGACGCGAAGGCCGTCACGATGCACGACGGCAGCGTGCTGCGCTTTCGCTCGGTGCCCGAAGGCTACGACCCGAGCGACCGCATGAAGGTCGAGGAGTACATCCGCGACCGCCACCAGCGTGGCGAGATCGCGACGGGCCTGCTCTACCTCGACGAGACCGGTCTCGAGATGCACGAGCTGAACCAGACGCCCATGACCGCGCTCGTCGACGTGCCCTACGAGAAGCTCTGCCCCGGCGCTGACGAGCTATCGAAACTGCAGGAAGAGTTCCGCTAGAGCGGCTGATGGAAACGCCTCAAGCGCCGAGCGAACCAATGGAGGTCGACGAGGCGCTCGGCGGGGAAAGCGCCTGCTACGCCGACCTGCTATGTCCCTCTTGCGGCGCGGTTCTCGATCAGTACCACGAGGCGTGCGCCGGCAGTGACCTTAACGGCGACTGAGAATTTGCACAGGTCCCGCCGAGCGCCAGACCGAATGCTGCGACGCGCGAGGCGTCATCGTGCGCATTGTGACCACGTTGAGCGAACGGCGAATTAGTCGACTGACTACGATGACATCAAAGGTGATGAAGTCCTCCTCATGGCTGACACTGCGCAGCGAGCGGTGGCTGCTCGGCGGGGGCGTGTATGACCAACACTAGGAGGAAGCATGATTTCGAAGAAGGCGCTGCGCATTGCTTTGAGCGTCGCGGTGCTCGGAATTACTGGACTCTCGAGTGGCCTCGTCGGTATCACCAGCGCGTCGGCCGCGACGCCGAAGGTAGTGGTTACGCCCTCGACCAACCTGCGCAACGGCGAAACGGTCCACGTGAGCGGCAGCGGCTTCAAGCCGGGCGACACGGTGTTCGTCGTCGAGTGCCTGCGCACGGCTAAGGGCTCGGCCGGTTGCAAACTGCCGACGGGCATTCCGACTTCTCTCACGATCACCGCAACGGGGCTGCTCCCGCGCAGCAGCTTCAAAGTGTCGACGGGCAAGATCGGCAACGGCACCTGCGGCACGAAGAAGGCCAACCTGGCCAAGTGCGCCATCAGCGTCGGGAACGCCTCGGGCGGCGACACCGGCGTCGGACCTATCGTCTTTAAGGCGAAGTAGTGCTGCGTCTACGGGCGATCTCGCTCGTGGACGTGAAGTCCGTGTGGTGAGACCTCGCTGATCACGTCGGTGGGTCGAGAGGTGCAATGGGGGTGGTGACGGGCCGTTTCGGGCCCGTTCGCCAAGGGAGGGAGTTCATGAGCGAGTCGACCGAGACGCCGTCACTGGTCGCGCGCTCGTTTCTGGAAGGGCGCAATTCGGTCGTCAGCGGAATTCGAGCCCACCTCAGCTTCGCCTCGCTGCTCGCCGTTCTCTTCTTGACGTTCGTCGACAACACCATCGCGAGCGCCGTGCTGGTGAGCGTGCAGGCCGAGCTCCACGCGGGAGTTTCGCAGCTGCAATGGGTCGTCGGCGGCTACGCGCTGGCCTTCGCGAGCCTGATGCTGATGTGCGGATCACTCGGCGACAACTTTGGGCGAAAGCGGATCATGCTTTACGGCGTCGCGATCTTCTGCTGTGGCTCCATCGTGTGCGCCCTGGCGAGCTCGCCCCGGGAGCTGATCATCGGACGAGTCATCATGGGCGTCGGGGCGGCCGCGTCCGAGCCGAGCACGCTGTCCATGATCCGCCACATCTACCCCGACCGACGGGCTCGGGCGCGCGCGCTTGGCGCGTGGGCCGCGGTGTCGGGACTGGCGCTCGCCATGGGACCCGTGCTCGGCGGGGCGCTCGTCGGCTTCTGGTCGTGGCGCGCGGTCTTCTGGTTCAACCTCGCCTTCGGAGGCTTGGTCTTGGTGATTGCCGCCATCGCGCTACCCGAAAGCGTGAACGAGGTTCGCCGGCGCATCGACGGCTTCGGCTTCGTCTTGGCGTCGGTCGCGCTCGGCTTTGCGACCTTCGCCACCATCGCCGGCGAGACGTGGGGGTACCACTCGAGCAGCGTGCTCACCCTCTACGCGATCGCCACCGTCTGCTTCGTGTCGTACTTCTTCGTTGAGTCCAAGGTCAAGTACCCGATGCTGAACCTGCGTTGGATCCGCAACCGCGCCTTCAGCGGATCGACCACCATCGCCTTTACCAGTTACTTCGCCATCTTTTCCATCTTTTTCTTCGTTGCGCTCTATCTCGAGGTGGTCGCCTCGGTCAGTCCCTACATCCTCGCCGAAGACTTTCTTCCGCTACTCGGAGGAATGGTCGTCGCGTCGCTCTTTACGGGTCGCTGGGTCGGGCGTGTTGGCTCGCGCGTACCAATGACGGTGGGCTGCGTGCTGGCCGGGCTCGGTGTCCTGCTCACCGACGTCGCGATCAACCCTCACGCGGGGCTGAGCACGCTCGGCTGGACCATGGGACTCGCCGGGATCGGCTTTGGCATCGTCGTCGTGCCGATTAACGCGACGGCCCTCATCAGCATTCCTGCGGCTAACTCGGGCGTGGCCGCCTCGACGATCAACACGAGCCGCGAACTGGGCGCAGTGACTGGCGTGGCGATCCTCGGCTCGATCGTGAACGGTCAGTTGACCGTGCATCTGACCCACCGGCTCGTCCAACTCGGGATACCAGCCATCTACCGCCAGGAGATCATCACGGCTGTCATCACGGGGTCGGTGAACTCACAGCTGGCTGTGGCCCGCCACAAGAGCAGCGCTGCCGTTAACCACATCATCAACGAGGTGGTCAAGGCCGCGTACGGCGCCTTCACCCACGGGCTCAACATCGCTCTGTCGACGTCGGGCCTCTTGCTGCTTGTTTCAGCGGGCATCGCCTACTTCACGGGAACGGCTGAGCGCAGTTCGATGGTCGTTGATGAGTAGCGACGACCCTTAGCGCGGTTGAACCTCGCCGAGGCGATGCAGGATGCCGTCGTTCAATCGCTGGAGCAACTGCGTCAGTGTGGCCACGTCACCCTTGGGCCATCCCTGACAGAGCTCACGCAGCACCGCACTGCGCCGCGCCTCGCGCTCGGCCAGTTCTCGGCGACCGACAGCCGAGACCGAGAGTAGCGTTGCGCGGCCATCGCTAGGGTCGCGTCGCTGCACCAAGAGCCCGTCGTCGAGCATCTCATTCACGTAGCGGCTAATTGAAGTCTTCGTCACAAAGAGCGCGCTCGCCAGATCCGACGCCCTGATCTCGCCCGCCTCGACAACGGCGCGCAGCAGCTCCACCGCGAGCGGACTGTGACCCGGCGCGTTCGATGCACGCACGATCTGCATGAGCTGGCCACGCCGCAGACGACCCCACTCGCGTTCGAGAGTCGTCTCACTCGCGAGGGCTTTCAATGGCTTTGTCACTCGACTAATATACCAGATAGTTACTTTAGGTAACTATCTCGTTTCTCGCAGTAGCCAGCCGTTCTCGATCGAAAGGACGAACGTGACCAACAACCTGCGCGCCGACACCATCACCATGAAGGGCCACCACGACGACGAGATCGAGGCGTACCTCGCGGTACCGACCGATGTCGAGCGCTGCGGCTCGATTGTGGTGATCCACCACATGCCGGGCTACGACGAAGCGACCAAGCAGATCGCGCGCAACTTCGCCGCGCACGGCTACGCCGCACTGGTGCCCAACCTCTACTACCGCGAGGCCCCGGGCGCGAGCCCCGACGACGCGGCGGCGACGGCGAGAAACGCCGGTGGCGTGCCCGACGAGCGACTGGTCGGCGACGTGGCCGGCGCGATGGCCCACCTGCAGGCGCTTGCGATCTCCAACGGGAAGGTCGCGTCGATCGGCTACTGCTCGGGGGGCCGCCAGTCGTTCCTCGCCGGCTGCCGGTTGCCCCTCGATGCGGTGATCGACTGCTACGGCGCCTTCGTCTCGGTTGACACGCCGGCTGAGTCACCGATGAAGCGCACGGCTGTGATCGGCGAAGTGGGCAACCTCCACGGCCCGGTCCTCGGCCTCTTCGGGATCGAGGACCAGTACCCCTCGCCCGCCGAGACCGAGATGCTGGCCGAAGCCTTGACGGCAGCGCACAAGGAGTTCACCTTTCGAACCTTCGAGGGTGCGGGCCACGGTTTCTTCGCCGTCGACAAGGCGATGTACCGCGTCGAGGCAGCCAACGAGGGTTGGAACGAGATCTTCACCTTCCTCGAAGAGAACCTGAGCTAGGAAGCCATGTGCACCTACCAGACCGAGCGGCTGGCGCTCAGCGCCAGCGCAAAGACACCGAACGGCTGGATGACGATGACCGACGCCATCGTCTATTTCGACCATCCGGTGCACTACCTCGCCGAGCACGCTCTCATGATCGACGTGCTGTGCCCGGAACGGGGCCCCGCGGCTCGCGTCGCGCTGGAGTTGAACCCGCAAAGCGCCCGCGAGCTCGCCGAAGCCATCCTGCGCACACTCGACACCGTTCCTAGGGGGCTGCAGGACGAACCGGCCCCGTGAGCGTCGTCACCAAGGGACGACGGCTAGGAGACCTGCCCAAGGGTGACTCGGACCGCTACAAGTGGCTGGTCCTCACGAACACCACGCTCGGGGTCTTGATGGCGACCATCGACACCTCGATCGTGCTGATCGCGCTGCCCGACATCTTCAAGGGCATCCACATCGACCCCCTTCAGCCGGGCAACACCTTCTACCTGCTCTGGATGATCCTCGGCTTCATGATCGTGACCTCGGTACTGGTGGTGAGCCTCGGGCGTCTCGGCGACATGCTCGGTCGGGTGAAGATGTACAACCTCGGCTTTGTCGTCTACACCTTCTTCTCGCTCTTGCTCTCGATCACCTGGATGTCGGGCACCTCGGCCGCGATCTGGCTCGTCGTGATGCGTCTCTTCCAGGGCGTGGGTGCGGCCTTTCTCATCGCCAACTCGACGGCGATCCTGACCGACGCCTTCCCCGAGCACCAGCGCGGCATGGCGATCGGCATCAACCAGATCGCCGGCATCTCGGGGATGTTCATCGGGCTCATCCTCGGCGGGCTGCTCGGGCCGATCCAGTGGCGCCTCATCTTCATCATCTCGGTGCCGGCCGGCATCTTCGGCTCCGTCTGGGCCTACCGCAAGCTGCGCGAAGTGCCCCAGCGGCGCGACCACCACGTGGACTGGAACGGGAACCTCTCCTTCGCCGTGGGCCTGGTGGCGCTGATGGTCGCCGTCACCTACGGCATCCAGCCCTACGGCGGGCACGTCATGGGCTGGACCAGCCCCCTGGTGCTCGGCTGCTTCGTGGTGGGGCTCGCCGCGCTGGCGCTCTTCGCGCGCATCGAGGCCGCTTCGCCGGACCCGATGTTTCGCCTCAGCCTCTTTCACATCCGCGCCTTTCTCTACGGGAGCGTGTCGACGCTGCTCGCCGCCATTGGCCGCGGCGGATTGATGTTCACCATGGTCATTTGGCTCCAGGGCATCTGGCTGCCGCTGCACGGCTACAGCTTCACGAGCACGCCGCTCTGGGCCGGCATCGCGCTGCTGCCCTTGACGGGCGGCTTCTTGCTCGCTGGTCCGCTCTGCGGATTTCTCACCGACAAGTACGGCTCGCGGCCCTTCACCGTCGGGGGCATGATCGGCGCGGCCGTTTCCTTCTTCATGCTCCAGTTCCTGCCCGCCGACTTCTCCTATCCGACGTTCGGGTTGCTGCTCTTCGTGAACGGCCTCGCGATGGGCGCCTTCTCGGCGCCCAATCGCGTGAGCGTGATGAACTCGCTGCCGGCCGAGCACCGCGGCGTCGGCTCGGGCATGAACTCCACCTTCCAGAACTCGGGCCAGGTGATCTCAATCGGCATCTTCTTCACGCTCATGATCATCGGGCTCTCGCGTACGTTGCCCGGGGCGCTCTTTACCGGGCTCACCCACGAGGGCGTCGCCGCCGCGACGGCCCAGCACGTCGCGCACCTGCCCCCGGTGACGACGCTCTTCGCCTCGTTCCTCGGCTACAACCCGATGGCGCATCTCCTCGGCCACTCGGTGCTGGCCTCGCTGTCGCCGAAGGCCCACGCCACCGTGCTCGGCCGGGAGTTCTTCCCCCGAATCATCCAGAAGGCGTTCGCCGTCGGGCTGCACCCGGCGCTCGACTTCGCGACGGCCGTCTGCTCACTGGCCGCGATCACGTCCTGGCTGCGCGGCGCGAGGCCCGAGCCAATCAGCTAGAGATCGTCGCGCCGGCGCACGCCGACGAGCAGCGCTACGCGCAGCCCCATGCGCGAGATCTCGTTGCGGCTGAGCTGGACCCAGGTCGTCGTGCCGTCAGCGAGCTCGACCGTCACCTGCGCCTCGAAGCCGAGCGAGACGATGCCCGTGATGCGGCCCCTCATCGTCCCCTGGTAGACCGAGACCAGCTCGAGGTCGTGGGGCCGCGTCACTTCGCCCTGGAAGACCGTGGAAGGCCCGAGGAACTCGTGCACGAAGTCGGTCGCGGGACTCTCGTAGAGCGAGAGCGGGTGGCCGGCCTGGACGACGCGGCCCGCGCGCATCACGATCAGCTGGTCGGCGACCTCCATGGCCTCTTGCTGGTCGTGCGTGACGAGCACCGTCGTGACGTGGATCTCGCCGTGCAGCTCCTTTAGCCACAGCCGCAGCTCGGAACGCACCACCGCGTCGAGTGCGCCGAAGGGCTCGTCGAGCAGCAAGACGCGCGGCTCGATTGCGAGCGCCCTCGCGAGCGCCATGCGCTGACGCTCGCCGCCCGAGAGCTGGGCCGGGTAGCTCTTCGCCTTGCCCTCGAGCTTGACGAGCGCCAAGAGCTCGCCCACTCGAGCGTCGATCTCCTCGGAGCTGCGCTTGCGGACTTTGAGCCCAAAGCCCACGTTCCTCGCCACGTTCATGTGCCGAAACGGCGCGTAGTGCTGGAAGCAGAAGCCGATGTCGCGGTGGCGGGGGTCGACGTCGGTGACGTCCTCGCCGTCGATGGTGACGGTACCCGCGTCGGGGCGCTCGAGCCCGCTGATGAGCTTCAGCAGCGTCGACTTACCCGATCCCGAGGGGCCGAGCACGGCCGTGAGCGAACCGTGGTTGATTGTCGCGCTGACGTCTTCGACCGCGTGGGTCGAGCCGTAATGCTTCGTCAGGTGACTAAGCGAGATCGACAAGGAGCCTCCGCTCTCTTCGGCGCAGCACGGCCAGCGCCGCCAGTATGGCCACCGAGATTAACGCGAGCACCAGCGCCCCCGAGTAGGACCCGAGCACGTCGAAACGCTGGTCCCAGCTGTCGTAGATGTAGATCGGCAGCGTCTGGGTGACCCCGGTGATGTTGCCCGAGACGATGAGGACGGCGCCGAACTCGCCCAGCGTTCGCGCAATGGTGAGCGTGACGCCGTAGAGCACGGCCCAACGGATCGAGGGCAATGTCACGTTCCAGAAGATCCGCAGGCGCCCCGCCCCGAGGGTGCGCGCCGCCTGCTCCTGCTCCTGGCCGACCTCGAGCAGAACCGGCACGATCGAGCGCAGCACGTAGGGCAGCGAGACGGCCATCGTCGCGAGCACGATCCCGACTGGCGAGAAGAGCACCATGATGCCCAAGCGCCCGAGGGGCCCGCCGAACCAGCCGAGCCTCGAGTACGCGAGCACGAGCGCCACGCCGATGATGATCGGGCTGACGGCGATGGGCACGTCGAAGAGCACGTCGAGGACTCGCCGGCCGACGAACTTATGACGCGCAATCAGCAGCGCCGCGCCCACGCCCACGACCGTGTTCACCGGCACGGCGATCGCGGCCACCTCGAGCGAGAGCTTGAGGGCGGAGAGCGCGTCCGGCTGGGTGATCTCCCTCCAAAAGGCCCCGAATCCGCTGCCGAAGGCCTTCGCGACGAGAAAAACGACCGGCAGGCCGATCAACACCGCCAAGTAGAAGACGACGACAGCGCGCAGGGTCCACGACGCCCGTCTCACGAGAGCGTCCGCGTCTGAAAGTAGCGCGAGAGCACGTTGGTCGTCACGAGCACGACGAGGCTGATCACGAGCAGTGCCGCCGAGACCGCGGCGGCGTCGGTCCAGAGGAAACCGGACGTCAGGTTGAAGATGTAGTACGACGCCGTCGTCGTTCGCCCGACGCCGCCGGCGATGAGCGATATCGATCCGAACTCGCCGACCGCGCGCGCGAAGGCCAGTCCGAAGCCGCCGAGCACCGAGGGCCAGAGCGAGGGCAGCACCACCGAGAAGAAGATCCGCCCACCCGACGCGCCGAGCGTGCGTGCCGCGGCCTCGCTCTCGAGGTCGAGTGACGCGAGCACCGGCTGGACCGCGCGCACCGAGAAGGGCAGCGTCACGAAGAGCAGCGCCAGCATGAGCCCCATCCAGGTCTCGAAGAGGTCCACGTGAATCGGGCTGTCGGGTCCGTAGATGGCGAGCAGCACGACGCCCGCGACGATGGTCGGCAGCGCGAAGGGCAGATCGATGATCGAGTCGAGGACTCCCCGCCCCCGGAAGCGGTCGCGCACGAGCACCCAGGCGATCGCGACGCCCATCACGGCGTTGACGGCGGCCACGCTGAAGGAGAGCCAGAGCGAAAGCCAGATCGCCCGCAGTGCCCCCGGGGCGCTCACCGCGTCGTAGAACGTCCGCCAGCCAACTGACACGCGCCAGCGCCAAAACGCCGCGCCGGCGCCTCGGGTCGCCACCGACAGCGACAGCCCGTGGCTGACGAGGGCCGCGATCGGCAAGAGCACGATGATCGAGAGGTAGCCAACGATGAGCGCCGAGCCGCCCCCCATCAGCAGCGGCAGCGAGAGACGCGAACGTACGCGCCGCCAGCCCGAATGGGCTGGCGGCGCGCGACGCTCGGTCGAGAGCGGCCTAAGTGGTGTAACCGTGGGCACCTTCGATGCGCGTAAAGAGGCCGGTCGAAGTAAAGAACTGGGACCACACCTTTGACCACCCGCCCATCTGCGCGATGGTCACCAGCTTGGCGGGCGTGTAGAAGACCGAGTTGAAGGTGGTCTTGGGCAACGACGATCGATAGCCCTGCTCAACCAGGATCTGCTGACCGGCGGGCGAGAACATGTACTTGAAGAATGCCACGGCCGAGGGGTTGGCCTGGCCCGAGAGAGTCAGGGCGGCCGGCGTCTGGATGAGGATGTTCTGGGCCGGGTCGATGATTACGATCGGCTGGCCCTTCGCGACGGCCTCCTTCGCGTCGCTCTCGTAGGCGAGCAGCACGTTGCCCGTGCCGGCGAGGAACGTCGAAAGGGCCTTCGAGCCGCTCGAGGGCTCGGCGACAACGTTGGCGACCAGAGAGTTCAGGTAGTTGTGCGACACGATCGTCTTGTGACCGAGGAGTATTTCGTACTCGTAGGCCGCGAGCAGGTTCCACTTCGCGCTGCCCGAGCTGATCGGGTCCGGCGTGACGATCTTGACGCCCGATCCGGTGAGGCTGCCCCAGCCAGTGATATGGAGCGGATTGCCTTGGCGCACGACGATGACGACCGTCGAGTCGGCGACGAAGCCGTCCTCGGCCTTACTGATCGGGTTCTTCTGCCAGTTGCGCGGCACGACGCCGGCCGTGACGACGGTGTTCATGTCCGGGATCAGGGAAAGGTTGACGACGTCCGCGGGCAGCCCGGCGGCAACGTCCTCGGCCTGCGTGCTCGAGGCGCCGAAGGAGTTCGTAAAGTTGACACCCTTCCCGGCGGGCGTCGCTTGGAAGGCGGTCTCTAGCGCGCTGTAGGCACCCGAAATGGTGGAGTAGCCGACCACGCTCACCGTGCCGCCCGACGCCGACGACGCGCTCGCCACGCCGAGAGCGCCGAGAGCCACGGCAAGCGGCCCCACGACAAGGTTTCTCAACCAACGGCTCATTCACTCTCCAAATCCACTAATTTCCATTGAATTAGTAGATAATAACAAAGGCCGCCGTCCGACCCGGCATTTGAACTCACTGCCGCTCACGTACCGACCCGTCCATCGCCGCGTCGCGAACTGCGCAGTGCTCAGCCGCGCGACACGTTCGCCGGCGACCTACTCGTTGGCGAAGCGGACTTTCGCGTCTTCCAGCTCTTGGAGGGCCTCGGCTCGGCCGACGTAGCTCTCGACCTTCACCCACTTGCCCTCGTCCAGATCCTTGTAGACCGTGAAGAAGTGGCTGATCCGGTCGAGGATCTCCTTGGGCACGTCACCGATGTCGTTGGCGTCGCGCCACTTCTTGTCGTAGCTCGGTACGGTGATGAGCTTTTCGTCGCGCCCGTTCTCGTCGATCATCATGCACATCCCGAGTACCTTCACCTCGATGAGGCAGCCCGGAAACGTCGGGAACTCCGTGATGACGAGGGCGTCGAGGGGGTCGCCGTCGCCGCCGAGCGTGTCGGGGATGAAACCGTACTCCGCGGGGTAGCCCATCGCGACGAGCAGGTGACGGTCGAGCTTGATCATGTGGTTCTCGTGGTCGTACTCGTACTTGTTCTGACTGAAGCGCGGAATCTCGATGATGACCTTGACACTTTCCATGGCGCTCCTTTGAGCCTCGACGCACTCGATGCCGACTCGTCGTTCAATCGTATCGAGGGATGGTGGGGCTCACTTCCTCGCTCCCCCTCGCCGCCGCATCCCATTCGGCACCTCTGTGGTGCCGTCCTAGACTCGGCCCTCGAGTAGCCAGGCGGCTCCGGACAAGGAGGTCCTCGTGGAACGTGTGGGCGTAGTGGGTTGCGGTCTCATGGGTTCGGGCATCGCTGAAATCACGGCTCGGGCCGGCGCCAACGTCGTCGTCGTGGAAATGGACGACGTCGCCATGGGCCGGGGCCTCGAGCGCATCGAGCACTCCATCACCCGGGCCGTCGCTTCGGGCAAAATGCGCGAGGATGAGGCCCACCGAATCCGGGACAACCTGTCCTTCTCGACCGACTACGCCGACCTCGCGGACCGACAGATGGTCATCGAGGCGGTGGCTGAGAACGAGGAGGTGAAGCTGCGGGTCTTTCACGAGATCGACGCTGCGGTAAAGGACCGCGACGCGCTGCTCGCAACCAACACCTCGTCGATCCCGATCATCAAGCTCGCCATGGCGACGCGGCGACCCGAGCAAGTGATCGGAATGCATTTCTTCAACCCGGTGCCGGTGCTGCGTCTGGTCGAACTGATCTCCTCGCTGCTCACGAGCCCCGAAACGGCGTCGCGCGCTCGCGCCTACGCCACTGACTCGCTCAACAAGCTCGTCATCACCTCACAAGACCGAGCGGGCTTCGTCGTAAACGCCCTGCTCATCCCCTATCTGCTGTCAGCGATCCGGATGCTGGAGTCCGGCTTCGCCAGCGCCGACGACATCGATACCGGGATGGTCGTGGGCTGCGCCCACCCGATGGGACCCCTCGCCCTCACCGACCTCATCGGCCTTGATACGACGTTGGCCGTCGCGGAGTCGCTCTACGAGGAGTTCAAAGAGTCTCACCTCGCGCCGCCACCGCTGCTCTCTCGCATGACCCAGGCCGGTCTCCTCGGTCGCAAGTCGGGCCAAGGGTTCTTCGCGTACAAGAGCTAGCGCAGCGGGCGCTACTCAGTCGGCGGGCGGCGGCGCCGTGTCGGCGTCCCAGTTTCTCGATGACTTCACCAGAAGAGCCGCTAATTCGACGTTGGGCACCGCGGGCGAGAAGAGAAAACCCTGCCCCAGCCCGCAGCCGAGCAGGCGCAGCCGTTCGAGCTGGGCCGTCGTCTCGATGCCTTCGGCGACCATCGTGATGTCGAGCTTGTCACCCAACGAGATGATCGTCTCGAGGAGGGCGTCATTACGCTCGCTCGACTCGGTCGGGCGAACGAAGGACTGGTCGATCTTGATGATTCGCGGATGCAGGGCGGCGAGGTACGCGAGCGAGGAGTAGCCGGTGCCAAAGTCGTCCAGGGCGAAGCTGACGCCACGCTCGTGCAGGCGCCGGAGCACGTCCGTTGTCTCGCTGGCGTCGCGCAGCAGGACACTCTCGGTGATCTCGATGACCAATCGCTCGGGAGCGATCCCACTCGTCGTCAAGGCTTCCTCGATGATCGACACGAGCCTCGGCTCGTGGAACTGTTGCGCGGAGAGGTTTACCGTCACGTACGGTCGGGTCAAGAGCCGACCGGCCGGTCCCCACGCGTTGGCGGCGCCCATCGCCTCGTGGAGCGCGAACGAGCCCAGTTCGAAGATAAGGCCGCTCTGTTCGGCCAAGGGGATGAAGACGCTCGGGGGCACCCAACCGCGGTCGGGGTGACGCCAGCGCATCAGGGCCTCGAAGCCAACGATCTCGTTTGTCGCCAGCTCAACGATCGGCTGATAGTGCATGGAGATCTCACCCATTTGCAGCGCCAGGTGCAGCTCTTGGACGAGCGAGAAGCGACTGATGGCCTGCTGTTGCATCTTGCGCGCGAAGATCACGTGTCGACCCTTGCCCTGACTCTTGGCTTCGTAGAGGGCGACGTCGGCGTCGCGAATCAGTTCTGCGGAGTCGTCGCGCGCGCCGTCCCAGACCACGACGCCCACGCTCGCCGTTTGCTCGATGGTGATGCCGGCGATGTGGAAGGGCTCGACGAAGACGCCGAGCAGTCGCTTGGCCACTTCGGTCGCCTCCTCCGGCGCCGTCAGTGTCTCGGACAGATAGAGGAACTCGTCGCCGCCGAATCGGCCCAGCGTGTCCGACACGCGTAACACTTGGCGGAGACGCTGCGCGATGGCGATGAGCAATTGGTCGCCGATCACGTGGCCGTGGACGTCATTGACCCCCTTGAAGTCGTCGAGGTCGAGGAGGAACACGGCGCCCAAGCCGCCGAATCGGGCGGCTCGCGCGTGCGCCTGCGCCAGTCGATCCTGAAAGAGTGCGCGGTTGGCGAGTCCCGTGAGTGGGTCGTGGAGCGCCTGGTGGGAAAGCTGCGCGTTCAGCGCTCTCTCTTCGGTGATGTCGCGCTCGGAGAAGACGTAGTACAACGTCTTGCCGGTGGCGTCGCGAGCCGAGGACCGCAGCACTTCGACGGTGACGACCCTTCCGTCCTTTCGCAGGTAGCGCTTGATGTAGCGCTCTTGGTCGGCGGCCCCGCTAGAAACGCGCTCGAGGCTCGCCTCGGTGATCCCCACGTCGTCCGGATGGGTGAAGGGCTTGGAGTCGTGTGCGAGGATCTCCTCGCGCGAAAAGCCGACCATCTGGCAGAACGCATCGTTGGCCGCCATGATGCGATCGTCGAGGTCGACGAAGAGCATGGGGGCCATGTTCTGCTCGAAGGCGAGACGAAAGCGCTGCTCGGATTCTCGAAGTTCGGCGTCGTGAGCGGCGAGCCGGCTGGCGTCGCGCAGGCGCGCAATGCCGTAGACCAAATCGTCAGCCAGCTCACCGAGCAGCGCGACCTCGTCGGGTCCGAAGACTCCGGGCTCGCGAGCGTAGATGGTGAGAGAGCCGATGACCTCACTCCCGACCGCCAGCGGGAACGCGCAGCCGGTGCGCAGCCCGTACATCGCGGCCGGCAGCTGCCAGGCAGCGAGGTCCTTCGCTTCCAGCAGGTCGTCGAGCACCTGGACCGTGCCGGTGCGAATCGCCCGGCCCGTCGGGCCCCGGCCCAGTTCGTCCTCGCCCCAGCTGAATTTCACTTGGTCCAGGTAGTCAGTAACACCGGCGGACACCACCGGGCGCACGGTACGCGCCTCGTCGTGGTCGGCGTAGCCGACCCACGCCAGCGCGTAACCACCGGTGGCGACAATGGTCTGGCAGATCTCGAGCAGGAGGGGCTCTTCCTCGGTGGCGCGTACCAGCACCTGGTTGCCCTCGGTCAAGGTCTGTAGCGCTCTCGTCAAGTTCGTTTGATCGGTGACGTCGCGCGCGTTCACGACGACGCCGTGAATCGCCGGGTCGTCCATGCAGTTGGTCGCCACAACCTCGAGGAAGCGGCATTCGCCGGTTCGGGTCCGATACCGAAAGACCTCTGGCCCGATCGTGCCAGTTCGCTGTCGTGCGTCGTCGAGCATTCGTTGGGCGTTTGGAAGATCGTCTGGGTGAATCAACTCCAAGGCATCGCGACCGATACGGTCTTCGGCGCTGTAGCCAGAAAATTTGACGTTGATCGGACCGACGTACGAGGCGTTGCCGTGGGTATCGATTACTACGACCACGTCATTCGAATTGAGGGCCAACGTGCGAAACCAGAGCTCGCGATGTTCCAGCTCGTCGACGTAGCGCCGAAATTCGGTGACGTCGCGCCCGTTGACAATGATGCCGGCCACGTCGGCGTTATCGAGGCAGTTGGTCGTGACGATCTCGAGCTGTCGGACTTCCCCGTCCTCGGTGATGATCTTGACTTCATCGCTGATCGAAGCGCCCGGGTTCCGCGCGAGCTCGAAGAAACGGTGGGTCACTCGCTTGGCGTCGTCGGGGTGCAGGTACTTAAAGGCCAGCGTCCCGACGCTCTTCTCAAGCGAGACGTTGAAGGTGTCGAGAGCGACAGGGTTGGCGTAGACCACGGTGCCGGTCTCGTCCACCACGATGATCAGGTCCGACGAGCGCAGCCCCACCTGCTCGAGCAGCGCGAACCGATTGTTCGCCGTGGCCGCGGAACGGGCTTGGCGGTCAGAGGCGGCTTTTGGCGCCGATTTCGTCCGTCGGGAACCATCCGTGGGCTGGTCCAGCTCAATGTCCTTCTTCGGTGACATGCTGACACTCTATCATGTCTTATAGGCGCGATAGAGTGGCACCATGGAGCGAAATGGGGGCAACGTGGATTTGACCTCGGCAACCGGTGCTATCGCCAGCGGGTCGCCGGAAGCGTCGCGTCCAACCCTTCGCGAGGTCTCTCGAGAGCAGGCGCGCTCGCGCATTATCCAGGGCTCGATGACGGCCCTCGCCGCGTCGGGCCTCGACGCGACGGTCGACGAGGTCGCCCAGGCGGCCGGCGTGAGCCGGCGCACCGTCTTTCGCCACTTCGCGAACCAAGGCGAACTGATTCTCGCCACGCTTATCGAGGTTCGCCGGAAGCTCGACGAAGGGATGCCGGGACCGCCCCCGCCAGGCGCCGACCTTGAAACGTGGCTCACGGAGTCGGTGGTGAGGGCCCACGAACTCTTCAGAACGCTCATCGGTCGATTCTTCTGGGACCTCTATACCGAGCGACACCACATCTCGCCCGAGGTCACCGCGAGAATCTCCGGCGCGATGGCGCTGCGCCAGCACTACGCCAAGTTGTTCGCGGACGCTGCGTGGCGGGCGATTGGCGGTGAGGGCGAAGCGCCCATCTGGGTGCGCGATTCGTTCGCGCTGCACAGCTCTGGCTTCGCGACCAACGCCTTTCCGGCGTACAGCGCCGAGGAGACCGGACAGCTCTGTGCACGACTGTTGTGGCTCACCCTTACCACGGCCCTCAACGAGCAGCGCCAAGAGTTGGCCGAGGCGAGGTCCAAGGGCTCGGTCACGACGGACCGCGCGCAGGAGTAACTACCTAACGCCACGTCGCGGTCGGCCACCTCGATCAACTAGCGGCGACGTTGTGCCATAGGCATAGGATTCCGCTCAATGGAGGGCGAACGTCGACAGTTGGCGGCGGTGATGCTCACGGACATGGTCGGATTCTCGGCGCTCACCCAGCGAGAAGAGGCGCTGGCCCTCAAGTTGGCCCTCGAGCAGGACCGGATAATCCGTGACCAGGTTGGCAGATTCCACGGTGTCACGGTGAAGTCGCTCGGCGACGGGGTGCTCGCTGAATTTGTGAGTGCCCTCGACGCTGTGGCGTGTGCAGTGAAGATCCAAGAGGCTCTCGACGCGAGGAACCGGACCAGTGAGGGCGTGCCCATCGTTCTTCGCATCGGGGCACATCTGGGCGACGTTGTCCATCGCGACGACGACGTCTTTGGTGACGCAGTCAACATCGTCGCGCGCGTCGAGCCATTTGCCGACCACGGTGGAGTCTGCGTAACCCAGCAGGTGTTTGACCAGGTTCGAAACAAGATCGACGTCGCGTTTCGTTCGATCGGCACGCCTCACCTGAAGAACATCGACGTCGAGATCCAGCTCTATAACGTCGTAGGCCCGCGAACGTCACTCCCGACAAGCGGGGCACGCCCGGATTCCACCGAGGCCCTCCCTCGGATTGTCGTGCTGCCCTTCGCCAACATAAGTCCCGATCCCCACGACGAGTATTTCGCCGACGGCATGACCGAAGAGCTGATCGAGAAGCTCGCGCACCTCTCGGGACTGCGCGTCATCGCGCGCACGACGGCGATGCACTACAAGGACCGACGAGAAACGGCCCTTGAAATTGGCCGAACCCTCCGCGTCCAGATGGTGCTCGAAGCCAGTGTTCGCAAGGCGGGCAATCGCGTTCGCATTACGGCCCAGTTGATCGAGACAAGCTCTGAAGAGCACCTCTGGTCTGCGAGCTACGACCGCGAGCTCGACGACATCTTCGCGATCCAAGACGACATCTCCAACCAGATCGCCTCAGCCATCTCCGACCACCTCGCCCTGGCGACCGGCGTGCTCGAGCCCGCGAGCGAGCCAGCACGGCCGGACACGTCGGACATGCGGGCCTACACCGATTTCCTCCAGGCTCGCGAGATCTATCGAAAGAAGGTCTCCGAGGCGACGGTCCAGCACGCTCTTTCCCTCTTCGAACGCGCCGTGGCGGTAGACCCCGAATTTGCGCGCGCCCGGGTAGGCCTCGCCGAGTGCCTGCTCTGGCTGGGCGGTGAAGGCGCGCTGCCCTTTGAGTCTTCTAATCAGCGAGCTCGAGACGAACTCGTGCGATCGCTTGCACTCAATGAGGCTCTGGCTGAAGCGCACTCGGCGCTCGCCGGGCTGTTGCTCGGGGAGGACGACATGGTCGGGGCGCGTCGAGAGGCGTTGCGCGCCCTGGAGCTCAACCCGAGCCTCTCCGACCCCTACCGTTGGCTGGCCCAGATCGAGGCCGGCGAGGGCCGCATTGAGGAAGCGGTGCAACTGCTCAAAGAGGCATACGAGATCGATCCGCTCGACGTAAACGTCATCGCTTTTCTCGGGCGCCTCTACTTCTACGCCGGACGCACCGCTGAAGCGCTCGCGTTTTGGGATCAGACGAAGTCGCTCGTCGAGTTCCGCACCAATCAGCACCGCACCGAGTACTTCCTCGCGATGCGTGACTTCGAACACGCTCGCCGGGGCCTGGGCGAGATGCAGCGAATCAGGCCCAGCAGCGTCTGGTCGGTCACCTTTGAGGGAATCCTGGCCGCGCTTGAGGGCCACGATGCCCTCGCTCGTCAGTCACTCGAAGCCCTTCGCCAAATGGGAAGCGAAGGGGGCGTCACGGAGTTCTTCGAAGGCTTCGTCTGCTACGCCCTCGGTGACGTCGACGCGTTCTTCGAGCGGATGGACCGGGCCCTCAAGTTGCACAATCTTCCCGTGATCGAACTCCTGTACTCCCCGCTCTATGCGGCAGCTCGCGGGGACCCTCGTTTCGAGGACCTGCTTCGCCGCCAGCGCTCCCAGTACAAGCCGGCGATTCGGTCCTCCTAGCGCGAACGGATTCAAGGGAAAGCGGGGACGTTTTGCCGCGCGACGGAGTCCGCGCCGCCCTGCAAGGAATTATCGAACCGATTTGACTTGACAAGCGTCTCTAACTATGTGGCAGAGGTAAGAAGTTCCGACCGGCGACAGGTAGTAGGTACCTGGAAGGCGGTAGCGGCGTGAGCGAGCTCGAGACGTGGCTGGCGGAGGGCTATGCCCAATCCGTGCGCACCGCCTATCTCATCCTCGGCAACCGCCTCGACGCCGAAGACGCAGTCCAGGAGGCCTTTCTTCGCGCTTGGAAGTTCCGAGACTCGCTGGCCAAGGAATCCAGCATCCGGCCGTGGCTCTACCGAGTGGTCGTGAACACGTGCTACTCGAAGCTGCGCCAAGAGATCCCCCACCGCGAACGCCGAGGCGACGCCGAAGACCTTGATGAGCGGCCGCTCGCTGACCCGTCCAGTCGCGTCGAGCAGTGCAGCGACATCGTCGACGCCCTGCGCGACCTGCCCGCCGATCTGCGCGTCGTCGTCGTACTGCGCTACTACTCCGACCTGAGCGAGCGCGAGATCGCCCTCGCCATCGGGCGCAAACCGGGAACGGTAAAGAGCCGGCTGCACGATGCGCGCCGGCGCCTGGCCGAGCACCCGTCCCTTCGACCCGAGGATTCGGGCGCGGCAAAGCCCAGCGAGGTGGTAACCGGATGACCATGATTGACGAAGACGTACTGTCACGAGTACTTCACGACGCGGCCACAGCGTTCGAGGCCTCAGACGACGCAGTGACGCGGATCCTTGCCGAAGCTGCGGTCGAGACTCCGAAGCCGCTGAGCCGCGTTCCGACGTTCCTCGTGGAGCGAAGCCGCCGGCGCTCGATGCTGATCGCGACGGCCTGCCTCGTCGCCGTGGGCGCGATCGCGCTCCCCCTCTTTCGAGATGAGGCCGCGAGCCCTCGCCGCACGCCCCTTCTAACGACGGCATCCACGTTCGGGCCTTCGACGGGTGGTCTTGCGCTATCGCCAAGTAGCGCCGCGCCGAACGGCACCAGCCTCTCGGTGTCCGCGGGCCAGAACGAGAAGACGTCGCACGGCGCGTCGACGAGCAACCAGGCGAACGCTACGTCGCAGAAGATCGAGTCGACCGGGAAAGTCGACCTCACGGTCCATCGAGGCGGCGTCGCTTTGGCGATCGCGAAGCTGACCGACGTGGCGATGAAGGACGGTGGGCTCGTCGCCAGCACCGTGGCCCACGTCGGCACGCACACCTCGGGCCAGTTCGCGAGCGCCACCGTCATCCTGGAAGTGCCACAACGCAATTTCACTTCGCTGGTCGCCCAGGTGCAGCGAGTCGGCCATGCAACTTCGGTCGCCACGTCTTCGAACAACGTGACGGGACAGTACGTCGACCTCCAGGCGCGCATCAGCGAGTTGAAAGTCAGCCTGGCCCAGTACGAGCGGATCATGGCCCGGGCCTCAACGATCAGCGGCATCCTCGCCGTGCAGAGCCAGATCGACGCGCTCCAAAGCCAGATCGAGCAGTACCAGGGCGCCTTGAAGGTCCTCAGCAACGAGACAACCTACGGCGCCCTGACGGTGTACCTCACCCAGCCCGGCCACCGGATCGTGAAGACCCACCCGCGAACCGGGTTCGACAAGGCCTGGCACGACAGCATCAGCGGATTCGTCGCGGGCTTTGAGTGGCTGGTTCGGCTCGCCGGTCCCGCTCTCTTCGCTGTCGCGCTGCTCGCGCTGCTCTACCTGCTCGGCCGGTTCTCCCGGCGCGCCGTGCTTCGCCGACGTATCTAACGGTGAGATCGTCGAGGGACTAACCGACAAGAGGGCCCGAACCCAACAGGTCCGGGCCCTCTTGTCGCTGCTCAACGCGAGGCTGGGTTACTTCTCCTCGCGGGGCGCAAGCGACTCCGCCAAAATCAAGTACAGCTGGCGTCGAAGCTCCTTCAGCAGCTCTTCGGCGCGCGCCTTCTGCTCAGGGTTGCCGGCCTCGGCGACCTGGTGGACAGCGATGGCCACGTGGTGCAGCCCGGTGCGAAGTGCCACGTCGACCTCGTCCATCTGGTGGACGATGGTCTCCCAGGGCGACGACGCGTGCGCGGTTGCGGTGAGCTCGGCGCGTCCGGCGTCGGTCAGTGTGAACTGTCGACGGCCGTCTGATGTTTCAGAAAGCACCAGCCCCTGGTCCTCGAGGAGCTGCAGGGCCGGGTACACCGACCCGGGGCTGGCCCGCCACACCCCGTGAGTGCGCTCGGCCAGTTCCTGCATCATCTCGTAGCCGTGCATCGGCCGCTCCTGGAGCAGCGTCAAGAGTGCCAGACGAACATCGCCGCGTCGTCCGCGACGCCGGCTGCGCCGGTACTCGTCGCGGCCGCGCTCATCACCTTCTCCCCCGCCGTGGCGAGGTCCGTGACGCCGGCGACTGATTCCGCGGGACTCGAGGGGATTTCCCTCACTGCCCTGGGTGCGTCGGCCATGCTCGTCTGAAGAGTGGTCAAACTCTTTGTTTCTCATATTTGTCCTTTCGATCTATATTCGATAGAACTATGATATATCGTTATAGGTCGTTTGTCAAGAACCCGCCGCGCTGGCATACGACCTGATGAGCGGGGGTCCTCCGGCGCGAGGCCGGCGATTTCCTGCCCCGGCGGGTAGCTTCGAGTCCGTCTGGCGCTACCGCGCGGCTCCGGGATCGAAGACCCTAGGTGACGCCCCTTCGTAACGCGAAGCGGACGTCCTGAAAGGCCAAGGTGTCCATGGCGTTAACCAGCACCTCCACGGCGTCGTAGACGTCGACGAATCGCAGGTACAGCGGAGCGAATCCAAAGCGCGCGATGTCGGGGGCCCGGAAATCCCCCACGACACCGCTTTCGATCAGGGCCTGGACGATGCCGTAGGCGTCGGGGTGGCGCAGTGCGACTTGGCTGCCGCGTCGGGTGTGCTCGCGCGGCGTGACTACCTCCAAGACGCCCGGCAAGCGCGACTCGACGAGCTCGATGAAGAGGTCGGTCAACTGGAGGCTCTTCTCGCGGATCTGGCCCATCGACGCGCGATCAAAGACGTCGAGCGCTCCGTCGAGCGCCGCGAGGGCCACAATCGAGGGCGACGACGTCACAAAGGCTCGCACGCCCTCGGCCGATTCGTACTCCGGCTCGAAGTCGAACGGCCGGGCGTGTCCGAGCCAGCCGGGCAGCGGGTTCTTTAGCGCGCCCTGCCATGTGCGGCGCACGTAAAGGAAGGCTGGCGCGCCCGGGCCGCCGTTCAGGTACTTGTAGCCGCAGCCCGCGGCGAAGTCGACGTTGGCGCCGGTGACGTCGAGGGGGACCGCGCCCGCCGAGTGCGCGAAGTCCCAGAGCATCAGCGCACCGGCTTCGTGCACGAGCTGCGTGATGGCTTTGGTGTCGAGCATCTCGCCCGTTCGATAGTCGACCTGGGTCAGCATGACGAGCGCGACCTCGTCGCCGAGGTACTCAGCCAGCTTGTCGCGCCTCACTGTGCGCACCGTGACCGGCCGGCCGGCGCGCTGGGCCATCGCGCGCACGATGTAGAGGTCCGAGTGGAAATTTGCCTCGTCGGTGAGGACCACGTGGCGCTCCGGTCTCAACTCCAGGGCTCCGCCGATCAGCTTCGCGAGGGCAAAGGTCAGCGTGTCGGCGACGAGAACCTCGCCGGGCAGAGCACCTATCAGCGGAGCGAGGCGATCGCCGAGGCGAAGGGGCATGTCCATCCAGCCCGCGTCAACCCAGCTGCGCACCAGCCCGCGAGCCCACTCGTCGTTGACGACCTCATTGACACGCCTCACCACGGCGCGCGACACGGGGCCGAGCGAGTTGCCGTCGAGGTAGATCTCGCCATCGTTAAGGAAGAACTCCTCGCGCAGGCCGGCGAGGGGGTCTTTCGCGTCGAGAATGGCGCACTCTTCGCGGGTTGTCAAAGTACGGACCTCACTTCCCAGAGCACCGGGTAAAGGCGCTGGCCGAGCGTCGTGTCGAGGAACGACATGCCCGCGCTGCCGCCGGTTCCCGGGCGCCGACCGATCTGGCGGCCCGCCATCAAGAGATGCTGGTAATGCCAGATCGCGAGGTTCTCGTCGTGGTCGATCAAGAGCTCGGCCACGGTGTGCAGCGCTGTCGCGGCGTGGTCCGAGTGAGAACGGTAGAGCGCCCGCACGAGGTCGAGCAAGTCGTCCTCGCCCGATGCACCGGCATTTGCGCGCAGGGCGCGCTCGAAGCCCGACCAGACGTTGGGCTCGTCGCTCATCGCGCGCAACCACTCGCGCCGCTCGTCGTCGAAGAAGTCGTAGGTTAACGCCGCCTTCGATCCGCCGCCGCTCAGGAACTCAATGGCGCGGAATTGGAACGACTGAAAGCCCGACGCGGGGTCGAGCGGATCGCGAAACTCAAGGAAGCCCTCGGGCGACATGGTGTCGAGCAGGCGCAGGTGCGAGAGCAGGAGTTCTTCGACCTTCACGGTCCGACGAAGGTGCGAGATTGACCGCCAGGGCTCTCGGATGTGGAGCGCCTCGGCGGCGCGCTTTAGCTCGTCGATGACGACCTTGAACCAGAGCTCGTAGGACTGGTGCACCACGATGAACAACAGCTCGTCCGGCGCGTCCGCGGACAAGGGACTCTGGAGCTGCAGTAGGTCATCGATGCGCAGGTACGTCGAGTAGTCGGTTCCCTTGGCCACGGAGTGCACCTTACGCCCGGCGCGCCGCGCGGCACTCTACGTGCGCGTAATCGGCTTGTAGCGCAGCCGGTGCGGCTGGTCGGCGTCGGTGCCGATGCGCCGGTGGCGATCGACCTCGTAGTCCGAAAAGTTGCCCTCGAACCAACGGACGTCGGCGTCGTCCTCGAAGGCCAGCACGTGGGTCGCGATTCGATCGAGGAACCATCGGTCGTGGCTGATAACGACGGCGCAACCCGGGAAGCTGACCAGGGCGTCCTCGAGCGCGCGCAGGGTGTCGACGTCAAGATCGTTCGTGGGCTCGTCGAGGAGCAGTACGTTGCCGGCACGTCGCAGCACCTTGGCGAGCTGGAGGCGATTGCGTTCGCCGCCGGAGAGCACGCCGACGCGCTTTTGCTGATCGCTGCCCTTGAACCCGAAGCTCGCCACGTAGGCGCGGGCGTGAATTTCGCGTGCGCCGACATCCATGAGCTCCTGTCCCCCGGTGATCTCGTCGAACACGGTGTTTTCGGGATCGAGGGCGTCTCGGGACTGGTCCACGTAAGCCAACTGGACGCTCGAACCCAGGACGATGGTGCCGGCGTCGGGAGAATCCTCGCCGACGATCATGCGAAAGAGCGTGGTCTTGCCCGCGCCGTTGGGTCCGATGACCCCGACGATCCCGCCCGGCGGCAGGATGAAGCTGAGGTCCTCAATCAAGAGGCGATCGTCGTAGCCCTTGGTGAGACCGGTGGCGTTCACGACGACGTCACCGAGCCGCGGGCCCGGGGGGATCGCGATCTCGAGGCGGTCGGCGCGCCGCTCCGCCGCCTCGGACTCAGCGACCAGCTCGTTGAACGCGTTTACGCGCGCTTTGCCCTTGCTCTGTCGAGCGCGCGGGGACATGCGGATCCACTCCAGCTCGCGCTCGAGGGACGCCCGGCGGGCCCGGTCGGACTTCTCCTCGGCGGCGAGACGAGCCTGCTTCTGTTCGAGCCACGACGAGTAGTTGCCCTCCCAGGGTATGCCGCGACCACGGTCAAGTTCGAGGATCCACTGCGCGGCGTTGTCGAGGAAATAGCGATCGTGAGTCACGGCGACGACGGTGCCGTGGTACTCCTGGAGCGCTCGCTCGAGCCAGGCTACGGATTCGGCGTCAAGGTGGTTCGTCGGCTCGTCGAGCAGCAGCAGGTCGGGCCGAGCCAGCAACAATCGACAGAGTGCCACGCGGCGACGCTCGCCGCCCGACAGCGTCGTCACGTCGGCGTCGGGTGCGGGAAGTCGCAGCGCGTCCATCGCGATCTCGAGGGTCCGCTCGAGATCCCAGGCGTTCGCGGCGTCGATCCGGCTCTGCAGTTCGGCTTGCTCGGTGAGCAGGACGTCGAAGTCGGCGTCAGGACTGCCCATCGCCGCGCAGACGTCGTTGAATCGCGCCAGAAGATCCCGCTGCTCGCCGACGCCGTCGGCGACGTTGCCCAGCACGTCCTTCGAAGGGTCAAGTTGCGGCTCTTGGGAGAGGTAGCCCACGCTGAAGCCCGCCGTCAGGCGCACCTCGCCGAGGTAGCCATCATCGAGCCCCGCCATGATGCGCAGGAACGAGGTCTTCCCTGAACCGTTGGCCCCAATCACCCCGATCTTCGCACCCGGATAGAAGGAGAGGTTGATGCCTCGCAGAACCTCGCGATCTGGTGGGTAGAACCGACGAAGGTCGCGCATGGTGTAGATGAACTGGGCCGCCACGACATCCAGTGTTGCCGATGAAGAAAGGCACGACGCCACCCGTGATCGAAGTCACAGGCACCCCAGTACAATCCGGGAAATGTCCGAAAGCACCACGCAGGTCGCGACGGCACAGCGCCACGCACCCGACTGGCTGATCCTCTCCATCGCGTGCATCGCGCAGTTCATGGTGGTGCTCGACGTCTCGATCGTGAACGTCGCCCTGCCCCGGATGGGCCACGACCTGCACTTCTCCTACAGCAGCGCCCAGTGGGTGGTGAACGCTTACGTGCTCACCTTCGCGGGCTTCCTGCTCCTCGGTGGCCGGGCCGCTGACTACTTCGGACGACGCCACGTGTATCTCGCGGGCATCTTCCTCTTCACGGTGGCGAGCATGTTCGCGGGCTTCGCGCAGACGGGGCCGCAGATGGTCGCCATCCGCGCGGTCCAGGGAATCGGCGGGGCGATACTCTCCCCCGCGACCCTGACGATCATCGTGACGACTTTCCACGGACCACGCCTGCCCAAGGCCATCGGGGCCTGGAGCGCCGTGGCCGGCGCGGGCGGCGCGGTCGGCGGACTGCTCGGTGGCGTCTTGACTGGCTGGGCCTCGTGGCGCTGGGTGTTCTTCATCAACATTCCGGTCGGAATGGTCGCGGGCGTGATGGCGGCACTGTATCTTCGTGAGCTGCGCAACCCCGAAGCGCGAACGAAGCTCGACGTCACCGGTTCGGTGCTCGTCACCGCTGGACTCGCCTCGTTCATCTACGCCGTGGTGAACACGACGACGCAGAGCTGGTCCTCGCGATCCACCCTCGGTTGGCTCTTCGCCGGCCTAGCCCTCATCGTCGCATTCCTCTTCTGGGAGTCGAAGGTCGCTTCGCATCCCCTCGTGCCCTTCCGGCTGTTCCGGTCGCGCTCGTTGTCAACGGCGAACATCGTGATGATGCTCATCGGCGGCGCCTTCTTCGCGATGTGGTACTTCCTCACCTACTATTTCCAGTTGGTGCTGAAGTACGGGCCTGTGAAGGCTGGCGTGGCGTTCTTTCCGATGGCGGTCGCGATCATCGTCGGCGCCCAGATCTCATCGCGGCTGATCTCCCGGGCCGGCGTGCGGCCGCTGCTGCAGGTTGGCGCGCTGCTCGCGACACTCGGTTTCATCTGGCTGTCGTTGATTCAGCCTCACAGCTCCTACGCCGGGCACATCCTGGCACCAGGCTGCATCTGCGCCTTCGCGATGGGGATTCTCTTCTCGCCACTCGCCATGGCCGCTACCTGGCGCGTGGACCGCGCCGAGGCCGGTCTCGCCTCGGGGGTTCTCAACACGTCGCGTCAGGTCGGGGGCTCGCTCGGCTTGGCCATCCTGGCTACGGTCGCCACCGACGTAACCCACCGCGCACTCAGCTCGGCCAGCCTCGCCTCGGCCCTGACCTCGGGCTACCAGCGAGCCTTTGAAATTTCGGCGATCGTGACGATTGTCGCATTCGCGATCACCTTCGCCCTGCCGCTCAGCACCGGCCGAGAAGTGCAGCCCTCCTCTTAATTTCCTGGGCAAGAGTTTGCGACGTCATTCGCCGACGGTGCCCCAACCCGCGCGCCATTTGGAGAGTAGTGTCACGGATGACAAATGCCGAAAGTGTGATGACGCCGTGTCGGGAGCGCATCGAGACTAAGGACAATCCTTGAAGCAAGGGTTGACAATCCAATAAAGGGAGAAATGAATGGGAAGAATACGTCACCTCGTCACGGTGCTCGGAGCTGGGACATTGGTCCTCGGCACTTTGACGCTGAGTGTGGCCGCAACCTCGGTGACGGCGTCCGCCGCCGGGAGTTTCAAGGCCTGCGTCGTAACCGACACCGGTGGCATCAACGACCACTCGTTCAACGCCTCGGCGTACGCGGGGGCGGTCGACGCCTCAAAGGCGGACACGAACGTCGTGCCTTCGTACCTGTCGTCCACTTCGTCGGCTGACTACGTACCGAATATCGACAGCTTCATCACCAAGGGCTGCGGGATCATCGTCACGGTGGGCTTCTTGATGGACGCGGCGACCGCAACGGCGGCCAACGCGCATCCATCCCAGAAGTTCGCCATCGTTGACGACGCGCCGGTCGTGAAGGCGGGTACCCACGTTGAGGCCCTGCAGTACGAGACAGACCAGGCCGGCTTCCTCGGCGGGATGTTGGCGGCTGGCATGTCCAAGACGGGCAAGGTCGCAACATACGGGGGTGAGAACTTCTCGTCGGTCACCCTTTACATGAACGGCTACGTCGCTGGCGTGCGTTACTACGACAAGACGTACAAGAAGCACGTCGAAGTGCTCGGCTGGACTCCGGGCAAGGCCGCTTGCTCGCTCGCCGCTTGCGTCGGCAAGGGCACGTTCATCGGCAACTTCACGGATGACACCGCCGGCAAGACCGACACGACGACGTTCTTCTCCGAGGGCGCCGACATCGTCTTCCCGGTCGCGGGTGGCGTCGGGCTCGGTTCGGTTGCTGCGGCCAAGTTGGCCGGTCACGGTCACTACGTGATGTGGGTGGACAGCAACGGGTGCGTTCAAGAGGCCGCGGACTGCAAGTACTTTGTCGGCACCGTCGCCAAGGGCGTTGAGCCTTCGGTGGAAGCGGCGATTCTCTCCGCCGCCAAGGGCACCTTCAAGGCCGGCTCGTACATCGGGACGTTGGCCAACAACGGCACCCAGCTCGAGTACGGCGGCATCACGGTTCCCGCTTCCCTCAAGGCGAAGATCGCCACGGCCAAGGCGGGCATCATCGCCGGCACGATCTCGGTGAACCCGAACAACTACCCTGCCGTAATGTAACGAGCGCCACAGTGCGCTAAGACACGACAAAGACCCGGGCCAGTGTGACCCGGGTCTTTGTCGTGGCCTACGATGAGGCACCATGCAACTTGAACTGCGCGGGATGACGAAACATTTCGGCTCGCTCACCGCGAACGACCACATCAGTCTGACGGTCGAACCGGGTCAAATCCACTCGCTGCTGGGCGAGAACGGCGCCGGAAAGTCGACGCTGATGAACGTGCTCTTCGGGCTGCTCACCCCGGACGAGGGCGAGATCGTAATCAACGGTGTCGTCGTTCCGATCCACGACTCGGGTGAGGCCGTGCGCCGCGGCCTCGGTATGGTTCACCAGCACTTCATGCTCGTCCCGGTCTTTACGGTCGCCGAGAATGTGGTGCTGGGCTTCGAACCCACGAAGTCCTTGGACCGCATCGACTATCGCAAGGCGAACGACGAGATCCGCGAACTGTCCCAGCGCTTCAAACTCGAGGTCGACCCCGAGGCCATCATCGAGAATCTGCCCGTCGGCCTGCAGCAGCGCGTCGAGATACTAAAAGCCCTGAGTCACGACGCGGAACTCCTGATCCTCGACGAGCCGACAGCTGTGCTGACTCCCCAGGAGATCGACTCACTCATGGAGATCATGCGCTCGCTGGCCGCCGCGGGCAAGTCGATCCTCTTCATCACGCACAAGCTCAAGGAGGTGAAGGAGATTGCCGACGTAATCACCGTCATCCGCCAGGGCCGGGTGGTCGGCACCGCCGAGCCGACGGCCTCAGAGTCCATGCTCGCCTCGATGATGGTCGGACGCGAGGTCCAACTCACCGTCGAAAAGTCAGCGTACAACCCGGGCGAAGAGGTGCTCGAGATCCGCGACCTCGTCGTGCTCGACGATCGCGGTCTCGTGGCCGTGAACGGCGTTTCGCTCGACGTTCGAGCCGGCGAGGTTCTGGCCCTCGCCGGTGTCCAGGGCAACGGTCAGACCGAGTTCGTCGAGGCGCTCGTCGGCATGCGCCCCGTCGAATCGGGCACTATCACTCTCAAGGGGCGCAACATCACCAATTTCACGCCACGGCGGGCCCTCGACGCGGGATTGGGCCACATCCCCGAGGACCGTCAGCGCGACGGTTTGGTGTTGACGATGTCCGTCGCCGACAACCTGGTCTTGAACACGCCGCGGCGCGCGCCATTCGCTCGTCGTGGCACGCGCAACTTCAAAGCGGTCAACGAATACGCCGAGCGCCTCGTCCACGACTTCGATATCCGCACGACGTCCATTCAGGCTCCGGCGAGCTCCCTCTCGGGTGGCAACCAGCAGAAGGTGATCGTCGCTCGCGAGTTGTCGCGATCGATCGAGTTCCTAGTGGCTTCGCAACCGACCCGCGGCCTCGACGTGGGATCGATCGAGTACGTGCACCGCCAGATCGTCGAGCACCGCAGTCGCGGCCTCGGCTCGCTGATCGTCTCGAGCGAACTCGATGAGGTGCTCGCCCTCGGCGATCGCATTGCGGTGATGTTCGAGGGAAAGATCAGCGGAGTCGTCGATCCTTCTGTCAGCCGTGAGTCCATTGGGCTCCTGATGGCCGGCACCACGATGGAGGCGGCCGGTGTCTGACGCTGCTGCGCCCCCTCGTCGATCACTCTGGGCTCGATACTCGACGGCTAGTCCGATCGTGGTGGCCGCCCTCGCACTCTTTCTCGGGCTTGTCTTCGGCGCCCTAATCATCGCGACCACTAATGCCGCGGTGCTCGACGCCTGGCGCGCGATCTTCCACAGCTGGGGCGGACTGCCCCACGCGCTCAACGTCACATTCAACAACGTGGGCGCGGCCTACCGAGACATTTTCACGGGCTCGGTCGTCGACCCGCAGGGGTTCTGGCACTCACTGACGACCGGTAAGGGGTGGCCGAACACACTTACGCCCCTCTCAGAGACCCTGACGTACGCGACGCCCCTCGTGATTGTGAGCATCGGTGTCGGCGTCGCGTTTCAGGCGGGCCTGTTCAACATCGGTGCAAACGGTCAGGCGGTGATCGGCGGAATCCTGGGAGCCGTGATCGGCTCGATGCTGCACATGCCGACGATTCTTCATCTGCCCCTCACACTCCTCGGTGGAATCGTGGGTGGGATGTTCTGCGGCGCGTTGCCGGGACTGCTCAAGGCCTACACGGGCGCTCACGAGGTCATCGTGACACTGATGTTCAACTACGTCACTTACGCGTTCTTGCTGTACGCGGTTCTCTCAACGCCGTTCCAGCAGCCCGGTCAGGAGAATGACATCGGCCGCACCATGGACCGGTCGGCCATCTTGGCGCCCCTCTTTGGCACGAAGTCCGGCTTGCGAGTCAGCTATGGGATCTTCGTCGCCGCGGCGGTTGTTGTCTTTGCGTGGTGGCTGCTCGACCGCTCGTCACTCGGCTTTGACTTTCGGGTGACCGGCGCCAATCCCACAGCCGCGCGGGCTTCGGGCATAAGTGCCCGTTCGGTCATTGTGACTGTCTTTCTCATCTCCGGTGGCCTCGCTGGACTGGCCGGCGTCGTCCAGGTGGCGAGCACGACGCACTACGTTGACGGTGGCTTCTTGATCGGCAACGCCGGTATTGGTTTCACCGCGATCACCGTGGCCCTGCTCGGACGGAATCGTCCGATGGGCATCGTCTGGGCCTCGCTGCTCTTCGCCGCTCTCGGCGTCGGCGGACGCAACATGCAGGCCAGCACCGGGATACCGCTCGACCTGGCGACGGTCATCCAGTCGGTCATCGTGCTATTCGTGGCCACGCCGGTGCTGGTGAAGGAGATCTTCCGGCTGAAGGAAGCGCCAACGACTGGCATTCATCTCTCGACGACCGGGTGGGGCGCGTGAGCTTGGCCAGCGCCCAGTCGGCGACGGACGTCGCGTCGCCCGCGAAGAACCGTCGCACGCGCGTGATCGCCGTCTTGATGGCCCTCGTCGGGCTCTTCACCATCTTCGTCTTGGGCGTCGGCTGCGCCAAGGGCGCGCACTCGATACTCACGTTCAACCCACTCAATACCAGTAACCCTCCCTGGCACCTCGGCCAGCTCACGGTCGCAACGCGCTGGACCAATATCGTCTTGGGCCTGGCCATGATCGCCCTGGCGATCGAGGTCTTCGTTCGCGAGCCTCGACGTGCGGTGATGGTGCGCTTCGGCGTGGTCGCCGTCATGTTCCTGCTCGCGCTGCTCTTCTGGGCGGCGCGATCGCCTGGTCCCTCGCCGATCGACTTCGTGAACGTCACCTCGATCCTCGTCGGGGCGTCGGCGACCACGATGGTGCTCGTGTACGGGTCGCTCTCGGGCGTGATGTGCGAGCGCTCGGGAGTCGTGAACATCGCCATCGAGGGTCAGTTCATCGCCGGGGCGTTCCTCGGCAGCGTGCTCGCTTCGACGACCGGCAATTTCTTCTACGCGGCGATCGCTGGCGCCTTCGCGGGCGGGTTGATCGGACTGGCGCTCGCGTTCTTCTCGCTGCGCTACCGCTCCGACCAGATCATCGTCGGCATCGTGCTCGTGACGATGCTGGGCAGCCTCTCGTCGTACCTGAACCTTCAGGTCTTCACGCCCTACCCGAACCTCAACACCGGGAACCTGGCGCCCAACCTGGCGATCCCGCTGCTCGACAAGATTCCCATCGTTGGCCCGCTCTTCTTCAACCAGACCGGCTTCTTCTATCTCATGATCGTGCTCGTCGCCGTCGTGAGCTTCGCGCTCTTCAAGACCCGCTACGGGCTGCACGTGCGCGCGGTCGGCGAGCACCCGCGAGCCGCCGCGACCGTGGGCATCGACGTGATCAAGGTGCGCTACCGAAACGTCGTGCTCGGCGGAGCGATCGCCGGCATCGGCGGGGCCGCCTTCATGGCGGCCCAGGGCCAGTTCGTGGTCGGCTACACGTCGGGCTATGGCTACATCGCGCTGGCCGCACTCATCTTCGGCCGCTGGCGCCCGTCGGGCGCGGTCGTCGCCTCGATCATCTTCGGCCTGTCGGTCTATCTCAGCTACAACCTCGTGACCTACAACGTGCCGATCTCGATCTACTTCCTCGAGATGTTCCCCTACCTCATTACTATCGCCGTCGTGGCCGGTCTCATCGGACGAGTCCGCCCGCCCGCCGCGGACGGCAGGCCCTACGTGCGGGACTGAACCGCTAGTACCCGAGCGCGCCGAAGCCCGTCACCGTTCGGGCCGCGGCGACCATGGCGCTGGCGAGGGCGGGCTCCGGCGGGACGCCGTGAAGTCGGGCGCCGAGGTAGGTGCCCGCGGCGGCGTCCCCCGCGCCCGTGGTGTCGCGCACCGGAACCTCGCGCGCCGGCGCGCTGAAGCGTTCAGCGCCCGCGGCCCCACGAGCACCATTGGCTCCCCAGGTGATGATGGCCTCGTCGAACATCGAAGCCAGAACCTCGAGGGCGCTCGTCATGTCCGGGCTCGACGCGAGCGTGGTCGCCTCCTCATCGTTGGCGAAGAGCTGCGTGACGCGTCCGGCCGAGCGCAAAAACACTTCCGCGGTCGTCTCGCGCAGTGGCGCCACCGAGCAGACGTCGACCGAAGTCGAGCTACCGCGCTCGCGAGCGATCGCGAGGGCGCGCTCGCCCACTCCTCGGCGCGCCGGGTCGAGCAGCAGGTAGCCCGACACGTGCAAATGGTCGAATGGTGCGACCAAGCACTCCTCAACGAAGGCCTCGCTGAGGCGAGAGTTGGCGCCACGGTCGGTCAGCATCGAGCGCTGCCCGTTGTCGCCAACGAGCACGACGACGGTGCCCGTCGGGTCGTTGACCAACTCCAGTTCGGAAGTGACGCCTGCGCGGTGCAGCGCCTTGACGAAGATCTCGCAGGCAGCGTCGCGCCCGGCGGCACCCACGTAGATCACGTCGTGGCCCGTCGCACGCAGCGCTACCGCCAAGTTGGCTCCCGATCCGCCACGCGTAACGTGAACCTTCGAGGGCGTGTCACTCGTGGACTGGATGGGGGCGTTGGGCTGCACGACGACGTCGAGCATCACGTCGCCCAGCACGACGCAACGGCGCGCGCTCACGACAGCTGCTTCGTGATCGAGTCAGCGATCTGACCGGCGAGCGCGGCGTTCGCGACAACGAGGTCGCGATTCACCCGCACGCTCACCCCGTCGGTAAAACGAGCGAACTCGGCGAGCAGGGCCGGCGTTACGTCCTTGCCGCTTACGCCCTGCATCTGGGCCGACACGAGCGCGCTCTCCAGCGCATCATCGTGCAGGCGCCGGTCGAGCTCCTTGTCCGCATTGATCGGATTCGCGACGATAAACCCGGTGCGAGCCATCTCGCGGTGGCGAAGGAAGGCCGCCGCCGCCTCGTCGGCGCTGGCCACCGACCAGTCAAGGGTAAAGCCACTAGCGCGCAGGTAGAAACCCGGGAACTCGCGTGTTTGAAAGCCGGCGACCGGCACACCGAGGGTGTCGAGTCGCTCGAGGGTGGCGCCGATGTCAAGAATCGACTTCACGCCTGATGCGACAACGAGCACCGAAGTGCGCGTCAGCGCCATCAGGTCGGCCGACTCATCGAAGCTCGCGGCGGCGTCGCGGTGCACGCCGCCGAGCCCCCCGGTCGCCATCACGCTGATGCCCACGCGGTGAGCCAACGTGATGGTGCCGGCCACGGTCGTCGCACCATCGACGCCCGCTGCGAGCGCGAGGCCCAGATCGCGTGAGGAGAGCTTCGCGGCGTGGCGCTCGGGCTTGCTGAGCCGTTCGAGCCCCTGCTCGCTCAGTCCGACAACCACGCGGCCGTCGAGCACGCCGATCGTGGCTGGCGTCGATCCGTTTTCGCGCACCGCTGCCTCGCACTCCTTCGCGACTTCGAGGTTGATTGGCGAAGGAAGACCTTGCACGACGATTGTCGTCTCCAGGGCTACGACACCACGACCTTCGCTCAGCGCCGTCGCGACCTCGTCGGACACGACGACGGAGGAGAATCGGAAGTTGTTCACGCAGCCCGAAGTGTACAGTGAGGTCGTGAGTTCGGCCTCTGAGATCGTGTGGGCCGAACTTAGAGCCCTCGCGCGGGACGCGACCGCGCGGTCGTACTCGCCCTACTCACACGTCTCGGTCGGTGCGAGCGGTCTAAGCAGCACGGGCGCGACCGTCGTCGGCTCGAATATCGAGAACGCGAGCTACGGACTCACGCTCTGCGCCGAGTGCTCGCTCGTGAGCGATCTCGCGCGCGTCGGCGGCGGACAGCTTGTGGCGGTGTCGATTGTCGCGGGCGACGGCCAACCGATTGCGCCGTGCGGGCGGTGTCGTCAGCTGCTCTTCGAGCACGGGGGCGCCAACCTCTTGGTCGACGCCGGCGAGGGCGCCGCACCCCTTCGCCTCGCCGACCTGTTGCCGGGAGCCTTCGGACCGGAGGATCTGGGTACGCGGCGCGACTCGTGAGCGCCTTCTCGGCGGTGGAGGTCATCGCGACCAAGCGCGACGGCGCCGTGTTGAGCGACGAGATGATCACCTGGGTGCTCGACGCCTATCGGCGCGGCGAGGTCGCCGACGAACAGATGTCGGCGCTGCTGATGGCGATCTTCTTCAACGGTCTCTCCGCGGCGGAGCTCGCGACTTGGACGGATCAGATGATCGCCTCGGGCGAACGGCTCGACCTGACCGGACTCTCGCGGCCCACTGTCGACAAGCACTCAACGGGCGGCGTGGGCGACAAGATCTCGCTCATCCTCGCGCCGCTGGTCGCCGCGTGCGGCGCGGCCGTACCCCAGCTCTCGGGTCGCGGCCTCGGCTACACCGGCGGCACGTTGGACAAGCTTGAGTCAATCCCGGGCTGGCGCGCGAACCTCTCGGGCGACGAGATACGCCAGCAGCTCGAGTCGGTCGGCGCGGTGATCTGCGCCGCGGGGGCCGGGCTCGTGCCGGTCGATGCCAAGCTCTATTCGCTGCGCGACGTCACGGCCACCGTCGAGTCGATCCCATTGATCGCGTCGTCGATCATGTCGAAGAAGATCGCCGAGGGCACCGGCGCCCTGGTTCTCGACGTCAAGGTCGGCCGGGGCGCCTTCATCAAGGACGTCGAGCGCGCCCGCGAGCTCGCCCGCACCATGGTGGGACTCGGCGCGGCTCACGGGGTGGCGACCGTGGCCAAGCTCTCGGCGATGGACGCGCCCCTCGGTCGCGCCGTCGGCAACGCCCTCGAGGTCGCCGAGTCCGTCGAGGTGTTGCGCGGTGCGGGACCGAGCGACGTGAGAGCGCTCACGCTAGAGTTGGCGACGATCATGGTCGAGCTCGCGGGACTGGGCGTGGATCCCGCGGCGAAGCTCGACGACGGCTCAGCCCACGAGGTCTACCGGCGGATGATCCGCGCCCAGGGCGGCAATCCTGACGCCGCGCTGCCCCTCGCCAAGGTGAGCGAACTCGTCATGGCGCCGCGAGCGGGTTACGTGCGCGACGTCGATGCGCGCGCGGTGGGCATCGCCGCGTGGCGTCTCGGCGCCGGGCGAACCCGCAAGGAGGATCCGGTGAGCTTCGCGGCGGGAGTGACCTGTTTGGTCGCCCAAGGCGACGTGGTTGAGGACGGGCAACCCCTCTTCGAGCTGCACGCCGACGACGACAGCCATCTCGAGCTCGGGCGCGACGCGATCGCCGGCGCCGTTGTCATCGGCGACGAGGCGGACGTCGAAGTGCCAACGGACCTCGGTCTCATCCGGGGGTAAGCCCATGGTGGGTCGCTAGCCTTTCCGTAATGACCGGCACCCAGCTCACGCGCGAAAGCATCGAGCGAGCGCCCAAGGTTCTGCTACACGAGCACCTCGATGGCGGGCTTCGACCCGAGACGATCATCGAGCTCGCGCGCGAGAACAACTACCGCGGACTGCCGACCAGCGACCCCAATGAGCTTCGCCAATGGTTCATCGTGGACGCTCCCGGCAGCGACCTGGTGCGCTATCTCGAAGGCTTCGTCCACACCATCGCCGTCATGCAGACCAGGGACCAGCTCGAACGCGTTGCCGCCGAGAGCGCCATCGACCTCGCTCGCGACGGCGTCGTCTACGCCGAGGTCCGCTTCGCCCCCGAACTGCACCTCGACGGCGGCCTCACCCTTCACGAGATCGTGCGCGCAGTGCTCGACGGCTTCAACTTGGGCATGAAGGAAGCCGCGAACGAAGGCCGCCACATCGTCGTGCGCTCGATCCTCTCAGCGATGCGCCAGCAAAATCTCAGCGAGACGATCGCCCAGCTCGCGGTGAACTTTCGTGACGAGGGCGTCTGCGGCTTCGACATCGCCGGTCCCGAGGACGGCTTCCCGCCAACGAAGCACCTGCGCGCCTTCCACCTCATCCAGCGCGAGGACTTCCACCTGACCATCCACGCCGGCGAGGCCTTCGGGCTGCCGTCGATCTGGGAGGCGGTGCAGTTCTGCAATGCCGAGCGACTGGGCCACGGGGTGCGCATCGTCGACGACATCGCCGGGGCCGACGGCCACTACCAGCTCGGCCGGCTGGCGAACTACGTCCGCGACCGGCGCATTCCCTTGGAGGTCTGCCCGACCTCGAACGTGCACACCGGCGCGGCGGCCTCCATCGCCACCCACCCGATCGACCTGCTGAAGCGACTGCGCTTTCGCGTCACCGTCAACACCGATAACCGGCTGATGAGCGGCACGAGTCTGAGCGGCGAGTTCGAGGCGTGCGCGAACGTCTTCGGCTGGAACCTGGACGACATGGAGTGGCTGACGCTCAACGCCGCGAAGAGCACTTTCTATGAGTTCGGCCAGCGACTGGCGATGATCAACACGGTGATCAAGCCCGGCTACGCCGCGCTTCGCTGACTAAAGGCGAAGGCGCTCGAGCAGACTCTCGCGCACACCCTCGATCCACTCGGCCGCGCGTGCGCGCTGATCCGCGAGCGTTCCGCGCCGAGGGGGCGTCACCTCGACGTAAGCCTTCACCTTGGCTTCGGTGCCCGAGGGCCGCACGACGACGCGGCCCTCTTCCCCCAGCGAGAGCCAGACGCCGTCCGTTGGCGCTAGTCCGCGCCAACCCTCACTGAGGTTGGCGACCTCGCGCACGGCGAGCACTCCGAGTGACGTGGGCGCCGCGGCGGCGAACTCGGCGACGACCCGCGCGATCGCCCCGCGTCCCTCAGCGCCTTCGGCGCGCAGCGAGAGCTGTGACGTCGAGTGAACCCCGAAGCGGTTCTCCAGCTCATCGAGTCGGTCGAGCAACGACTGGCCCGAGCGAGAGAGTGCGTCGGCGAGCGCCGCCAGCGCCAGGGCGGCGGAGAGGCCGTCCTTGTCGGCGACGCACGAATCCACCGCGAAGCCCAGCGCCTCTTCGTACCCGAAGCCGAGCGTGTCCTCGCCGCCGGCGCGCGCGATCCATTTGAAGCCCGTGAGCGTCGTGACGCATCGCACCCCCCAGGCGGGCGCCATTGCGGCGAGCATGGTCGAGGACACGATGGTCGTGGCGGCAACTTCGCCCCTCGCCGCAATCCCGTCAAGCAACGACGAAGCGAGCAGCCAGCCGATCTCGTCGCCACGCAGGACTCGCCAGCCGTCGACGGTTCGCACCGCGGCGCCCAGTCGGTCGGCATCGGGGTCGTTGGCGATGATGAGCGATGACGCCGTGTCGTTGGCCGTCGCGATCGCGAGGTCGAGCGCCCCGGGCTCTTCGGGATTCGGAAAGGGCAGCGTTGGAAACGAGCCGTCGGGCGCGAACTGCAGCGCCACCGGCGTCACACTCGCGTAGCCAGCCTCGCCAAAGAGCCGAGTCATCACCTCGCCGCCCACACCGTGCAGTGGGGTGTAGGTGATACGCAGCGCACTAGCCCTGTCGAGGGCAAAGCGAGAGAGCATGTGGCGCCGGTACTCTTCGAGCAGCGACGGTGGCACGTAGGAGTGCCCCGGCGCCGAGCGATCGGCCACAGTGACGGGACCAGCCGAGCGCATATGGCGTTCGACGATCTCGTCGTCGGGAGGGATGATCTGTGCGCCGTCGCGCGCGTAGAGCTTGTAGCCATTGTCCTCGGGCGGATTGTGGCTCGCCGTGATCACCACGCCGGCCGCTGCACCGAGGGCCTTCACGCAGTAGGGCACGAAGGGTGTGGGCAGGGCCGAGGGCATCTCGAAGACGCTGGCGCCGCCGCCGAGCAGCACACCGATGACCTCGTCATTGAAGCGCTCCGAACCTCGACGCGCGTCGCGCCCGACGACGACGCCCCTGGCGCGATCGACGCCGATCTCGTCGAGCCACGCGAGCACGCCCTGGGTCGCGCGCCGCACCGTCGCGCGATTCATGCCCGCCGGCCCGGCCATCTCGGGACCGCGCAGCCCAGCCGTGCCGAAGGTCAGCGGAGCGCCGAATCGCCGCTCCAGCTCGAGGACGTCGTCCTCGTCGAGCAGGCGCTGGATCGTGGCCCGATCACCCTCGTCGGGATCGAGGGCGAGCCACGCCGCTACCTCAGCGCGCAAGCTTGGGTTCACAGCACCGGCAAGATCGACGCGAGCAGCGTCCCCAGACGCGAAGCCGCCAACTGACCGGTCTCGAGCACCTCGCGGTGATCGAGGGGCCGGTCGGTGACTCCGGCCGCGAAGTTGGAAACCAGGCTGAGCCCCAGCACCTCGGCGTGAACGTGACGCGCCGCGATCGCCTCAAGCACCGTCGACATCCCCACGAGCGTCGCGCCCATGGTTCGCGCCATCGCGACCTCGGCCGGCGTCTCGTAGTGCGGCCCGCGAAAGCCGGCGTAGACGCCTTCGCTGAGTCCGGGTTCCACTTCGCGCACGACCTGGCGCAGCCGCAGGCTGTAAAGGTCCGTGAGGTCGACGAAGCGCGGACCGTAGCCCTCAGGAGGAACCGGACCCTCGAGGGGCGAGGTCGCCGTGAGATTCAGCTGGTCGCGCAGTACGACCACATTGCCCGGCTGGATCGAGGGATCGATGCCGCCGCTGGCGTTCGTCAGTACGATCTTCTTCGCCCCGGCCGCTACCAGCACGCGAACCGGGTGGACGACCTCAGCTGCGCTGTGGCCCTCGTAGAGGTGCACCCGACCGGCCATCAGCGCGATCTTGCGACCGTTGAAGTCGACGGAGAGCACCTCGCCGGAGTGGCCGGCGACGGTCGGCGCGGCGAACCCGCTCAGCGCAGTCGACGGGATCACGCACCAGGGCTCGCCGAGGGCGGCCGCCCCTTCACGCCAGCCCGAGCCGAGCACCACCGCCACGTCGTAGGCGTCGACGCCACTCTCGTAGCGCAGCTCGTCGGCCGCGCGCTCGGCGAGTTCGTAGGGATTGGTCACTACTGACCGATCGTGTGCCACACGGTGGAAGTTTCGATGAAGGCGCGCAAGCGTCGCACCGGTGAGTCGTCGGGGCTCGGCCGCAGGACGCGCTTGATCGAGCCGGCGCCCAGCAGCGCCAGCTCGTCGGCGAACGACTCATCCACACCGGCGAGGTCGAGTCCGTCCACGTCCTCGTGCGCCGCGAGGGTCGGCGCGAGCTCACCGGTGAAGCCGGTGAGCAGGTTGAGCACGCCACCGGGGAAGTCGGCGGTCGCGGTCATCTCGCCCAGCAGCACCGAAGGCGTCGGCCGCCTCTCACTGGCTAGCACCACCACCGCGTTCCCGACGGCGATCGGGGCGAAGACGGCGTCCACGAACGCCTCCAGCGAGGAATCTTGCTCGGCGACGACGCCCACCACCCCGCTCGGCACCGGCACCGAAAAGTTGAAGAAGGGTCCGGCCACCGGATTCGACGAACCAAGTACCTGGGCGACCTTGTCGGTCCAGCCCGCGTACCACACCACGCGGTCGATCGTCCGGGCGACGGCGCCGCGCGCTGCCTTCAGCTTCAGGCCCTCCGCGAGGCTGACGTGCTCGCTCAGCTCCTCGCGGCGCGATTCGGCCATCTCGGCCAACCGGTAGATGACCTGACCGCGGTTGTAGGCGCTCTGGGCCCACCACTTGGTCTGGGCTGCGCGCGCCGCGACAACGGCGTCGCGCACGTCCTTGCGCGAGGCCTGGCTGACGTTCGCGAGAAAGGCGCCCTTGAAGGAGGTGACCTCGTAGCTGCGGCCCGACTCCGAGCGCGGAAAGGCGCCGTTGATGAGGAGCTTGTAGGTCTTCTTGACGTCGAGGCGCTGGTCAGACATCGAGGTAGGCCTCCAGCCCGTGGCGCCCGCCCTCGCGGCCGAAGCCCGACTCGCGCACGCCCCCGAAAGGGCTCGAGGGGTCGAAGCGGTTGTAGGTGTTGGCCCAGACGACCCCGGCGCGCAGTCGCTCGGCGACCCAGAGGGTGCGGCTGCCCTTTTCGCTCCACACGCCACAGGCCAGCCCGTAGCTCGTGTTGTTGGCCTTGGCGACGGCCTCTTCGGGCGTGCGAAAGGTGAGCACGGAGAGCACCGGGCCGAAGATCTCCTCGCGCGCTATGCGATGCGACTGCGCGACGTCGGCGAAGACGGTCGGGGCGAACCAGTAGCCACGCTCGGGCAGGGTGCACGAGCTCGTGTAGCGCGTCGCCCCCTCTTCTTCGCCGTAGGCCGTGAGCTCCATGATGCGCGCGAGCTGGGCGGCCGAGTTGATAGCGCCGACATCAGTGTTCTTGTCGAGGGGATCGCCCACTCGCAGCTGGTCGACGCGTCGCAGCAGACGACGCAAGACCTCGTCAGCGACGGACTCTTGGACGAGCAGGCGCGAACCCGCGCAGCACACGTGGCCCTGGTTGAAGAAGATGCCGTCGATGATGCCCTCGATCATTTCGTCGACCGGAGCGTCCTCAAAGACGATGTTGGCGCCCTTGCCGCCGAGCTCGAGGGTGAGGTGCTTGTGGCTTGTCGCCACGCGCCGCTGGATCATCCGGCCCACCTCCGTCGAGCCGGTAAAGGCGATCTTGTTCACGTCGGGGTGGTCGACGAGGGCCGCGCCGGTCGAGCCGTCGCCGGTGACGATGTTGACAACACCCGCCGGCAGCTCGGCCTGCTGGAGGATCTCGGCCAAAACCAGCGCCGATAGGGGCGTCGTCTCGGCCGGCTTTAGTACGCAGGTGTTGCCGGCCGCGAGGGCCGGCGCCAACTTCCAAGCCGCCATGAGCAGGGGAAAGTTCCACGGAATGATCTGTCCCGCGACACCGAGGGGTTTCGGGCCTGGTCCAAAGCCGGCGTAGTCGAGCTTGTCCGCCCAGCCGGCGTAGTAGAAGAAGTGGGCCGCCGCGAGGGGGATGTCGATGTCACGTGACTCTCGGATGGGCTTTCCGTTGTCGAGGGTCTCCACGACGGCCAGTTCGCGCGAGCGCTCCTGAATGAGCCGCGCGATGCGATAGAGGTACTTCGAGCGTTGCGCTCCCGTCGTCTTGGACCAGGTGGTCTCGTAGGCGCGCCGAGCCGCCGTGACGGCCGCGTCGACGTCGGCAGTGGAAGCTTGGGTCACGTAGGCGAGCACCTGCTCGTTGGCCGGATTCACGCTGGCGAACGTCTCCGACGCCGCAGGGTCGGTGAAGGCGCCGTCAATGAACAGTCCGTAGCGCTCCTGCAGGTGCGCGATGGCGGGCGACTCGGGTGCGGGGTCGTACTCCATGGCCCCAAGGTGCGAGGTCGTCAGGTCGCCCACGTCAGTCACCGCTGAATTCGTCGACGCGCACGTAGCCCCCGCGTCGCTGCTTCAGGCGCTGCATCAAGAGGTCGTTCAAGAGCGACGACGCGCCGAAGCGGAATCGGTCCGGAGTGAGCCACGCCGATCCGGCGATCTCGTTCACCACGACGAGGTAGCGCAGCGCGTCCTTGGCGTTTCGGATGCCGCCAGCAACTTTCACGCCGACGAGTCGGCCCGTCGCCTCGCCGAAGTCGCGCACCGCCTCAAGCATCACGAGCGCCGCGGGCAGCGTCGCGTTCACGCCGACCTTGCCGGTCGAGGTCTTGATGAAGTCGGCCCCGGCCAACATGGCGATCCAACTCGCCCGCCGTACGTTGTCGTAGGTGACGAGCTCGCCCGTCTCGAGGATCACCTTTAAGTGAGCGTCGCCGCACTCCGCCTTCACGGCAACGACTTCATCAAAGACTTGACCGAGGCGACCCGACAAGTAGGCGCCGCGATCGATGACCATGTCGATCTCGTCGGCGCCGGCCGCCACCGCTTCGCGAACGTCAAGCAGCTTGACCGCCATGGGAGCGCGACCAGAGGGGAACGCCGTCGCCACCGCCGCCACCTTGACCGACGACCGCGCAAGCATCCGGCGAGCGTGAGCGACGAGATCGGGATAGACGCACACCGCCGCCACGCTCGGCACGCTCGGGTCGCTCGCGTCGGGGTGCACCGCCTTCGCGCAGAGCGAGGTCACTCGTCCGGGGGTGTCAGCGCCCTCGAGGGTCGTCAGATCGACCATCGAAATCGCGAGGTCGAGGGCGGCGAGCTTCGTGGACTTTTTGAGTGACCGCGTCGCCAACTTGGCGGCGCGCGCCTCGGCCCCCACGGCGTCGACGCCCGCGAGCCCGGCGAGCAGGTCCCGCAACTGCGCCTCGGTCTCGATCGCGGGAAGCGCTCGCCCGCCCGGCAACTGCACCGCGCGATCGTCGATGGTTACCAACCGCAAGGGCGCCGTACTCACCTGTCTCACGCTAGCAATCGGTCGCTTTGATCACCGCAGATGAAGTCAGTATCGCGGCAGCTCGCCAGCCGCCAATCGCTGCGCGAGCGATGGCGCCTTGCGATCTTTCTCGCTCACGACCGCCTCGCCCGAGAGCGGCCAGGGGACGCCTATCTCTTCGTCGAAGGGATTGATCTCGAGTTCCATCGCCGCGTTGAACGGCGACGACAACAGGTAGGTCAAGACGGCCACTTCACTTGTCACGCAGAAACCGTGAGCCGCCCCCGCGGGCAGCAGCAGCGAACGCTCCTCGTTCGCAGCCAGGTGCACGACTTCGGCCCGGCCGAAGGTCGGCGAGCCAACGCGCACGTCCACGACGGCGTCGTCGAGCTCGCCAAACGCGCAGGTCACGAGTTTGGCCTGGCCCTCAGGGGCGACGGAGTAGTGCAGTCCGCGCACGACATCGCGCCGCGACGTGGAGAGGTTGGCCTGCTGGATCGGAAAGTCAACGTGCGCCGCATCAAGGTCGCCGCGTTTGAACCACTCGCGAAAGAAGCCACGCTCGTCGCACCACACCTTCGACTCGACGATGAACGCTCCCAGTATCGAGAGTTCGGTGACCTTCACCGACCCTCCTTCAACGGGCGCCACCACGCCTCGTTCTCGCGGTACCACTTCACTGTGCGCGCGAGTCCCTCCTTGAAATCGACAGCCGGCCGATAGCCAAGTTCGTCCTTGATCTTCGCCCAATCGACGCAGTAGCGACGGTCGTGCCCCGGTCGATCGTCGACCGGCTGAATCATCGACTCGTCGGCGCCACAGAGCTCGAGGAGGAGCCGGGTGATTTCCACGTTGGTCAGCTCGGTGCCCCCACCGATGTTGTAGATCTCGCCGGGCCGGCCGCCCTCGAGCACGCGCAGGATGCCCCGGCAGTGATCGTCGACGAAGAGCCAGTCACGCACGTTGAGGCCGTCACCGTAGAGGGGCACGGACTGCCCGTCGAACAGGTTTGTGACGAAGAGCGGAATCAGCTTCTCGGGGAACTGGCGCGGCCCGTAGTTGTTCGAGCAGCGCGTCACCATCACGTTCAGGCCGTAGGTGCGCTGATAGGCGAGCGCCGCCAGGTCCGAGCCCGCCTTGCTCGACGAGTAGGGAGAGTTTGGCGCGAGCAAGTGGTCCTCGCGCCAGGCGCCCTCGTCAATCGAGCCGTAGACCTCGTCGGTCGAGACGTGCACGAAGCGCTCGACGCCGCTTCGTCGCGCGCTCTCGAGGAGCTGCTGGGTACCGAGCACGTTGGTCTCGTAGAAGAGTCGCGCGCCAACGATCGAGCGGTCCACGTGGCTCTCCGCCGCCAGGTGCACCACCGCGTGGGCGCCCGCGAGCACCTCGTCGGCGACGAGCTCGTCGTTGATGGTGCCCTTGATGAAGCTGACCCGAGGGTCAGCAAGGACGGCCTCCAGATTCTCCAGCCGTCCCGAGTACGTCAGCGCGTCGAAGAGCACGATCTCGTCGTAGCCGAGCCGATCAGCTTCGTCGAGCACGACTTCGCTCATCCGCGAGCCGATGAAGCCGGCCGCACCAGTGATCACAACGCGCATGGCTACCTCGGCCCCAAGTCTCGAGTGAGAGGACTCCTATACTAATGGGGTGCGGGGAATCATTTTGGCTGGCGGCACCGGCACGCGCCTGCACCCCATCACTCGAGCGGTCTCCAAGCAGCTGCTGCCGATCTACGACAAGCCGATGATCTTCTATCCGCTCTCAACGCTCATGTTGAGCGGTCTGCGCGAGGTCCTGCTCATCACGACGCCCCACGACCAGGACGCCTTCTTTCGCCTCCTCGGGGACGGCTCGCAGCTCGGCATGAAGTTTTCCTACGTCATCCAGGATCAGCCGAACGGCCTCGCCGAGGCCCTCGTCCTGGGCGAGAAGTTCCTCGACGGCGAGAAGTGCGCGCTGATACTTGGCGACAATCTCTTCTACGGCCCCGGCCTCGGTACCCACCTGCGCCAGAACACCGATGTGCAGGGAGCCCTCATCTTCGCCTACCAGGTGCTCGACCCCTCGGTCTACGGCGTCGTCGAGTTCGACGAGTCCGGCAAGGTGCTCTCCATCGAAGAGAAGCCCGCCAAGCCAAAGAGCAGCTACGCGGTGCCGGGCATCTACTTTTACGACGAGCGAGCCCCGGAGTTCGCCCGTGGTCTCAGCCCGAGCACGCGCGGCGAGCTCGAGATCACCGCCCTCAACAACGCCTACCTCGAGCGCGGCGAACTGCGCGTCGAAGTGCTCTCTCGCGCGACGACGTGGCTCGACACCGGCACCCACGAGTCGCTCTACGAAGCGGGCGGGCTCATCCGCACCCTCCAGCACCGCACCGGCATGCGCATCGGCGACGTCGAGCAGATCGCTCGCGATCAGGGATGGATCTAGGCCCGGGCCGGTCGCCAGATCGCTGACGTTCTATTCGGCGATCGATCACCTAGGGCATAATGAAACATGGAGCACCCTTACTGGCCCCTGTTCGACCTACGAATTCGAACGGCGCGCGTCGAGATTCGTCTGCCCGACGACGACGATCTCGTCGCCCTCGCGCGGCTCGCGGCGAAGGGCGTGCACGATCCGTCGACGATGCCGTTCCTCGTGCCTTGGACCGACAGCCCCTCACCACTGCTCGAGCGCGGCATGCTGCAGTGGGGTTGGCGACATCGCGCCGAATGGGCCGTCGACGACTGGAGCTTCAACGGCGCGGTCGTCATCAACGAGACAATCGTCGGCGTCCAGGCCCTGCTGGCGACCAACTTCACAGCCGAGCGCGTCGTAAGCACCGGGTCGTGGCTCGGCCTCGAGTTCCAGGGCCGAGGAATCGGCAAGGAGATGCGCGCCGCGATACTTTTTTTCGCCTTCGAGGGCCTCGGGGCGCAAAGGGCCGACAGCGGAGGATTCCCTGACAACGCTCCCTCACTGGGCGTCTCGCGGTCCCTCGGTTATGTAGAGACCGGACGTCATCGGGTGCTTCGCCGCGGAGAGTCCGCCGAAACGCTCGAGCTCACGCTCGATCGCTCGACCTGGGAGCGCGGCGAGCACCTCGACGTCGTTCTCACGGGGCTCGAAGCATGCCTCAATTTCTTCATCGCACCCGACACGCCCTAGATCGCCATCGTCGTCGCCGTTCTCGCTCGACGCAAAGGTCCGCGACTACTTGCTCCAGCCCAGCAACTTCGCCTCGTCGACGTGGGCGAGGTACTTATGCTTGGACAGCGTTACGCGATTGAGCATCACGAAACTCTCGGCGACGTCGATGGCGTGGCGCAAGACCTGGTCCTCGGTGGTGATTGCTTCGACGATGCCCGCGGCGAGAGCATCAGGGCCGGTGAAGCGCTTCGCGGTCGTGGCAGCGACGATGGCCGCCGCTCGTGGCAGCCGGTGGTTGATGATGGACCACAGCTTCGTGTCGAGCGTCAGGCCGATCTCCGCCTCGTTCATGCACCAGTAGCCCCGGTCGTCGCGCATGACGCGGTAGTCAAAGGCGCAGCTGAGCAGTGCGCCGCCGGCGAAGGTGTGGCCGTTAAGCGCGGCAACGGTATAGGCCGGGTAAAGGAGGATCCGCCCGATGGTGCGCTCAAGCTCACTGAGGGTTGCCGCGAACTCGTCGGGCCGGTCGCCAAAGCGCGCGAGGTCGAGTCCGTTAGAGAAAAACTTGCCCACCCCGGTGAGCACCACCGAGAGTGGTCCCTCGGTCGCCTCAAGCTCGTCGAGCAGCGCATTGAGGCGCGCCAGCGATTCGGCGTTGATTCGGTTCTCGCCGTCGTCCCACGTGATGATCGCGACCGATCCTTCATGGCGAAGCGACATGCCCACGGGGCGAGCATAGACAGTTTGCTTAGGCCACGAGTAAGTTGAGGGCATGAGCGATGACGTAGAGATCCCCGAACCCGACGTTTCCGAGGAGCACCCGATCTCGGAATACTGGGTGTGGGAGGGACCGCACCGCCAGCCGAGTCCGCGCGCCCTCTACGAGCACCTGAATAAGGAGTGGGCGATCCCCGCCATTCCGAACGAGGTCCACCCGGCCGCGACTCACTCGGCGACACGTCGGCGGCACGCGGGCGAGATGTTCGTCGGCAAGACCCTTGTCGTGCCAACAGGCAACCTCAAGGTCCGCGCCAACGACACCGACTTTCGCTTTCGACCCGGCACCGACTTCTTCTACTTGACCGGCTGCGAAGAGCCCGACGCCGTGCTCGTGATCTCACCGGGGGTGGACGGTCCGCGCTCCACGCTCTACGTCCCGCCGCGGCGCGACGCCTCCACGTACGCCTTCTACAGCGACGCCCGCTACGGCGAGCTGTGGGTGGGCGTGCGACGAGGCGTTGATGAGGCCGCCGTCTATTACGCGGTCGACACCGCGCCCCTGGAGGACCTCGAGAAGGACCTCGTCGCCCTCGGCGGAACGGACGTCGTGACGCTGCGCGGCGTTGACCCCGAGGTCGACACATTCAACGAGCCCAACAAGTTCGACGACGAGCTCGCCACGGCTCTCTCCGAGATGCGCCTCGTCAAGGACGACTTTGAGATCGCCCAGCTCCAGGAGGCCGTCGACTTCACCGTGAAGGGCTTCGAGGACGTCGTTCGCGCCCTACCCGAGGCTGTCGGACGGGGCGAGCGTGTCGTGGAAGGCGTCTTCAACCTGCGCGCCCGAGTCGAGGGCAACGACGTCGGCTACGGCACGATCGCCGCGTCGGGCCCCCACGCCACGACCCTTCACTGGATGGTGAACGACGGCGCGGTGCGCAAAGGTGAACTGCTGCTGCTCGACGCCGGTGTCGAGGGCCACAACCTCTACACCGCCGACGTCACGCGCACGATGCCCATCAACGGCACGTTCAGCCCGGCGCAGCGCCGCGTCTACGAGCTCGTTTTCGCCGCACAGACGGCGGGTATCGAGGCGGTGCGTCCGGGGGCACCCTTCGTGGCTCCCTACGAGGCCGCGATGAAGGTCCTCGCCGAGGGCCTCTACGAGATGGGGATCTTGCGCGAGACACCCGAGGTGTCGCTTCGCCGCGACCGCCAGCTCCACCGGCGCTACACCCTGCATCGCACGAGCCACATGCTCGGCCTCGACGTGCACGACTGCGATCACGCCCGCAACGAGTTCTACCTCGAGGGCGAGCTGCAGGTCGGCTACGTCCTAACCGTCGAACCCGGTCTCTACTTCCAGGCGAACGACCTCACCGTGCCCGAGGCGTACCGCGGCATCGGCGTGCGAATCGAAGACGACATTCTCGTGACGGAAACGGGCGCCCGGAACCTCTCGGCGGCCCTGCCGCGCGACCCCGACGACGTCGAGGCGTGGATGGCCAGGCTCTGGCGCGAGTCTCCCCCAAGACTGGGACTCTGACCCTACGCAACAATCCGCAGGGGTATGGCGCGGGGACCGCGCACCTGGCCGGGCGCCCACGTGACGCCCTCGGGATCGGATAACCGGAACTTCGGGTAGCGCGCGATGAACTCCTCTAGCGCGACGCGCAGCTCGAGTCGAGCGAGGTTCGACCCGACGCAGCGGTGGATCCCGAGACCGAAGGCCACGTGGCGGTTGCGCGCCCGGTCGATGAGGAATCGGTCCGCGTCATTGAAGGCCGCGGGGTCGCGATTGGCCGCGGGAAAGCCGAGCAGGACCCAGTCGTCCTTCTTCATCGGGGTGCCGAAGAACTCGTGGTCCTCCTTCACGAGGCGGGCCATCGTGACCGGCGCGTAGTAACGCAGGAACTCCTCGACGGCTAGGGGTATGAGGTCGGGCTCACCGACGAGGCGCTCGAGGTCCGCTGGGTTCTTCGCCAAGCGCCAGATCGCCGCGCCGATGGCCGACCACGTCGTATCGATACCCGCTACGAGGACGAGCACGATCGTCCCGCGCACGTGCTGGGGCTCGAGCTTCTCGCCGTTCACCTCGACGTTCAACAGGAAGCTCGTCAGGTCGTCGCGGGGGTGAGCCAGATGATCTTCGATCTGGGCGTCGAAGTAGTCGGCGACGGGGATGAACATCGGGCCGCGCACCTCGGGATCCAAGTCCACGAGGTCGAGCACCAGGTGCACGATGTCTCGGAAGACGTCCTCGTCCTCGGGGGGAAAGCCGAGCATCTTGGCGATCACGCCGGGCGGGATGAACTGGGCGTAGCGGGCGCTGGCGTCGAACTCAACGGCGCCCGCGAGGGCGTCGAGGTGCTTTCGACAGAGCGCTCGGATGTCGCCCTCGAGGGCGTTCACCGGACCGGGCGCGAAGGCCGGCAGGATCAGGCGCCGGGCGAACTGGTGGAAGGGAGGATCCGAGGTGATCGGCGGCGCGCCGCCCACCGGGGCCACGGCGTTCGGTGGGAACTTGTTATTGGTCACCACGACCGAGCGGCTCGTGAAGTGCTCGGTGTCGCTGGCGATCGCGCTCACCATCTCGTGGGTCGTCGGGAACCAGCCCCCGTGGTACCGCTCGGTGTGGGCGACCGGACAGCGCGTGCGCAGGTTCTCCCAGATCGGATAGGGGTCCTTCACCCACGCGGGGTCGGTGTGGTCCCAGTCGGTGGCGAAGTCGGTGACCGGACGCTTCTCGGCCTCGGTCGACACGTCAGCTCAGCACGCGCAGCGGCAGGTTCCTCGGGCCGCGGATCTGACCCTGGGACCAGGTGACGTCCTTCGGGTTGGCCAGCTCGAACTTCGGGTAGCGCCTGATGAACTCCTCGAGGCCGACGCGCAGCTCGAGTCGCGCCAGGTTCGACCCGATGCAGCGATGTATCCCGAGCCCAAAGGCGACGTGGCGGTTCTCGGCGCGGTCGATGATGAACTGGTCGGCGTCCTTAAAGACAACCGGGTCGCGGTTCGCGGCCGGGAATCCCAGCAGGATCCAGTCGTACTCCTTCATCGGACAGCCCAGGTACTCCATGTCGGTCTTCACGAGCCGGGCCATCGTGACCGGTGCGTAGAAGCGCAAGAACTCCTCGAGGGCGACGGGCATGAGCTCGGGCTCTTCGACGAGGCGCGCGAGGTCCTCGGGGTTCTGGGCGAGGTGCCAGAGCGACGCGCCGATCGCCGACCAGGTCGTGTCGATGCCCGCAACGAGGATGAGGACCATCGTGCCAAAGACGTGTTCGATGGCGAGCTTCTGCCCGCCAATCTCCGCATCCAAGAGGAACGTGGTCAGGTCGTCGCGGGGACGCTCCATGTGGTCCTCGATCTGGACGCGGAAGTACTCCTCAACGGGCTCCCACTGCTCCATGCGCTCGTCCTCGGACTGATCGATCGTGTCCATGATGACGTGGACCATCTCGATGAAGGTCTCAGTGTCCCCTTCGGGAAAGCCCAGCATCTGGCGAATGACTGACGGTGGAATGAGGCGCGCGTAGCTCTGCCCCGCGTTCACGACGCCCTCGCCGATCATGTCGTCAAGCAGCGCGTTGCACAGCACGCGCACCTGGGGCTCAAGGGCGTTCACGACGCCCGGCGAAAAGGCGGGCAGCAGGAGCTTGCGCGCTATCGCGTGGAACGGCGGGTCCGACGTGATCGGCGGCGCCACGCCGATCGGCGCGGGCAGGTCCTCCTCGGTTGGGCGCATGTTGGCGACGACGACATTGCGGCTCGTGAAGTTCTCGGTGTCCTTGGCGATCGTGCTGACGCCAGCGTGCGTCGCGGGGAACCAGGCGCCTCCGTAACGATCGGTGTGGGCGACGGGACAGCGCGTGCGCAGATCCTCCCAGATGGGATAGGGATCGGCCACCCACTCGGGATCGGTGTGGTCGAAGTCGGTCGCGAAGTCCCGGACCGGGGCCTTTTCGGTCACGATTCCACGATCGAGATCGCGTGCTCGGGACAGTTAGCCTCGGCCAGACGTGCCAAATCTAAGGTTTCGGGTGCGATGGTGCCGTCGCCTAACACGACGCCATTACCGAGCTCGTCGAAGCCAAAGAGTGCGGGCGCGATCGAAAAGCAGCGGCCCTGCCCCTGACAGAGATCGCCGTCGATTACGACCCGCACGTCCCCCCTTCGACTACCTTTTCCTGACCCTACTACCTGGTAAAGGGAATACTGCTGCGTCTCTCGCCCCCTCAGATCGTGACGCGGCCGTTGCCATTAGACGTGGCTGGCGCTCGGTTCCCGCGCCGGCACGTGCACGAAGTCCTTAGGACGCAGCAGCACCAACGAGCACAGCGCCCCCACGAGAGCCAAGGCGGCGCTGGCGACCAGTAGGTCGTTCAACGAACCGGTGAAGCTCGTGTGCAAGGCGTCGATGAGTTGCCCGCGCAGTCTGGGCGGCGCTGCCCGGACGAGCTGGCCGACCTTGCCCTGCTTGATCTCGGTAATCGCGTGGGCCACGCTCACGTTCAGGCCCGGTAGGGCCTTGAGCGTGTGGTCGAGTTCGTTGCGCAGCGAGGCCGTGAAGATCGTGCCGTAGAGGGCGATGCCCACGGCGATGCCGATCTGGCGGAACGTCGTGTTCACGCCCGAGGCCATGCCCGAGCGATCGGGCGTCACGACCCCGACCGCGGTCGAGGCGAGCGGCGGGTTGACCATGCCCGCGCCAACGCCCGCGATGATGAAGCCGGCCACGAGGTGCGTCCAGGAGCTCGTGGCGGAGACGCCCGACATCAACAGAAGTCCGAGAGCGACGAGGGCGAGCCCGGGTCCGATCAGCCAGCGCACCGGGACGTGACTGCTGAGCCGCCCGGAAACGGTGGCCGCGACGAGGGTTCCGCCGCTCAAGACAACGAGACGCGCGCCGGTAGCGAGCGCCGAGTACCCGAGGTCGTCCTGGAGATAGAGCACGAGGTAGAGCAGCATCGCGAAGAGCGATCCGTTCATGCAAAAGGCGGCGATCAGGCCGCCCGAGAACGTCGGCACCCGCAAGAGCGAAAGGTCGAACATGGGGCTTGGCGCTCGGAGCTGCATCGTGAAAAAGACCGTGGTCAGCACGGCCGCACCGACGAGGCAGACGATGACCCCGGTGTTGCCCCAACTGGTCTCACTCTCGCGGATCAGTCCGTAGACCAGGCTCACCAGCGTCGCGGTCAAGATGGCGAATCCGGGCCAGTCCGGTCGCGACGTCTGCGACAGCACCGACTCTTCGACCTTCCACTCGGTCAGGACGATGGCGATGGCCCCGACCGGCAGGTTGACGAAGAAGATATAGCGCCACGAGAGCTCACTCGTAATGACCCCGCCGAGAATCGGTCCGGCGGCGACGGCAATACCGGTGATGGCGCCCCAGACGCCAAAGGCGACGCCCCGGTCCTTGCCACGAAAGCTCTGGGCGAGCAGCGCCAGCGAGGTTGCGAAAAGGATCGCACCGCCGATTCCCTGGAAGCTGCGCGAAAGGGTCAGCATGAGCGGCGACTGAGCCACTCCGCAGAGCAGCGAACCGAGCGTGAACACGCTGAGACCAACGACGAACACCCGGCGGTGGCCGAAGCGGTCGGCGAGCGAGCCCGCGGTCAAGAGCAGCGACGCGAGCGTCAACGCGTACGCGTCGATCACCCATTGCAAGTCCGAGAACGACGCGTGCAGCCCCGACTGGATCTCGGGTATCGCCACGATGACGATCGTGATGTCGAGGAGAAGCATGAACGTCGCGGCGCAGACGACGATGAGTGTCCACCACTTGCGGTCCATTGGGCCCCTACCCTAACGGACGCGCTTGCAAAGCATGACCGAGGCTCACTCGCTCTCGATCTCCTCACGGCTGATCCCAAGGAAGTAGAGCACTGCGTCCAGGTAGGGCACGGAGAGGGCCGCGTCGGCGTGCTTCTGGACGAGGGCCTTGGCGTTGAAGGCGATACCGAGGCCCGCCACCGACAGCATGTCGATGTCGTTGGCACCGTCGCCGACCGCCACCGTCTGCTCCAAGGGCACGCCCACCTCGCTCGCGAAACGGCGCAGGGCCCGCGCCTTGCCGGCGCGGTCCATGACCTCGCCCACTAGCTCGCCAGTCACGAAACCGTCCTCCAACTCCAAGTGGTTCGCTTCGAGCAGTGTCACGTCCAACTCGGCGAGCAGCGGTGCGAGCACCTCAACGAATCCGCCGGAGACGACGGCGGGCACGTACCCGAGCCGTCGTAGCGTCCGTAACAGCGTGCGCGCGCCGGGCGCGAGACGAAGCTTCGCGCGCACTTCGTCGAGCACGCTCTGGGGCAGACCCGCAAGAAGCTTCACCCGACGGCGCAGCGCCTCGGCGAATTCGATCTCGCCGCCCATCGCGGCTTCGGTGACCGCGGCGATCTCCTCGGCCCGTCCGCTCGCCGCGCCCAGCAGATCGATGACCTCGTCTTGCAGGAGCGTCGAGTCCGCGTCCATCACTACGAGGTGCTTGGCGCGCCGGTGCAGCCCGGCGCGCTGAACCGCGAGATCAAGCCCGCTCTCATTGGCCGCGGCGGTCAACGACTCGCGCAGCGCCGCGTGGTCGGGTCCGAGCACGATCAGCTCGTAGCAGTCGACGGGATAGCTCGCCAGATGCACGATCCGCTCGCAGGTCGCGCCGCTCGAGGCGATAGCGCGAAAGGCCCGTTCCAGTTGGCCCGCTGAAATTGCCGGCGCGAGCAGCGTCACCAGCAGCCGGCGTCCCTCGATCGTCTCGGTGGGCGTCACCTCCTCGACGCGACATCCCAGGCCCTCGCCCTCGATGCGCCGCCGGCCGAGTGCCGCCACGAGAGAGTCCCGGGTGAGGACGCCTTCGCTGGTCACCTCGGCGCAGAGCACGAGGGTGCCCCGGATGGTGATCTGGGCGACGTCGACGAGACGGACGTCCTCCCCCTCTAACGAATGAAGCGCGTTGAAGAGTTCGGCGCCGACGCCGATCCGATCCGGTCCACTGACAGTGACAAGAAACGTGGACCGGGGCACGGCTCAAGAGTAGGTGGCGGGAACATTGCGCTATGTCGGGGTGCCGTCGAGCTCGCGCAGCGCGCGCACCTCCGCGACGTGGGCGTCACTGCGCGCGTCGAAGCGCCAGAGCGAAGGGAGGGCCGCCGCGACGACCCCCACTGAACCAGTGCAGGCGAGTCCCCCGAAGGTGAGGGAGAAGCGCAGCGTCGTCCAAGCCGCCATCACGCCAGCGCGGAACTGACCCGCCGTCGGGCCGACGGAGTACGAGATCATCTCGATGCCGGCCATGCGTCCGCGCACGTCGGGCGGGATCGACTCGTTCCACATGGTCTGGCGAAAGATGCCGCTTACCGCGTCGCCCCCGCCGGCGACGGCCAGTCCGACGAGCGCCAGCCAGAGCGTTGACGAGTAGCCAAAGACCGCGATGCCGAGCCCCCACAGCGACGCCGCCAGCACGATGGCTCGCCCGTAGCGGTGGACCTTCCTCGACCAGCGCGAGGTTAGGACCGCGACCAGCGCGCCTACGGGCAGGCCGCAGTAGAGAACCGAGAGCGCGTAGCCCTCGTGAAAGCGCGCCGCGACGAAGGGCAGCATCACGACAGGAAAGGCCATCACCATGGCCAGCAAGTCGACGACGTAGGTCCCCACGATGTCGGGCCGGCTCTTGGCGTAGGCGAGACCCTGGCGCAGGTCATCGAGCACGCTCTCGCCTGGCGCCTCAGGCGGTGGCGTCGCCTGCAGGGTGAAGAGGAGCGCCAGGGAGAACGTGAAGGTCACGACGTTGCCGAGGTACACCGAGCCGGGCCCGAAGGCGACGGCGGCGAGTCCGCCGAGAGCCGGGCCGATGATCGAAGCGGTCGTCGAGCTGATGTTGGCCAGCGCCGACGCCGAGCGCTGGAGGTCGTGGCGCACGAAAAGCTGGCGCAGCGCGGCGACGCTTGGGCTCTGCACGCTCGACGCGCCCGCGACGATCGCCGCGTCGGCGTAGAGGATCCAGGTCGTGGGTTGGGACAGCAGAGTGTTGACGAACAGCATCACCGTCGAGAGCATCAGCACCAGCTCCATCACAATGATCATGCGGCGGCGGTTCAACCTGTCGGCGAGAACGCCACCGTAGAGGCCGAAGAACACAATCGGCGCCAGCTCGACAAGTCCGATCGAGCCCACGGCGAGCGTGGAGTGCGTGAGCTGTTTGAGCTGATAAGGCGCCGCGACGTAGGTCGCCATGCTGCCGAGCATCGAGATGAAGCCAGCGACGTAGAGACGTCGGTACTGCTTGGAGACACGTAGCGGCGTGAGGTCGACGCCGAAGAAGCCTTGGCTCACCCCGGGCCCGCCAGCCAGCCTTCGCTCGCGCTGTAGTGACGCAACACCTTCGCCGGCACGCCACCGAGCACCACGTGGTCGGGGAACGTGCCTCGCACGACTGCACCGGCCGCGACGACGGTGTTCTTGCCGAGCGTCGTGCCCGGCAGGATCACGACATTCGCGCCGAGCCAGCTGCCCGAGCCGATCTTCACCGCCGCCTCGCTCGGCCTCTGCCAGCCGATCGGCTCGTCGATCGCTTCGTAGGAGTGGTTCTGGTCGGTGATGTAGACGTAGGGGCCGGTCTGGATCTCGTCGCCGAGCTCGATCGACCAGTGGCCAATTACGTGCGACCCGCGTCCGATCACGCACTTTCGCCCTATGGCGACCGTTGGCGATGCGAGCATGACTTGGTCGCCGCTCACCCCCGCGGTCAGGCAGACGTTAGGTCCGATGAGCGTCTCATCCCCGATTGAGAGGTACCGCTCGTTGTAGATCACGCCCTGGGGCGCCATGAGCGCGGCGCGCCGACCGAAGTAGTAGAAGCTCTTGGCGTAGTCGTCGTCCGGCCCCACCGTCGCCACCTCGTTGAGATAGCGGCGTAGTGCCCGTACGCGAGACCCGAGGAAGCGACGAAACAGCAGGCGCATACTCACCTCGGCCACGCTACCGCCGCCGACTTCGAACCACGAGGCGACTGAGTAGCGTCAAATCATGGTGCTGGACGTCGCGGTCGTCGGCTCGGGCTTCGGAGGGATCGGGGCTGTGATACGCCTGCGCCAGGTCGGCGTCACGAACGTGGCGATCTTCGAACGGGCCAACGACCTCGGGGGCACGTGGCGCGACAACACGTACCCCGGGTGTCGCTGCGACGTGGCGAGCAATCTTTACGCATTCTCCTTCGCGCCGAATCCCGCCTGGACCAACTCCTACAGCTACCAGCCCGACATCTGGCGCTACCTGCAGGACGTCGCCGATCGGTACGACGTGCGCCAGATCATCAAGTTTGATCACGAAGTTCTCGACGTCACCTTCGACGCCACCACCAGCCTGTGGCGCCTCGCCACGAGCCAAGGAGAGTACGACGCCCGGTGCGTGATTCTCGCGACCGGCGGGCTCGCTGAACCGCGCTTGCCCGAGATCAGCGGCCTTAGTGACTTCGCGGGCCCGATCATGCACACGGCGGCGTGGAATGGTGCTGTCGACCTTCGAGGTCAGCGCGTCGGTGTGATCGGAACGGGCGCGAGCGCGATCCAAGTGGTGCCGCAGATCGCTCGCGAGGTCGCATCACTCAAACTGTTCCAGCGCACGCCGGCGTGGATCCTCCCCCACTTCGGTCACCCCGTGCCCGAGCGCACGCGGCGGCTCTTCGCGAGGGTTCCGCTAATCCAGCGGCTCGTTCGCGCCTGGGACTACTGGCGCCGTGAACTTATGGTGCTCGGCTTCGTGACGGACCCGAGCCGCATGACGAAGGCCGAAAGTCTCGCACGCGCACATCTCGAGCGCCAGATCGGTGATCCGGAACTGCGCGCGAAGCTCACCCCCACCTACCGGCTCGGCTGCAAGCGCGTGCTCATCAGCAACGACTTCTATCCGTCGCTGAATCGAAGCAACGTCAGGCTCGTTACCAAGCGCATCGCCGCCGTCGAGCCAGGCGGCGTGCGAACGGCCGGCGGCGAACTTCACGAACTCGACGTCCTCGTCGCGGCAACGGGATTCTTCGTCACTGACAACCCCATGGCGACGAAGGTGCGCGGCCTAAACGGTGAATCCCTCGCCGATGCCCTTCGCGGTGACATGGCCAACTACAAGGGGACCGCGTTTCCCCATTATCCGAACTTCTTTATGCTCGGCGGACCGAATACCGCTCTCGGCCACTCATCAATCATCTTCATGTTGGAAAGCCAGTTGAACTATGTGAGCAGAGCCATAAGGGTTGCCCTCAACACGGGAGCGCTCGTCGAGCCCAAAGCCGATGTCGCCGCCAGCTGGACCCGCGACGTGCGAGCCAAACTGCCGAGCACCGTGTGGGGAACCGGTTGCGCCAGCTGGTACCTCAACGAGCGAGGCGTGAACACGACTCTCTGGCCCGACTTCACGTTTCGTTTTAGAAGGGCCACGCGCCACTTCGACCCGCGCGACCATCTGATCGCAGCGAAATCGAAGTCGGAGGTTGCTTAGTCGAGAGTTATTGGCGAGTCGACGTCGAGGTCGTCCGACGCGCCCACAACATCAGGCACATGGGCGTTGGACAGGTGCGCGCGCACGCGCTCGTCGATCTCAGCCATCGTCTGAGGATTCTCGCGCAGGAAGGTCTTAACGTTTTCCCGTCCCTGTCCCATCTGCTCGCCCTCATAGGTGAACCAGGCGCCGGCCTTCTTCACGAAGCCCAGCTCCACCGCGACGTCGAGCACTGAACCCTCGCGGCTGATGCCCTGGCCGTACATGATGTCGAACTCGGCCTGGCGAAACGGTGCGGCGCACTTGTTCTTCACGACCTTTACGCGAGTGCGGTTTCCAACGACCTCAACGCCGTCCTTGATCGACTCAATGCGTCGGATGTCGAGGCGCACCGACGAGTAGAACTTGAGCGCACGTCCACCAGGGGTGACCTCAGGGTTTCCGTACGAGATTCCGATCTTCTCGCGTAGCTGATTGATGAATATCGCCACGGTGTTGGACTTCGAGAGCCCGCCGGTCAGCTTGCGCAGCGCCTGGCTCATGAGACGTGCCTGCAGTCCGACGTGGCTGTCGCCCATGTCGCCTTCGATCTCGGCACGGGGGGTCAGCGCCGCCACGGAGTCAATCACGATCACGTCGAGCGCGCCCGAGCGAATCAGCATGTCGACGATCTCGAGCGCCTGCTCGCCGGTGTCGGGCTGGCTGATCAGAAGGTCGTCCACGTTGACGCCGATGGCGCGCGCGTAGACGGGGTCCATCGCGTGCTCGGCGTCGATGTAGGCGCAGACTCCCCCATTGCGCTGCGCCTCGGCGACGACGTGCATGGCTAGGGTCGACTTGCCCGACGACTCCGGTCCGAAAAGCTCGACGACCCGGCCCCGGGGCAGGCCGCCGATGCCAAGGGCCATGTCGAGGGCCAGGGCGCCCGTAGGAATGGACTCGATGTTGAAGTTCATAGTCTCACCCATGCGCATAATCGAGCCCTTGCCGAACTGCTTCTCGATCTGGCCCAGCGCCGCCTCGAGGGCCTTCGCGCGGTCATCGGTTGCCATTTGGTCTCTCCTTATGCTCTTTCAGAAGGCACCCTAGGTACCCGTTGTCACATCGGTCGGGCACTGCCTAGGTCCCAGAGTACTACGAACACTTGTTCGTATTTGTCATTGTCAGGGGGTTCTTGCGCCAACTTACCCACCCCTAATCCGCCAGTAGAACCAATGAAATCACCATATTCTACACAGGTTTTCCGTCCCCTGGACGACGTTGGCGGCGAGCCTGAGCGGGCGCCAAAGTGGGGATCAGACGCTCGTCCGACTCACTTGGCATCATGGTCAGGTCGTGGAGGAAGCGATGAAGGACTGTCTCGTCTGTCAGGAGATCTCCGGTGAGATCGTCGTCCCCGGTGAACTGCTGCACGCCGGCAAACTGACCGTTGTCTTCCACGTTCCTCCGCTGAACACCGATTCGGTGCACCTGGGCTACCTCATGGTCAGTCCACGCCGGCACGTCGAGGACTTCGCCGGAGTGACGACGGAGGAGGCCGCGTCCGTAGGCGTCGAGATTAGCCGCTGGTCCAAGACGTTGAAGGACGCGGGAGCCGAGCGGGTCTACGTGGCGGTTGTCGGACACGACGTCGCACACCTGCACGTCCACCTCATCCCCCGATGGCCGGGCACGCCTACAGACATTGCGTGGCACGCGGTAGACGAATGGGCGGGCGCACGACGCGGCGACTTCAACGATGCGTCATCATTCGCTTCGCGGTTGCGCGAAAAGTACGAAGCAATGGTCGCTCGTGACACCAACTGACCGGTGTTGCGCTGTCGACGCAGGACCTGACAACTCAGCCCGGCGTCGTTCTACCTAGAGTCAGCTGACACCAAAGCCTCGAAGTTCTCGTACATCGCGTTCACTCCGCTCGACTCTCGGATGTGACGGGCGCGGGCTCGAACCTGCTTCCAAATTCCGTCGATGTAGAGCAGGTCGACCAGAAGTTCTCGGTCGAGGACGTCGTGCTTCACGAGCGTGCCCACGGTCTCACCGAAGAACAGCACCTTCTGGACCGCCGGGTCGTCGCTCGACCCGTCCTCGTGGTCGATTGATTCGTCGAAGATGCTGCTCAGCGCCTCCTGGAGGCCCATCTCCGTTCCCCACCGCATCAGCTGGACAATCAGTTCGGCGTCTTCGTAGGTGGCAACCATGCGCACCCCTTCCCTGGTTCGTCGGTGCCACAGACGTGGCCCAAGGTGCACGCTATGGCGACGCAGGCACTGACGCCATCCGAAGGGCGTTTACCTAGTCGACCAGCGCCTGGTAGACGAGCTGCTGGAATTCGCGCTTGATGGGGTAGGTTCCCGTCGGCAGCAGCTGGGTGTAGAAGGCGGCGGTGAGATCCTCCACCGGATCGACCCAGAACGTCGTCGAGGCGGCCCCGCCCCAGGCGAAGGTCCCCTCGCTCGCGAGGGTCTTGTTCTTGCGGCGGTCCACGACGATCGAAAACCCGAGGCCGTAGCCCATGCCGGCGTAGTCAATCCCGCCGTAGGTGTCGATCGCGAGATCGGTCAGCTCAGCGTCGCCCGGCAGGTGGTTCTCCACCATCAGCTCGAGCGTCCGGCTCGAAACGAGCCGGACGCCGTCGAGCTCGCCCCCGCGCAGCAGCATCGTCATGAACCGGTCGAAGTCGTACGCCGTTGAGAGCAGCCCGCCCCCGCCGCCGAGGATGCGCGGCGGGTGCAGGTACGCGTTGGCGAGGTCCTCGTAGGGAAACGAGTCGCCGCCGGCGGGCACGTAGAGCATCGCCAGGCGGTCGGCCTTATCCGCCGGGCACCACCACTCGGTGTCGCGCATGCCGAGCGGGTCCAAGATCCTCTCCTTCATGAATGTGTCCAGGGCCAGCCCGCTCCAGATCTCGACGAGCCGTCCGAGCACGTCGTAGGCGACGGAGTAGTTGAAGTGCGTTCCCGGCTCGAAGACGAGCGGCGCGCTGGACCAGTCCTTCACCGCGCGCACCAGGTCGGCCCCGCGGGCGAAGGTGAAGTCGTAGCCCAGCTCGCGGTAGATGGCGTCGACCGGGTGGCGGCGCTGGAAGCCGTAGGTCAGTCCGCTCAGGTGGGTCAGGAGGTGGTGCACGCGAACCGGCTCGGTCGCGGGCACCGTCTCGGGGCTCTCCGCCGTCCCACCGTGCCAGACTCTCGGCGCGCGCAGCTCCTCGATCCACCGTCCGACCTCGTCGTTGAGGTCGAAGCGGCCCTCCTCGTAGAGCAGCATGACGGCGATCGCGGTGACGGGCTTGGTCATTGAGTAGATACGCCAGATGGTGTCGTCCTCTACCAAGAGCTCGCGTTCGCGGTCGCGGTGGCCGTGCTTGGCGGAGTAGACCAGCTGTCCCCCGCGCGACACCGTGGCGAGCCACCCCGCGAGGCGCCGGTCCTCGACGTAGTGGTCGAAGTGCCGCTTGATGCGCTCAAGGCGCCCGGGCGAGAAGCCAAAGGCCGTCGGATCGGCGGCTTCGAGTTCCATTGCATGCCTCGCTCTCTACCGCGACCTTAGAGGCCGCGCTGCGTCAACTGCGGCGATCGAGGGCGCGGCGCAGGACGTCAAGTGCGCTGATGGCGCTGTAGGCGCGCACGCGCTGGCGATCCCCGGGCAGGCGCAGCGCCACGTGCTCCACACCGGTCGCAAAGCCGAGGCCCACGAAGACCGTGCCCGCCGGCTGACCGTCCTGCTCGTCGGGACCCGCGACGCCCGTGACGCTGAGGCCCACGTCGGCGTCGAGCAGCTTTCGCACGCCCCGGGCCATCGCTTCGGCGGTCTCGGCACTGACGACGGGTCCCTCGGGCACGCCGAGCAGCTCAAACTTCACCTCGGAGGCGTAGCTGACGACCGCGCCACGGAACCACTTTGACGCGCCCGCGACGTTCACCAGGCGGCTCGCGATGAGTCCACCAGTCACCGATTCGGCGACGGCGAGCGAAAGCCCGCTGTCGAGCAGCTGGCCCGCGACCACGTCCTCCATCGACTGCTCGTCGACGCCAAAGACAATGTCCCCGAAGGCCAACGTGATGAGCGCTCGCACTTGTCGCTCCTCTTGCTCGAGCATCGCGTCGGCGGCCTCCTCGTCGGCGCCTCGCGCGGTGAGGCGCACCTTGATGCCCTCAATGCCCGAAGCGAGAAAGGCGATCGTGACGCTGGCGCCCACGAGCGCGTCGAAGCGCTCGCCGAGCGCCTGGGCGAGGGCCGACTCGCTCGTCCCCCAGGTGCGAAGCAGCCGGCTGCGGATAACCGACATCTCGCCACGCGCGCGCTGGCGCGCCACCAGGTCGGGCAAGACGGCGCGCTCGAACATTTCGCTCATCTCGCTCGGCACACCGGGCAGGGCGTAGGCGACCTTCAGGCCGACCTCGCAGATGAGACCCGGCGCGGTCCCCGCAACCTGGGGGATGAGCGTCGCGCCCCTCGGCACGTCGGCCTGGCGAAGATTGTTGTCGGTCATCGTGCGCCCGCGGGCCGTGAAGACCTCGCGAATGCGCGTGACGATTTGCTCGTCGCGCTCGAGCGGCACGTTCATCACCTCGGCTAGGGCCTCGCGGGTGATGTCGTCCTGGGTCGGCCCGAGTCCCCCGCAGACGATGACCGCGTCGCTTCGCGCGAGCGCGGTGCGAAAAGCGAGGACCATGCGGTCGTGGTTGTCGCCGACGTGCTGGTGGAAGTGCGAGGAGATCCCGTTCGCGGCGAGACGCTCGCCGAGCCACTGGGAGTTGGTGTCGGCGATCTGGCCGAGCAGCAGCTCGGTGCCGACCGCCACGACCTCAACGCGCACTGGCCACGACCCGCTTGCCGACGTAGTAGTACTGCACGCCCGTGTAGAGCGTCAGGGCGACGGCGATCCAGATCGTCACGAAGGCGAAGCCCAGGTGGTGCCCGGTGATCGGCAGCACCGTAAAGCCGATGGCCCAGTCCTGGGCGAAGGTCTTCCACTTGGCCATCCGACTGGCCGGTATGGACACCCCTTGGCGGGCCGCTCGGGCCCGGTAGACACTCATCCAGATCTCGCGCAGGGTGATGATGGCGGCCGGCACGATGAAGAACTTGATCCCGTGAGGCCGCGAGAGGATCACGGCGTAGAGCCCGCCGAGCACGATGACCTTGTCGGCGAAGGGGTCGAGGAAGGCGCCGGCCGTCGTTGGGCCGTGGCGGCGCGCCACGATCCCGTCGAAGTAGTCCGACGCGGCGACCGAAAGGCCCACCACCGTCGTCCACCAGGAGATGCGGTGAAAGATAATGAGGTAGATGAAGTACGGCGCGACCACCAGGCGAAAGCCGGTCATCAGGTTGGCCGGGGTTAAGAGGGCGCTCGGACCGTAGGTGCGATCGCTCACGCCACGACCGCCTCAAGGTCGATACCGCGGCTCGCCACGACCACGCACTCGTTCATCGAGCCCACGCTAAGGCCGCGATCCACGAGGACCACGCCATCGATCTCGGGGCACTCGCGAACGCTCCGGGCGACGCCCGGCGAATCGACGAGGAGGCGCTGGCGCGTGCCGACGAGCGCGTCGCGCTTGATCGCGGTGATGGCGTCTTGCACTTCGGAGGCTTCGCGCAGGCGCTCGAGGGCGAGCTCGTGGGCAACCGGCTCGTCGAGGTCGCTGGCGTAGGTGCCCGCCTCGGAGGAGAACGTGAAGAAGCCGGCCCAGTCGAGCTGGGCCGCCTCGAGGAAGTCGAGAAGTGTGCGCTGGTCCTCCTCGGTCTCGCCGGGGTAGCCCAGGATGAACGAGGAGCGAAACGTCGCGTCGGGCTCGGTGGCGCGGATCGCCTCGATACGTTCGAGGAACCGGCTCCCCTCGCCCCAGCGGCGCATTGAGCGCAAGAGCGCCCGGGAGGCGTGCTGCAAGGAGAGGTCGAAGTAGGGCACGCCCGTAGAGAGGATGGTCGCGATGAGACCTTCGGTGAGCCCCGACGGGTAGAGGTAGAGCAGCCGAACCCGCTCGACCTCGTCAGCGAGGCGCCGGGTCAGCTCAATGAGCGGCTGAGTGCCCCCGTCGTCGAGGACCTCGAGCGCCGCCGCGCCGCTCGCCCGGCGTCGATCGTGGCCCCAGCTCGCGAGGTCCTGGGCGACGAGCACGATCTCGCGCACGCCGCCCTCGACGAGCGAGCGCGCCTCGGCGAGAATCACCTCGCTCGAGCGCGAGCGCTGGTCACCGCGGAATGTCGGAATCGCGCAGAAGCCACAGCGCCGATCGCACCCTTCGGCGATCTTGAGATACGCCCAGGGCACCTTGGTTTTCGGTCGGGGCAGGTTCAATAGGTCAAAGGAGGATGTCGCGCGCTCGCGAAGCTCGACCGGGGTCGAGGCTGTCAGGCTCTTTCCGAAGCCAGCCACAAGATCGACCTCGGGCATGGCCAGAGCCAATTCGTCCCCGTAGCGCTCGGCGAGGCAGCCCGTCACGACGAGACGCGCCCCATCAAGCTTGCGCTCAGCGAGGTCGAGCACCGTGTCGATGGACTCGGCGCGCGCTGCCTCGATGAAGGCGCAGGTGTTGGCGACGACCAGCTCGGCGCGGCCCGCATCCGGGGCCGCAACGTAGCCCTGGGACTCCAAGAGACCGGCCAGCTTCTCGGAGTCGACGCGGTTCTTGGGGCAGCCGAGCGTCTCGATCCAGTAGCGCACCACGTCCCCTTCAACTAGCGGCGCCGAGCCGGGCGCTCGGTTCAGCTGGCGGAGAGGGAGGGATTTGAACCCTCGGGCCCACTTTCGCAGGCCGCATTCTTAGCAGGAATGTGGTTTAAACCGAACTCACCCACCTCTCCCTAACGTCGCAGCCTACTAAAGACCCACTCACGAGAACCCCGGCCCAAGGCCTCGCGGAGCGCGGGCGCTACACCACACGAGCCAGCGAGTGCCCGAGTGCCCCGGGTTACACTGACTGGCACTGCAGCGTGAAGGGGTGCTCATGCGAATCGTTCGTCTTACCCTCGCGGGCGTGCTCGGTGCCTCACTACTCAGCGCGACCGCCCTTACCTCGAGTGTCGCTGAGGGCGCCAGTTCGAGCGTGCTCGCCAAGTGCCAGACGACCATCCTCTCCCAAGAGCTTCATCGGGGCGTGCTCACCGTGGCGACCGACGAGCCGGTCTACACGCCGTGGTTCGTCAACAACAAGCCCGGCAACGGCCAGGGCTACGAGTCGGCGGTCACCTACGCGATCGCCAAGGAGCTTGGTGTCGCGAAGAAGAATGTGCATTGGGTGGTCGAGCCCTTCGACTCGAGCTACGTCGCCGGGCCGAAGTCCTTCGACTTTGACATCAACGAGATCTCCTACACCGCGGACCGGGCGAAGGCGGTCACGTTCTCGGTGAGCTACTACGACGTGAACCAGTCGATCATCGCCCTGAAGACCAACGCCATCGTCAAGAAGCACACGCCGGCCGAGCTGAAGACCTACGTCTACGGCGACCAGATCGGCACGACGGGGCTCGCCTACATCAACGACTTCATCAAGCCCACCACGCCCGCGCGCGTCTACTCGACGCTCGACCAGGCCATCCTCGCCTTGACGGTCGGCCAGATCGCCGCGATCGTCATCGACACACCGACCGGCCAGTACATGGCCACCGCCCAGATCGTGAACAAGAAGAAGAGGCTGATCTCGACCCAGGTCGGGCAGTTCCCGAGCACCGGTGAGCACTACGGGCTGCTCTTTGCCAAGGGCAACCCGCTCGTGGGCTGCGTGAACGTCGCGCTGGCGGCGATGAGGGCGAACGGCACGCTCGCCGCGCTGCAGCAGAAGTGGCTGGGCATCTATACGAGCGTGCCCGTCATTCAGCCCTAAAGGTCGTGTCCCTCGACACCGACGCGACTCCGTCGGACGAGACACCCAACTTCTTCGCCCCGCGCCACCGTCGGATCTTCGTCGGGCGCCGCGGCGTGCTGGCGAGCACACTCTCGAGCGTCCTCATCGTGGCGGCGATCGCGGTCCTTCTCTTCGTGGCGCCGGGCGGCGCTACCTTTCGCTACACCTTCTTCAACGGTCACGACCTCTGGCTCGCCTGGGTCGGCGATCCGAGCAAGGGACTGAGCGCCCTGCGCGATGGGCTGCTCACCAATATCTGGATGTTCCTGCTCAGTGAGGTGCTGGTCCTAATCTTTGGCCTGGCCATCGCCTGGACGCGCATCAGCCAGACGCCCGTGCTCTACCCCTTTCGAGTGCTCGCCACGGCCTACACCGACGTGATGCGCGGGGTGCCGCTCTTGCTCACGATCCTGCTCGTCGGCTTCGGCCTGCCCGAACTGGGCTTTCCCGTCATCTCGTACCAGAGTCCCGCCGTCTACGGGGTGGCGGCGCTCACGCTCGGCTACAGCGCCTACGTCGCCGAGGTGATCCGCGCGGGCATCTTCTCGGTGCCCAACGGCCAGCTCATGGCGGCCCGCTCGCTCGGCCTCACCCAGGTCGCCACCATGCGCCGGGTAATCCTGCCCCAGGCGATCCGCAACGTCATCCCGCCGCTACTGAACGACTTCATCTCCCTGCAGAAGGACACCGCCCTCGTGTCGGTGCTCGGGGCCATCGAGGTCGTGCGCTCGGCGGAGATCTTCTCGGCGACCGAGTTCAACCAGAGCGGTCTGGTACTCGCCGCTGTTTTCTTCATCGTCCTCACCATCCCGATGACGCGATTCACCGATCGCCTGATCGCGCGGGACCGCGCGCGACGCCTGGCCAACGAATAATGGCCGACGTCGTTCTCGAGCTCGACTCGGTCGTGAAGCGCTTTGGCGACCACGAAGTGCTGCGCGGGGTGTCACTGGCGCTCCATCGCCACGAGGTCGTCTGCATCATCGGCGCGTCGGGCTCGGGCAAGTCGACGCTGCTGCGCTGCGCCAACCTGCTCGAGAAGATCGACGAGGGCAGCGTCAGCCTCTTCGGTCAAAATCTGATGGATCCAAGGATCGACCCCGACCTCGTGCGACGGCACATCGGCATGGTCTTTCAGTCCTACAACCTCTTTCCCCACGTCGACGTGCTCGAGAACATCCTGCTCGGTCCGGTGCGCGCCCTCAAGCGCAAGCGCTCTGACGTGGAACCCGAAGCCCTGGCTTTGCTCGATCGCATCGGGCTGAAGGAGCGCGCTCACGACTACCCCGAGAAGCTCTCGGGCGGTCAGCAGCAGCGCGTCGCGATCGTGCGCTCGCTGGCCATGCGTCCGGCGCTGCTGCTACTCGACGAAGTGACGAGCGCGCTCGACCCGACACTCGTCGGCGAGGTGCTGGACCTCCTCACCGACCTCGCGCACCAGGGAACGACGATGCTGATCGCGACCCACGAGATGAATTTCGCGCGCGACGTCGCCCACCAGGTGGTCTACCTCGACGCGGGCGTCATCGTCGAACGCGGGACGCCCGAGGAGATCTTCTCGCACCCGCAGCACGAGTCCACGCGCAGCTTTCTCGAGCGAGTGCGTTAAGAGGCGAGGGCGCGTATCTCGGGCAGCTCCAAGACGAGGTCGAACAGCTCCTGGTCGCGGTCCCAGGTGAGGTGTGCGCGCACCTGCTCGAGCGGCAGCCATACGAGCACGTCGACCTCTTCGTTCGGCGCGAACTCGCCTTCGGCCATGCGCATGAGGTAGTACGCGACGATCTTGGGCTTGCCCTTGCGATGGGTGTAGTTCGTCGTGCCGATGAAGCGCACGACCTCGCACTTCAGGCCGGTCTCTTCGAAGACCTCGCGCTGCGCGCCCTGCTGGAACGTCTCGCCCTCGCCGATCTTGCCCTTGGGGAAGGTCCAGTCGGCCCTCGACGCACGATAAATGCAGGCGACCTCGACTCTTCCTCCCGGCACGAATCTCGTCACGACGCCGCCCGCCGCGCGAATGAGATCATCAGGTGCGTCCTTGGGGATGATGAGCTCGCCCGTCAAGAGGTACACGTCGCTAACGGTAGATGAAGGGTTGGCCGAAGTGGCGGATCACCAACTCCCACATCCAAATAGGCCATCGCTCTTAGAGTAGTTACAATGTTCGGCGCCATCGCATCCGAGTGGCGCATCAGTCTTGTGCTCGTCGCTGGTGTCGCGGCGGGCATCGTTAACGGACTGGCCGGCGGCGGGACCTTCATCACGTTCCCCGCACTGCTCGGCGTCGGTGTACCGGCCCTGCGGGCCAATATCTCGACGACGGTCGGGGTGCTGCCGAGCTACGTGGGATCCTTGCGGGTCTTTCGCCATCAGTTGCAGCCCTATCGCCAACTCATTCGCTCGCTGGTGCCCGTCTGCGTGCTCGGCACCGCTGCGGGGTGCGCGTTCCTGCTCGCGGGGACGTCCTCCACCTTCCGCTTGGTGGTGCCGTGGCTGATTGGCGCCGGCACGGTGCTGTTTGCTCTCTCACCGATCATCACGCGCTCGCTCACCCGCATGGACCAGACTCGCGGCGCGCGGCGCGTCGGCCTCTACCTCGGTATCTTTGTCGCCTCGGCCTACGGCGGCTACTTCGGGGCCGGCATGGGCATCGTGCTCTTGGCGGTGATGGCCCTCACGTTGCCCGTCGGCATCGAGGAGCTGCAGGGACTGCGCAACGCCCTTTCGCTCATCATCAACTCGCTCGCCGCAGCCATCTTCATCGTCCACGGCGGCCTCGCGGTCGAGGATGTCTTGTTGCTACTCATCGGCACCCTCGTCGGCGGCTGGCTCGGGGCCCTGCTCGTCGTGCGGCTCTCGCCGGCCCTCGTGCGAGCGATCGTCGTGGTCGTGGGCGCCGCCACGACCATCAAGCTCGCCATCGGCTAGGGCATAATAGATGACAATTTCACTAACCTTTGTTGGGTGAAGAGCTTCTTCTCGTTTCCCAACCCGGTCAACGACGCGGCCGCGCGAACCGTCGCGCTCGGCGTCGTCGCCCTATCAGTGATTGCCTTTGTCACGGGCAGCGCCTGGCTGTTGATCCCACTCACCTACGGCTTCGCCGCACGCGTCGCAGCCGGGCCTAAGATCTCGCCCCTGGGCTGGTTCGCCGTGCACGTGGCGGCCCCGCGTCTCACTCACTGGCAGAAGTCCGTGCCCGGCCCGCCCAAGCGCTTCGCCCAAACCATGGGCCTCGCGTTCTCCGGCTCGGCCCTCGCCACGTGGTTGACGGCGGGCTGGCTCGACGCAAGGTGGATCCTCGTGCCGCTCGTCGGCGCCGCGTCGCTCGAGGGCTTCGTCGGCTTCTGCTTAGGTTGCACGATTTTCGCGTGGCTCATTCAACTCGGCATCGTTCCCGAATCAATCTGCGCCGAGTGCGGCGATCTCGCACTGCGCTACCGGCGCGCCGGTTACGAGGTCAAATAAGAATTGGCTAACAAAAGGCGGGCTGTAGAGGCGCCCTCAGCCCACCTTACCTAGGCTGACTCGTATGCGCTGGACCGGCACGCTCGCTCGGTGGCGCCTGATCGCAGCCAGTTCAGCCCTCGTGCTCTTCGCTCTGCCCGTGACAACGTTGTCGGCCAACGCGAGCCAGGCACGCCTCGTCGTCGCCGGGCTGACACCTACCGCCACCAAGGACACGGTCGTGCACCGTGCGATCACTACCTCCTTCGACCTCGCCCTGACGCAACGCCACGCCGGTGCGCTGACGCAGTTCATCACGGGCCTCTACGACCCGCACTCGAGCACCTACCACCACTTCCTCACGCCCGGCGAGTACGCGAGCCGCTACGGCGCGTCGAGTTCCACGGTCGAGGCCGTGAGGAGCTACCTGCGCGACTACGGGCTGCGCGTCGGCGCGCTGAGCACGGGCCGCAACGTGCTGCGCGTGACGGGCACGACCCGCGAGATCGCGGCCGCCTTCGACGCGCGGGTCGAGACGCTGCGCCTTTCCGACGGCGTCCTCGACGCGCACTTCACGAGCGCGGGCTCACTGCCCCGAGCGCTCGCCAAGGACGTCACCGCGGTCGCCGGACTCTCCTCGGTCGCGCCGCTCAGCACCAACATCATCCGCCGCCACGCCGCCGCGAGCCCAAGCACGTGCGCCGCGGCGGGTAGCGACTCGGGCACGACGCCCAACAACCTCGGCGGCTACACGGTCCTGCAACAGGCCGCGCTCTACGGGCTCGACACGGCGTGGGCCGCGGGCAACACCGGCGTTGGCCAGACGATCGGCGTGTACGAGCTCGCCAACTACGACTCGAGTGACGTCGCGACGTACTACTCGTGCTACGGGCTCGCGCCCGACCTCACGTCGGTCAACGTCGATGGTGGACCGACCCAGATCGACAACGCCGACAACGCGGGCGACGAGGCGACCCTCGACGTCGAAGAGACCGCCGCCCTCGCACCGGGAGCGTCGGTCGTGGCCTACCAGGGCACCCAGTCGGGCAGCGGCCCGACCGACGTCTACTCCATGATCGCGAGCCAGGACACGGCCTCGATCATCACCACTTCGTGGGGCATCTGCGAAGCGCAGACCAACGGCAGCGCCCAGGTCGAGCAGCCGATCTTCGAAGAGATGGCCGCCCAGGGCCAGACCGTTATCTCCGCGGCCGGCGACAACGGATCGTCGGACTGCGAGGGCGCGGGCGGCATCAACTCGTCTGCGGCGGCCGTCGACGACCCGGCCTCGCAGCCCTACGTGACGGGCGTCGGCGGGCTCACCGTCAAGAGCATCGACCCCCTCGACCAGACGGTGTGGAACGACCAGTGCACCTCCGCCGACTGCGGCGCCGGCGGGGGTGGGACGTCGACGCTGTGGAGCCGTCCCTCTTGGCAGGTCGCCCCCGGCATCACCCCGAGCACCGAGACGATGCGCATGGTGCCCGACCTCTCCACGATGGCCGACCCGACGACGGGCTTCATCCAGTACTACACCGGCACGGGTAGCGGATTCTGCCGGCACTCGTGCTCGGGTGGCTGGGGCGGCATCGGGGGTACGTCGATCGGCGCGCCGATCGTCAGCGCGCTCGTGGCCGTCGCCGCCCAGGCCTGCGGGGTGTCGCGCCTCGGCTTCATCAACCCCTCGCTCTACGCGATGGCCTCGTCGGGCTTCGTCGACGTGACGACCGGCAACAACGACCTCTACAACGTCGGCGTCTACAGCGCGGGACCGGGCTACAACATGGCCGCGGGACTGGGCAGCCCGAACGGCTCGCCATTTCTCGCGGGCCTCTGCCCGCCGCCGTTCTCGCCCAGCGAGAGCGCGTTCGCGATCTCGAGCACGAGCGCGCCCGCACGCCTGAGCGGTCCGACCATCAGCGCGACGCTGCGCAACGCGGACGGTGAGCCCATCGCCAACGCCGGCGTGAAGGTGTCGGCGACGGCCGCGAGCGGCACGCTCGCGATCGACGGTGTCGCGGCACTGACGCCGGGCAGCGCGTCGAGCTCACTCGCCAGCGACACGAACGGCGAGGTGAGCTTCACCGTCGGTTCGTCGACCGCCCAGGTGGTCGACGTGAGCGTGAGCTACCAGGGCCAGTCGATCTACACTACGTCGGTCACGTTCCTCGCGACCTCGACGACGCGGCCGGCTCCGCCGTCGATCGTCGTGCTCGTGCCGCTCGTGGGCGGCTTCGCCCTTCGGCTGCGCGGACCGCCCAATAGCGGGGGCAGCGCCATCGAGTCGTACCAGTACTCGATCAACGGCGGCCGGTCGTGGGTGACCATCGCGCGCGGCGCCGCTTCGATCAACGTGACCTCGCTCGCAAAGGGCCAGGCCTACCGCGTGATCGCGCGCGCCCTGAACGCCGTGGGCCCCTCGAAGCCGACGGCGCCCAAAGAAGTCGTTACCCGTTCGTAGCAAACACGCGCTGCGGTGCTCTGCCCCGGGCGGTGGGCACCCCGCTCCTAAACTTTTCATGGTGACGGTCCCCATCGAACGTGGCGATCCCCCCTTCGAAGGACGCGAGTGAAGATCCGACGTACCACCCTGATGGCCATCGCGGTGCTGGCGGGGGCGCTGCTCGCGCCCGGCGCGTCGCGCGGGGCGACGACGGCGACGCCGACCAACGGACAGCCCCTCTACCAGTTCGTTGAGACGGGCACCGAACCCCTGCCCTGGAACGCCGTCTCCTTAGAGAGCGAGCTCAACTCGACCACCATGCTCGGCGGCCCCCACGGCGCGACCAGTGCCACCGGGGGCGTCCTCGCGTACCGGACGAACGACGACCAACTGGCGGCGCTCACCCTCACGGCGAGCGGCACGACGTCCTGGCTGAACTACACGTCGGGCAACGACGTGCCCCCGCCCGGCGCGGACCCGGTCCCGTTCTTCGACCCTTCGGGCAACGTCGACCTGCTCTACGTCGACGAGAGCGGCGACCTGATCCTGCTCACACCCAACGATCCCGCGACGGCGCTCGACGCTCGTCTCTACTACGACACGCCGTGGCGGCCCTACATCGCGACCGATCTCTCGGCGCTGACCGGCGTGCCGGCCGCCAAGGGCCTCGCGAGCGCGCAGGTAGCGGGAACGACGGGCACGATCGCCTACCTCGCCGCCAACGGCAACATCGAAGTGCTCACGCTTTCCTGGGTGCCGGGTCAGGCCGTCCCGGTCTATGGCCAAAACGACGCCACCGTGACCTCCGCCAGCGTTCCGCCTTCGACGGCGACCACCACAACCACCACGAAGTCAACCACCACATCCACCACGAAGTCCACGACGACCACGCTGCCGCCGGTCGGCCCGACGGCCTTCGCCAGCGACCCCCTCGTGCTGCCGGGACCAACGCCCAGCTTCGCCGCGACGCTCGGCGACGGTGATCTCGTCGTCTTCGCGAGCGGCGCCTCCCTCGGCTCATGGACCAACGAGAACGTCACCGCCCTCACCAACGGTGCGCCCGTGTCGGGATCGCTCTCCCTCGGCACGAGCCCGTCGGAGATCGCCCTCGCCGGACTTACGAGCGGTGGCAGCGTCGAGCTCTTCACGACCGGGTACTTCACCGCGGCGGCGCAAGTGACCCACGCGCTTCCCGCGACGCCGGGTGTCTGGATCGCGCAGGACCTCACGAGCCTTGCGACCGGCGCGCCGCCACTCAGTGGCCAGCTCTCGGTGCAAGTGACCCTGACCCAGATTGCCGTCGCGGGCCAGGCCGCCAATTGGGGCGACCTCTTCGTCTTGACGAGCCTCACTGGATCGTCGACGTGGAGTGCGACAGATGTCTCGGTAACGGCCGGCAGCTCCGCGCGCACCGTCGGCAACATCGTCACGGGTCTGGGGATCAACGGACAGCTGACGCTCTACGCGGCGGGCGTCAACGCCCCACCGCCCCAGGGCGTCGGCGTCTACGCCATACCCTCCGCGAAGTGGACCCAGGCGATCACCGACGGCTGGCCCATCATCTCCGAGACCGGCGGGCTCGGGACGCGCTCGGCGCCCTGGGTCGGCTTCACCAGCGCGGCGAGCGTCGCTGCGTCGCCAGACTTTCTGATGGGACAGGCCATCTACAACTCGCACAAGCGCGTCACCTGGCTCTCGTTCTGGACGGTGAGCGGGCCCCTCGCTGGCCAACCCCTGACGACGGCCAACTACTACACCCACGGCTACGACGCCGGCGTCTGGGTGGCGACCCAGATCGACACCTACCGCAGCCTCGGCGTGGGGCTGAAGCCCGACTGGGTCATCTTCGACCCCGAGGGCTACCCCAACAACCACTCGGGCCTCGACGCACCGAGCGGCGCCTCGAACGCCACGCTCGCGCTCTACGCCACCTACTGGACGGCCATGCTCTCGGGCTGGCAGCAGGGCATCGCCTCAGTTGACCCGTCGCTGCACGCCGGCGTGTACGCCGAACAGTCCGAGTACCGCAACTACCAGCTCTCGTCGCTCGACATGCCCGCCTTCATCGCGCTCGCCTTCACCGGCCCCGGACCGGTGCCGGTGCCCGGCGCCAGCGGGACCAACGTGCGAGGCTTCATCTCCTTCGGGGCGGCCTGCACGCCCGAGGCAAAGCTCGAGAGCGAGGCCTCGACCTTGCTCAACCCGCCCTGGGGCGGCCAGTTCAACACGCTGCAGTTCAACCCGGGGGTGTACTGCGCCCCGCCCTAGGCCTAGTCTTGGCCCGTGAGCGACGATGACGCCTCGAGCCCGAAGTCCCAGGACCTCAAAGCCCGCATCAAGGAGATCACCCAGCCGATCGTCGACTCACTCGACGCGCGTCTCAGCGCGCTCGTCGACAAGCGCGTTGATCAGCGAGTCGACGAGACCCTGAAGGACCGCCTCTCGGTGATCGAGCGAGCCATCGCCGACCTCGACCGCGCGGTCCAGGACCTCCAGGACCGGCCGAAAGAGACCTAACCGCGACGCTGGCGGTCGCGCCGGATGGCCCAGCGCAGCGTCAGCACGCACAGCACGACGATGGCCGCGAGGAAGATCGAAAACACGGCAGCGAACACGACCTCAAACTAGGGCGTGTCACAGGGTGACGCCATTATCTATACGTGAGTTCGGTACTTGACGTTTCGCCCCCGAGTGTGATGGATCTGCTGAGGGGCGAGCGCGGGTCGAGGCCCCCCGCCAACGCCTCGGCGGCGCCGGAACTTCGAGCACGGCTCGAGAGCGCGGTACTCGACCTGCTCGGACCGGCGCCGCTCGAGGAACCGATCATCGTGAGCGCCGCCTCCCTGCGCGAGTTCGATGCGACCTGCGAGCCCTCGCTCGCGACACCGTCCCAGGTGCGCGGCGTGCTCATCAACCAGGCGCTGCGACTCGCGAGCGTCGGCGTCGATGTTGATGACGCCTTCACCGAAGCGATGGAGGCCTGGCGCGCTGAGGTCGGACAGAACGAGCTGACCGATTACCTCGACCGGCTCGACGCCGACGCTTGCGCGCGACTGGCCGCCGACGTCGCCGCGCACTGGGACACCCTCAAGCGCTCGCTCGGCGCGCTCTCGCCCTGGTGGCTCCCGCGCAGCGCGTTCCGCGCGTACCAGCGCCTGGCCGAAGGCCGGGTCGTGCTGCGCGACGTCGTCGACCTCATGGTCGGCACGACCGCGAGCGACGTTGCTTCGGTGGCGCTGCTCGACGTGACGACCTCACCGCTGGGCGAAGGGGCCGAGCGGATCATGCGCTACCACGCCCTCATCCAGACGTTGCGCTCTTCGATCGTGCCCCTGCGCACTTCGATGTTCTCCACCGCCACGGGCGAGCTCTGGTGCCGCGACGTCGACGACGAGCTGCTCGCGCGCTCGGTCGAGGACGTGGTGGGTGTCGTCGCGCGCGCAAGGGCCAACCGGTGACGACGCTGACCCACCGGCGCACCTCGCGCCACGCCCTCAACCGGCTGATCGACGAGGCGCCAAGCGAACCGGCGACGTTGACCGATGAACACCGGCGATCCCTCGCGTCAAGGTTTCGGGCAGTTCCGTGCCCCGAGCATCGGCGTCTCGACGCGTGGATCGTCGAGCGAGCCGCGCGGCTGGGCGGCGCCTTTCGCTGGTCGCCCTTGACTGCCCGACGCGTCCTCGGCAACGCTGCGCTGCGCCGAACGCTGGCGGAGCCGACGCTCACGTGCTTTGGGGCGGTCGAGATTGAGATGACCGAGCACTTGCTGCGCGCCGCCGAGGGTTACGCCAGTCCCGGTTCGCTCGACTCGTTCCTCGCGCACTCGTCGGCCGCCGTGCGCGGCGCCGTCGCGGCCGAGGCGGCCAACTGGGCGACCGAGCTCGAAGAGGCCGCCGCGAGCCTCGAGCACCCGTGGTCGGTCACTACGAGCGACGCGTACTACGACGTCGCGCGAGCCCGCACGACGCTGCGCGGACGGCGCGATCTCGTCGTCCAGCGCGACAATTCGCGCGTGCTCGTGCGCGTGCGCGCTGGCGCGCCAGGAAAGAGCGCGGGACCGGGCCTGCGGGTCGATCTCACGATCGACGCGCTGGCGCGACCCGACGGCGTCGCGGCGTCGCGCGTCATCGGACTCTGGCCCGAGGCTGGCGTCGTGCTCGGCGTGGACGGCTCGATGGCGGACCTGCGCGCTGGCGCGCGCGACCTCGTGCGAACCGCCGTCGCCATTTCGCGCCAACCTCTCGCGCGCGCCGCCTAAGTCATCGCGCCGCAACCCACCGACGAGGCCATCGGGACCCATTAGCGTGGTTGGGCCATGTCGCTACGCTCATCGCTTCGAAACATCGCCATCATCGCCCACGTGGACCATGGCAAGACCACCCTGGTGGACAAGATGCTGCGTCAAACCGGGTCGTTCACCGCCCACGAGGAGCTCACCGACCGGGTGATGGACTCGGGGGACCTCGAGCGGGAGAAGGGCATCACGATCCTCGCCAAGAACACGGCCGTCAAGTGGCGCGGACTCACCATCAACATCATCGACACGCCCGGCCACGCCGACTTCGGCGGCGAGGTCGAGCGGGGCCTGACGATGGTCGACGCCGTCATCCTGCTGGTCGACGCCGCCGAGGGCCCCCTGCCCCAGACGCGCTTCGTGCTGCGCAAGACCCTCGAGAAGCGCCTGCCCGTCGTGCTCGTGATCAACAAGGTCGACCGGCCCGACGCTCGGGTCACCGAGGTCGTGAAGGAGGTGGAGAACCTCTTCCTCGACCTCGACGCCGACGAGGAGCAGATCTCCTTCCCCATCCTCTACGCGAGCGCCCGCGAAGGCTGGGCCTCGCTCGATCCCACCACCACGTCGGGCGACCTGACGCCGCTCTTTAGCACGATCGCCGAATTCGTGCCCGCGCCCGAATACGAGGAGGGCCACGGGCTCCAGGCCCTCGTGTGCAACCTCGACGCCTCGCCGTACCTCGGGCGGCTCGCGCTCTGTCGCGTCATGAACGGCTACCTCGAGCGCGGCCAGCGCGTGGCGTGGTGCCGGATTGACGGCTCGGTCGAGCACGCCAAGGTGACCGAGCTCTTTATCACCGAGGCGCTCGAGCGAATACCGGCCCAGAGCGCCGGGCCGGGCGACATCGTGGCCGTCGCGGGATTCGAGGACATCACGATTGGCGAGACCCTGGCCGACGCCGAGAACCCCGAGCCCCTCGAGCCGCTCCACGTCGACGAACCGAGCCTCTCGATGACGATTGGCATCAACACCTCGCCACTCGCCGGCACCGAAGGGAGGCTCCTCACGGCGCGCATGGTAAAGGATCGGCTCGACCGCGAGCTCGTGGGCAACGTCGCCCTGCGGGTACTGCCCACCGATCGGCCCGACACCTGGGAGGTACAGGGACGCGGCGAGCTGCAGCTGGCCGTCCTCATCGAGACGATGCGCCGCGAGGGCTTCGAGCTCACCGTCGGCAAGCCTCAGGTCGTCACGCGCACCATTGACGGCGCACTGCACGAGCCCATGGAGCACGTCACCATCGACGCGCCCGAGGAGTTCGTCGGGACCATCAACACCCTGCTCGCCACTCGCAAGGGCACGATGGTCGACCTCGTAAACCACGGCACCGGCTGGGTGCGCATGGAGTGGCGCATCCCCGCTAGGGGGCTCGTCGGCATCCGCACCGAGTTCATGACCGAGACCCGCGGCACGGGCATCATGCACACGACCTTCGACGGCTACGACCCCTGGCTCGGTGACCTGCGGCTCCGCCAGCGCGGCACGCTCGTCGCCGACCGCCGAGGCGACACGACCGCGAACGCGCTGCTCGACCTCGAGATGCGCGGCGTGCTGTTCGTCGGTCCGGGCGTCGAGGTCTACGAGGGCATGATCGTCGGCGAGAACGCGCGCGCCGAGGAGATGAACGTCAATCCGACCAAGGAGAAGAAGCTCACCAACATGCGCGCCGCGGGTAGCGACAACACCGAACGGCTAACGCCGCCGACAATCTTCTCGCTCGAGCAGGCGCTCGAGTTCATCGCCGACGACGAGGCCGTCGAGGTGACGCCGAAGTCCATCCGGCTGCGCAAGGTCGTGCTCGACGTCGCCGCGCGCCACCGGCTGCGCAAGAAGACCTCCGAGGCGCCCCAGTAGGGTGGTCCGCGGAGGGATGACAGAGCGGACGAATGTACCGGTCTTGAAAACCGGCGTGGGCTTGCCCACCGTGGGTTCAAATCCCACTCCCTCCGCCACTGTGGCGTCTCAAGACATCGGAGACAATTTGTCAGGCCACAGCAGACACTTGGTCTCCGCGCGCCCTTTGGAGGCTCCGAGGGAGGTCGTCTGTGGTAGGGAAACGCCGAGAACGACTGCGCCACCCACGCCGTTGCGTCGCCGTTGCCGGTGGGTGAGAAAGTTTGTAGTGTTCTGCCGGCGCTGGTTTTTTCGGCCGGCGGTGCGAGGGAGGTAAGGGCATGGCAGACCACCCAAACGTGGAGATTGTCCGCCGCGGGTACGAGGCTTTCAGCACGGGCGACATGCAGACGGTCGACGAACTATTCGCTGACGACATCGTTTGGCATATGGGCGGCAGGGGGCTGTTCGCGGGAGACCGGAATTCGAAGAAGGAAGTGTTTGAGTTCTTCGGGCAGCTCTTCGAAAGAAGCAACGGAACCATGTCCATCGAGATCCACGACATTGTCGGCAACGACGACCACGTGGTCGTCCTGGACACTATTCGTGCCGTTCGAGACGGCCAGAACTATGAGGGACGAGGCGTCGATGTCTGGCACGTGCGAGACGGCAAGGCGGTAGAGCACTGGCACTACGACGCCGATCCGTACGCCGCGGACGAGTTCTGGGCGTAACTGGGCCCGCGCTGCACCTACCTCGGGCCGCGGGGCTGAACGAAACTACGCACGTGCGCGAGCCACGCGGCCGCACGGGCGCTTCCGGGTCGACACGTCGGCACTGGTAGACGCGAACTGACGAGAGGCGGGCGCCCGAGCATCGTCGGCACACTTTTGCTACGATGCCGACGAATTGGCGCAGCAACCACTTCGGCCCCCGATCGAACTACGAGCGACGTGGTCGAACGAAAGGGATACGTATGAGTGACTCGAGCAACGATGCGATGGGCGGCGCCGACCGCGACGACGAGGACGCGATGGGCGAAGCCGACCGCGAGGACTCCGAGACCATGGGTAACGACGACGAGGTCGACGAGGACGCGATGGGCGAAGCCGACCGCGAGGACCCCGAGTCGATGGGCGACGACAACGACGACGGCGATCTGATGGCCTGACGGCTCGACGAGCCACGACGAGGACGGCGCAGCTAGAGTTCGTAGTCCTTGTTGGGCCGCACGACAATCTCGCCGATGTGGACCCGCTCGGGTTGAGTCAGGGCGTAGAGCACCGCGTCGGCGACGTCTTCGGGCTTCAGCATGATCTCGCTCAGAGCTTCCTGGGCCGCCTCGAGCACGTCGTCGGGCAGACGAGCCCCATCGCGGACCTCCAGGCTGAGCCCCGAGAGGGCCACCAGGCCCTCCAGTAGAGCCACGTCGAGATGGCGTGCGAAGTTCGTCGCCACGATGCCTGGCATGATTGTCGTTACCTGGATCGGGTCCTCCAGGAGCTCTTCTCGCAGGGTGTTCGAGATCACGTTCACGGCGTGCTTGGTCGCGCCGTAGACGCTGGAACTCGGCTCGAGCGCCGCGACCGAGGAGATGTTCACGATGTGCCCGCGGTTGCCGGTCGCGCGCATCGATGTCACAGCGGCGTGGCAGCCCACGAGGAGCGCCAAGACATTGGTCTCGAGCATCAGCCGCCACATCTCGACGTCGCCGTCGAGGATCGGCTTGAAGTTGCCCAGCCCGGCGTTGTTGACGAAGACGTCGAGCTGTCCGCGGTGCTCGACGGCCAGATTGATGAGACCCTGCGCGGCGCCCGCCACGCGCACGTCGCCGACAACGAAAGCCGCGGCACCCCCACCGGCGACGATCTTCGCGACGCTCGCTTCGAGGTCGGCCCTCTCCCGGCCCGAGAGCACGACGAACGCCCCCTCGGCCCCGAGCCGCTCGGCGATCGCCTTGCCGATGCCGCTTGACGCGCCGGTCACAACGGCGGACTTGTCGGCCAATGCTGCGTGCGTACCGATGGCGGCCTCCTGCGTGAGGTTGTCCACTCCGACTGCGGTCGTCGCCCGCCTGGCGCAATGAATCCCACGCACTTTGACCGGCCAGAATGGACCGTGTGAAAGTCCGAGGCTACACCGGTGGTGGTGGCGGGGCGAGCTCGGTGCTTTTCTCGTCCTTGCAGCGCAACCTAGCGAGCGCCGCCGAGGTCGTACACGTCAACGACGAGCGCACGGCCCGTGGATGCACGATGGCAGGCGGCGTGACGGAGCTTCGTCATCGATGCGTCGAGGTTCTCCTGTCGAGGGAAGTCTCGCGCCGATGAACCAACTCGCGACGAAGGACCCGCGCGTGGACCCTCGCATCCGCGCCATCCTGCCCCGTTGGCCCCAAGATTCGGCGACGAACGTCGCCAGTCGTGACGAGCTACTCGCCGAGGCGAACTCGCCCCAAGGTCGACGAAACGCCGCACTCGAGGCGGATTTCATGAACGTGGCCGACAGCGAGGACGTCGCCCCCTCAAGAGGGCTCTCACTGACCGCCCAGACAATCAGCGTTGCACCGGAGGGCAACCGGCTCATCGTCAGAATAATTCGCCCGGATGGTAATCAGGTCCTTCCCTGCGTGTACTTCATCCACGGCGGGGGTATGGCATCACTATCGTGCTTCTTTGGCAACTACAGCGCGTGGGCCAAGATCCTCGCCGCCAAGGGCGTCGCCGTTGTGATGATCGAGTTCCGCAATGCCGTGGTCCCCTCTTCGGTTCTCGAGGTCGCGCCCTTTCCCGCGGGCCTCTGTGACTGCGTCGGCGGGCTCGAATGGCTAAGCGCCCACGCCGATGAGTTGGCGATCGATTCGGCGCGTGTCGTGGTCGCCGGTGAAAGCGGCGGTGGGAACCTCACGCTCGCCACGGGACTGGCCTTGAAGCGCCAGGGCAAGCTGCACCTGGTGCGCGGTCTCTATGCGCTGTGCCCTTACATCAACGGGCATTGGCCCGACGAGCGCTACCCGTCCTCGAGCGCGTTCAACGGGTACGCGCTTGAGCTGTACAGCAATCGCGGCGCCATGGCCTACGGCATTGACGCCTTCAACGAGCAGAATCCCCTCGCCTGGCCGGGCTTTGCGACGGTCGAGGACCTTCGAGGCTTCCCGCCAACGGTGGTCAGCGTCAATGAGTGCGATCCCCTGCGCGATGAGGGCATCGCGTTCTACCGGCGTCTGCTCGCGGCCGGCGTTGAGGCCCGCGGGCGCGTCGTGCTCGGCACGACGCACGCGACGGAGCTCTACCCCACGCTCTGTCCAGAAATTACCGACGCGACGGCGTCGGACCTCGTCGCCTTCACGTTGAGCAAATAGGCCGCTCGGCTACGGAACGTTCGTGGGCGACACGCCCACGACGTCGTCGATGGTCACCCAACGCCGCTCGGACGCACTGCGCGCTATGGCCTCGCACACCGCCGCGACTGCCGCGCCCTGCGCGAAGTCGGGGCTCCAGGGCTTTTCCGGCCAAGCCTCCGCCAGGTCCGCCGCCTGATTGATGAAGCTCGCGTCGTAGCCGACACCCTGGCCGATGGGCCACCACCCCCTCGTCTCGGGGTGCAGGACGTGCTCAGCGCGGATGCGGCGCAGTCCGTAGTGGCGAGGGTCGTCATCCACGCTGCCGATCCAGAGTTCGTTCAACTGGCTATAGGAAAACATTGCCGTCGCCTTGCTGCCATTGACCTCGACCACAAAGTCGCACGGGCGTCGTGGCGCGACCCGGGCCACTTCGAATGAGCCCTGCGCGCCCGAGGCGAAGCGCAGGAGCGCGGAGGAGGCGTCGTCGATCTCGACTCGTCGCGTACCACCGTCCACGGTTCGTTCGCTCGTAAAGGTCGATGAGATCGCCGAGACCTCGCGGATCGGGCCAAGCATCCACGTCGCCAGATCTAACAAGTGACTGCCGAGATCAGCGATCGTCGTGCCGCCCATGTTCGACTCGAAGCGCCAGTCGAAGGGAGTCGCGGCGTCGACGAACTCGTCCGAGAGCCACGTCCCGCGCCAGAGACGGATCTCGCCGAGCTCGCCGGCGCCCACCATCTCGGCCAGCAGCGACAGCGCGGGCAGGCGCCGGTAGTTAAAGCCCACCGCATGGTGCACGCCAGCCGCTTCCACGGCGTCGCGCGCTGCCGCGGCCTCGGCGTAGGTCGTAGCCAGCGGCTTCTCGCAGATCACGGACTTGCCGGCCCTCGCGGCCGCCACGGCGATGACCGCATGCGAGCCCGGTGGCGTGCAGATGTCCACCACGTCGACGTCGCGGCGACCAATGACGTCCTCCCACCGCGTCGACCACTCCCCAATCCCGCAAGCAATCGCCGCCGCGGCCACCGCTTTCTCGTTGCGCCCGGTCATCACGACGGGCGCGAAACGCACCCCGCCGGGACGAATGATCGGCGCCGCGCGATAGGCGTAGGCGTGCGCGCGACCCATTGCGCCGTAGCCGACGATCGCTACTCGTAGTTCGATGGTCACCGCCTAGCCCGTCGACCTGGACACTTGGCCTGCGGCCTCGGTGGCGGCTTCGAGCGCGGCCACGGCGTCCTGCACCGTTGCGCCGAGGCACGGCCCGCCGCGCGCGTAGTTGGCGAAAGATGTCGCCTGACGCCGCAACGCCTCGAGCTGCGCGCGCTCACCCTCCGCCGGATCGAGGAAGAGGTTTAGCACGTGGTCATTCGTGCCGAAGACCTCCACGCTCGACATGTCGCCCCCGGCATAGTGGCGTCCGAGTGACACCAGTACCGTCGCGCCGCAGGTCGTGGCGGCGAGGGCCAGGGCGCTGTCGGGGTCGCCTGCGCTCGCGGGGTCGGTCACGGGCAGCGAAGCTCGTGCCGTCAGCGCGGTGAAGTCACTTTGGGTGAGCCAGCGAGCCTGGTCGAACTCGTGCACACCCATGTCGACGAAGATGCCCCCGCTGCGCGCGCGAAAACTGGCCGAAGGAGGTTCTCCGTCCCACTGCAGGCACGACACCGACAGGAGCTGCCCGAAGTCGCCGTTACCGATCCGCTCACGTAGCGCTTGCAGCTCGGGCACGAAACGGCGCCAGTAGGCGATCTGCAGTGGCACTCCCGCGTCGCTCACGAGTCGCTGCGCTCGCCGCGTGTCGTCGGGCGTTACCCCGCACGGCTTCTCGCAGAGGATCGGGAGTCCCGCGGCCGCGGCCGTCGCGATGACCTCGACGTGGGTGTCACTCGGTGTCACGATCAAGACGCCCTCCACGACACTGCTCTCGAGGAGGTCGTCGAGGGAGGCGAAAGCCTCGATGCCGAAGCTCGACCGCGCCCGCTCGCGCAGCTCGGCGATCGGTTCGCAGACCGCGACGACGGCGACGTCGCGGGAGTCGGCGAGTGCGCGGAGGTGCGTTTGACCCATGCGGCCGGCCCCGACGAGTCCCAGTCGAAAGACCGGGACGTCCGCGTCAGATGCCACGGCTCGCAAGGAACTCGCGATTCTTCATCTGGTCGGCAGCGGCCCGGGCGAAGCGCGCGGGTGTCTGGGGAAAGATGTCCTGCTCGACGACCAACCAGCCCGCGAAGTTCAGGCGTTCAAGCTCGGCGAGCACGCCCTCGAGATCGACGTCGCCCTCGCCCAGCGCGCAAAACACCTCGCGCGTCCAGATGGCGGGCGAAGGCTCGCCGTCGGCGATGAGGCCGTCCATCCGCGAACGCACCGCGTCTTTGAGGTGCACGTGGTTGACGCGCTCGGGCGCGCGGCGCAGCACCTCGAGCGGGTCGCCGCCGCAGACAAAGATGTGGCCGGTTTCGAGGCAGAGGCCGACGTCCGAGATCTCAAGCACCTTCTCGATCTCCCACGGAGCTTCGACGAGGGTGCCCGTCTCGGGGTGAAACGTGGGCTCGTAGCCGCGGTCGCGACAGCGAGCGAGCACGGACTTTAGGCCGACGGCGAAAGCCGCCCAGGCGTCCTCGTCGAGTCCGAGCGACGGGTCTGCGTGACTGCGTCCTGGCTTCAGCCGCCGCGCGTCGCTGCTGGCGTCGGCGATCGTCGGCCGTGGCGGCGGACCCGGCACGACGCCACGCACCGCGTCGAAGGTGTCAAGCATCGCGTCGAGGTCGGGGTAGAGCCGTTCGAGCGCCGCGTGATCGGCGAAGGGGAACTCGAGGTAGGCCCCCGCGAGTCCCAGGTTGCGGCCGGCTAAGCGCTCGGCGAGCACGGGCCCGTTGCCGAGGTAGCCCACGGGTCCCAGGTCGATGCCGTCGTAGCCGGCGCCGCTCACCTCATCGAGCACGAACGCCGCGTCGGGCACGTTGGGATCGATCCCAACCGTCAGTTCAAACGCGCCGTAGCTGATGGGCGCGTTCGCGACTGTCACTTTCATAGACAACCTTTCGCTTCTCCTCGATGAACCTCAGATCGTTGGTACTGGGCCGACACGCCTAGACCTCGGTAGGGTGCTCGATGGGCGTACGCTCCACCGCGCAGCGAACGATGGCCTGGCAGAGCGCGATGTCCCTCAGTGCGTCAGCGCCGTCGGTGACAACCGGTCGACCAGCGCGCAGCGCGTCATGGAAGGCCCGCAACTCAGCCTTGAACCCGCTCTCGTACGAGGTAATGGTGTCGCGATGCCACGACGTGACGTCGTCGGCGTCGCCGCGCTCGACAGCGAGCATCGTCGGGGCGTTGCGCAGGTACGGCGAGGGAAAGGTGAGGGTGACCCTGCCATTGGCGGCGTGCATCGAGAACTCCATCGAGTAGCGCGTCATCCCGGGCGTCTCGAGCCAGTGGATCGCCGCGGTGAGACCGTCGAAGTCGAGCAGCACCGTCGCGTGGCCTTCGCGAAGCTCGACGTAGTCGAGGGTCGTGGGCTCGCCCAGCACGCCCCGGACCGTGTTGATCTCGTGGACCAGTGTGTCGAGCAAGACCGCCCGGTACTGGTGCAGCAGAAAGGGGTCGTCGGTGCCGATCGCGGCGCGCAGCCGATGATCGCCATCCGCAGCCACTGCTTCGAGCACGCTGGCGTCGACGTCAGCCGGCGCCGCCGTCAGCGGGTAGTGGCGAACGTAGGGCAAAAAGGGCGATTCGGTCGTCGTCACACGCAGCAACTTCTTGTCGGCGAGGAGCGCGGCCTCCTCCACGAAGCGTGCGTACGCGGGGTCGTAGCGCTTGGGGTAGCCGACCATAAGGGTCACCCCGGCCCTCGTGGCCTCGTCCACCATGTCACTGGCTTCGGCCACTGAGAAGCACATGGGCTTCTCCACAAAGACGTGGAGACCGGCGCGGGCAGCTTCGATCGCGATGGGGGCGTGGCTGCCTGAGGTCAGCACCAGGACCGCATCCACTGGCTCGCGCAGCACCTCGCGCCAGTCCGTGTGCACGGTCGCCACGCCGTACTCGTTGGCGCAGAACTGGGCGGTCTGGCGCGAGAGGTCGCACAGCGCGGCAATCTCGTAGCGGTCCGCGAGCTCGCGCAGGAAGTGCAGGTGCATCACCTGGGCGATGACGCCCGTGCCGATGACTCCGACGCGCAGCCGCGCCCTCGACTCCGTCATCCCTTCACGCCCCCACCCAGGACGAACCCCTCGCGGAACAGCCGCGAGGAGACGGCGTAGAGGATGAAGACGGGGATGCAGAAGATAAGGGAGTACGCGGCCATGTTGCCAAACTGGGCCTTGGGCAGCGTGAGGAAGGTGTAGATGGCGATCGGCGCAGGTTGCTGGTTGGTCGGACTGATGAGGATGAGCGGGACGATGAACGAACCCCACGCGTTGACGAAGCCAAAAATCGACGCCGCGGCGATCCCCGGCAGCGCCAACGGAATGATGACGAGGCGCAGGATCTGAAACGTGCTGGCGTGCTCCATCCGGGCGGCCTCTTCCATGTCGATGGGCACGGCGTCGATGAAGTTCTTCATGAGGTAGATCTCGAAGGGCAGCGATGTCACCGATAGGAAGATGGCCGTCGGCACGATGGTGAGAAAGCCGAAGCGCGAGAAGATCTCGTAGACCGGAATCACCATGATGGCGAGAGGCACGCCGGACGTGAAGATAATAAAGAGCAACAGCGGGCCCTTGAAGGGAATGCGCCGCCGCGAGAGCGCGTAGGCGGCGAACACCCCGGTGACGGACGCGATGCCGGTGGAGATGATCGCCAGGACCACGCTGTTCCATAGCGCGTGGAACAGGCTTCCCGTGAGCACGTGCTGGAAGTTGATCAGCGAGAAGTGCGGCCACTCGACGCCGTAGGTGGCTTGGGAGTCGATCGAGGCGAGCAGGAGCCACAGCATGGGAGCCAGGAAGAGGATTCCCAGCGCCGCGAGGATGAGGTGCGTGGTCGTGCGGCGAACTACGGACTGGCGGGTCTCGCGGTTCTCCGGGGGCAGGATCGGGGGGTCGACGGACGCCGGGATCACTCGGACCGCGGCGGCCACCTTCGCCTCGTCGCCGTGCTTCATGAGCGTTGCGACGCGATGCGCACGTAGAGCACGCCGAAGACCGTCGCGATCAGCACCATGACGTTGCCGATCAGCGCGCCGTAGGCAAGGTTGTTGTAGCTGAACGCCTGCTGGTACGAGTAGAGGGGCAGGATGTTGGTGGCGCCGTTGGGCCCACCCTGGGTCATGATGTAGATGAGCGAGAAGTTGGCCAGAGTGAGCAGCGCGGTGAGCAGCACCACCGCGATCATCGTGGGGCGCAGCAGGGGCAGCACGATCAAACGGAACCGCTGCCAAGACGACGCGTTCTCCACGATGGCCGCCTCGATCGCTTCGCTGGGGATGTTGCGCAGCGCGGCTCCCATGACCAGCATCGAGAATCCGGTCATCGACCACACACTGGCGATAGTCACGGTTTCCACGGGCCAGTTGTCGAGGAAGTTGGTGTTGGCAAGGCCGGTCAGCACGGAGAACGCCCCGCCCTGGGTCGTCGACGCGTACCACGTCATGCCTGCGGTGACCGCGGGCATCATCCAGGCAATGACGACGATGCCGCCCACCACAACGCGCATCCACGAGTTGGCTCGCATGAGCAGCGACGCCAGACCGTAGCCGACTACGACGACGCCGACGATGGAGCCGCCGATGAAGAAGCCCGTGACCCACAGCGACTGCCAAAAGGACGTGTCGGAGCGCAACCTCGTGAGGTTCTGCAATCCCGTGAATCCCCATTTCACAGCGGTGGGCCCCACCAGGGTCAGGTTGGTGAGCCCCAGGTAGACGGCGAAGCCCATCGGGATGAGGAACAGGATGGCCAGCAGTCCGAACGCCGGCGTGAGCAGCGCAAAGCTTCCCCACTGGAGGCGCTCCTTGTCATGGCGCGTCTTCCAAAGTTCGGGCACGGAGGGGCCGGTGACGGTGTCACTCGCAACTGCTGACACCATCACCGGCCTGGCTTCACGTGCTTAACGCCTCTTCCTCGTCGCCAGTTATGGCAGCGTCGTGACGGCGCTGGAGCCCAACTGGTTCGTAACGTAGCTCTTCATCGAAGCCATGGCCTCAGCCCCCGTGGTGCTGGGAGTCTGCGCGAGCGTGCCCGTCGCCTGCTCGAAGCCTTGGACCCAGGTGTTGTACGCCGAGCTGGACGGCAGTTCCGTCGAGTACACCAACAGCTTGCCGAACTCCTCGTTGAACGGAGGCGCGAAGTTGGTGTACACCGGGATGGTCCAGTCCGACTTCACCGGCGGGACCCAGCCAGCCCAGTTGTCGGCGTTGATGAGGTTCGTCGACTCCTGCATCACGTTGATGAGGTCCATGTCGGCCTTCGGGCTCTTCGTGGTCGCCGAGACCCCGTAGTCCCAGCCGCTCAGCGTGGACGCGAAGCTCTTGCCATTCGAGGTCGGCAGTCCCGTGATGCCCATGGCCGTGGAGGCCGCGGACCAATACGGGAAGTTGACCAACTTCGCCCAGTTGCCGCCGAGGAAGTTAGCCCCGATGGTGATGCCCAACGTTCCCTTGGGATACAGCGCCGAAGGAATGTTGGGGGCGTTGTTGGGACTGAAGAGCTCCGAGGTCGGTGCGCCCAGACCGTCTGAGTACACCTCGTGCAGGAAGTTGAACGTCTGGAGCAGCCCGGGGCTGCTCACGACCATCTTGCCTGAGGCGGTCTGGATCGTTGGTGTGCTGGATCCCGCCAGGAGATTCAGGGCACCGTAGCCGGCGCCGTTAGGACCCGCACTGGTACCCGCGTCAATCCACAGCGGCGTGACCTTAGGCTCGGCTTTCTTGATCGCCTTGGCCGCGGTGATGATGTCCGCCCACGTCGTCGGATTCCAGGGCAGCGCAATGCCCGCCTTCTGGAGGACCGCCTTGTCGTAGTAGATCCCGTTGTTGTTCTCTCCGGAGCTGACCGCGTAGATCTTCCCGCCGATCTTCCCCTCATTCGCGATCACCGACGGGTACTGCGAGAACCACGACGATCCCGTGAGGTACGGACTGATGTTGAGCAGGTAACCCGTTGACTGGTACAGGGCAATCTCGGTCGATGGGAACTGCGCCACGTCGGGTGCCGTCGACGAGCTGTGGTACAGCAGAGCCAGCTTCGTCAGGAAATCCGGCTCGCCGCCGCTGATCGGGACCAGCTTCAGGCTGTACTGCGGATACTTGGCGTCAAACTCTTTCTGTATCCCTCCCCACCACTTGACCGCCAAGGGCGTGGTGTCAAAGGTGGTGTTGACCGCGTACGCCACTGAGATCGTGGTCTTGGACGCCGCACCGGCCGAAGAGACCCCACCCGCGCCGGCCACGGTCAGCGGCAAAGCCACTACCGATAACCCCAGCATCAGCTTCGTCAGAAACGCTCGTTTCGATACTTTCATTCATTCCCCCTAGTCATTTTTTCTTCATGGTCCGAACTTCTACAACTGCGAGGCAGCCTCCCTCTGTCCGATACTGATCTTGTCCCGCTCTGGTTTGCGGCGCACCAAACTCTTGCGAGTGGTGGCGTCGAAGAGATGCAGTCGATCCTTATTAAATGCCAACTCAATTGCGTCTCCATGCTGGGGCACGGGCGAGCGCGCAAGGCGCGCAATGAGTTTCGTCCCGTCGTGGTCCACCGTCGCGAACACCTCTGTTCCGGTATGTTCGGTGATATCCACCACGCCCGGGATGATTGGCCCGTCGGTCTTGGACTCCCCGGCCAGGTGAAGGTCGTGTGGCCGAAAACCGACGAGCACAGGTCCGCCGGCGGCGCTGTCGGTGAGCCGGCCCTCGAACTCAGGGGTCAGCTCGGTGCGCTCCCCCAGGCAGGTGACAAACATCGCACCGCCGGAGAGTTCCAGGGTGCCCGGCACGACGTTCATCTTGGGTGAGCCGATGAACTCGCCCACGAAGACCGATTCCGGAAACTCGTACAAGTCGTTGGCGGTGTCAACCTGGAGCAGGATCCCGTCCTTCAGCACCGCGACACGGTTGCCCATCGTCAGAGCCTCGACCTGGTCATGGGTGACGTACACGGTCGTGGTGCTCTCGAGACGTTGGTGGAGTCGGATCAATTCCGCCCGCATCTGGACCCTGAGCGCAGCGTCCAGATTCGAGAGCGGCTCATCCATCAAGAACACCTGCGGCTCGCGGATCAGCGCCCGGCCCAGCGCCACGCGCTGACGCTGGCCACCGGAGAGTGCCGACGGTGCTCGGTCGAGCAATTGGTGTATGCCCAGTAGGTCGGCCACCTCACGTATTCGCTTATCGAGATTCTTCTTGGGTTCCTTTCGAACCTTGGGGCCAAACGCCAGGTTCTTGTACACCGTCATGTTGGGATAGAGCGCGTAGCTTTGAAAGACCATCGAGATGTCCCGTTGACCCGTTGGGACATCGGTGACGTCGGTCCCGCCCATCCAAATGCGACCGTGACTAGGGCGCTCGAGTCCGGCGAGCATGCGCAGCGACGTGGTCTTACCGCAACCCGAGGGACCCACCAGCACGATGAACTCGCCCTCGCGAATCTCGAGATTCAGGTCCGAGACGACCGGGTTTCCGTCGAAGAACTTCCACACGCTGTCGAAGCGAATCTCGTTCACGGTACTGACCTCGACGGTCGTCCCCAGAGCAGCCCAGGCCGCGGTGACGTCCACCGCCCATCTCCCGCGTCACTTCGCCGTGCCCCCACGGATCCCCTCACTGTGTCCAGATTCCGCGCCGCGGACCTGTTCTCCTGTGCTTCTCGCCCCCTGGGCCGCACTTCGAGCGACCGTAGTGCATATCCCATTTCTTGTCAATAACTACTATCAATTGACATTACATAGCCCGACTCTCGGAAACACCCTCCGCCGTCACGGTGGACAGGAGCGCATACCGCGACGCCCGGTACACGTGCTGAGCGAACTCGATGGCTCGCCCCCGCGCATCGTAAGTCGTTCGCTCCATGGTTAGGAGTGCGGTGCCCTTCGACTCGCCCAGGAGTCTCGCTTCCACCGCGGACGCGCTCTTCGCCGAAATCCGCTGTGTCGCGTGGTCGGGAAAGACCCCACTCGCCCGAAGCAGCTCGTAGAAGCCGTGCTCCTTGAGCATGTCGTTGCTGAGCGTGACCAGTGATGTCGGTATGAAGTTGTGCATGAGCGCGATCGGCTCTCCTTCACCGAAGCGAAGCCGTTCAAGGAAAATCACGAGCTGGCCGTCGTCTAGTTCTAAAGCCCCTTTGACCAGGTCGGATGGACGAACAACCTCGTTGTGGATGACTTGAGTCGACGGGCGCTTGCCCGACGCGGCGAGGTCATCGAAGAGGCTGGTCAACTTGACGGATCGACTCAGCTTCCCCTTGGTGACCACCGTACCTTGACCCCGACGTCGAAGAACGAGGCCCTTGTCCACGAGGTAGCTAAATGCCGCCCGCACCGTCGGTCGTGAGAGGCCGAGGTCCTCGGCGATCTTCACCTCATTCTCGAGGCGGTCACCCGGATCCAGGTTCCCGGAGCGAATCTCGTCCTCGAAGTGTTGCGCCAGTTGGAAGTAGAGCGGAACGGGACTGTCACGGTCTAGGATCACCGTGCCGACGGGGTTGTAGGCCGAGTTAGTTCGAGTGGTCATGCTTACCCCCGCGGAGCGTGATGCCGGGAGTTTATACCAATGCAACCTCCAAGGTGCTATTGTCCGGACATATGCGGTCTGCCGCGTGGTCCAGCGCCTTGACGCGCACCCTGGCAACCCCAACCGCGACCAAATGCGGGTTCGTGACCGGCGATCCAGTTCTCCGGCGGTCCGCTGGAAGAGCCGTTGATTCCGGAATGGCACCGCACGCGCGACGGTGTCTCGACGATTTCGCGGACTGGGTCAACGCATGAACGGGGGCTTTGACGTCATCACGATGGGTCGGGTCGGCGTCGACCTCTACCCCACGACGCCGGGCAGCTTCGCTGGCGTGCAGTACTTCGAGAAGTTTCTTGGCGGCAGTCCGACCAATGTTGCGGTGGCGGCAGCCCGCCTCGGCGAACGAAGCGCCGTGATCACCCGGACGGGTCCCGATCCAATGGGTGAGTTCGTACTCATCGCGCTTAGGGGTTACGGAGTGGACGATCGATTCGTACACGCCATTTCGGGTTTTCAGACACCAGTGACGTTCTGTGAAACCTTCCCGCCGGACCACTTCCCAATTTATTTCTACCGAGCGCCAAAGGCACCAGACCTAGAAATCTACGCCGACGAGCTGGATTTCGAGGCGATTTGTGGCGCCGGGCTCTTCTGGGCGACCGTGGGAGGTCTCTCCGCCGAGCCCAGCCGCTCTGCGACGATGGCGGCGCTCGCGGCGCGCGAACGCCGGCAGCCCACGGTGTTGGACCTCGACTTTCGCCCCTCGTTCTGGTCCTCGGTGGGGGCGGCGCGAGCCGCGGCACAAGGGGCGCTCGCCCACGCCACGATCGCGGTGGGCAACCTCGCCGAAGCCGAAATGGCCGTCGGCAGCGTCGATCCCAACGCCGCCGCCGAGCGACTCTTGGACTTCGGCCTCGACACCGCGGTCATCAAGCTCGGATCCGACGGCGTCCTCGTCAGGAGCCGGAACGAACGTCACCAGGTGCCGCCACTCGACGTCGAAGTCGTGAACGGACTAGGCGCGGGCGACGCATTTGGCGGAGCTTTCTGCCACGGCGTTTTGGCCGGATGGGACCTCATCGACACCGTTCGGTACGCGAACGCAGCAGGAGCCATCGTGGCAACCCGTCTGGCCTGCTCCGACGCGATGCCGACGCACGAGGAGATAGAAGCATTAATGGAGGGGGCAAGTCGTGCGTAGCGAAGATCAGCAACTGCTCAGAGACACAAGATTTCTCCGTCCCGCCTCCATCGCGACACTCGCCACGCAACGGCGCCGCCGGGGACCCCTAGAAGGCGGCGAGCGACTTCTCATTATCGCGGCGGACCACACCGCGCGCGGCGTCTTGAACGTCGGAGCGCACGCGAGCGCCATGCGCAGTCGCTACGGGTTACTGGACCGACTTACGACGGCGCTCAAGGTTCCCGGCGTCCACGGCGTCTTGGGCAGCCCCGACATCATCGAAGACTTACTCATCCTCGGCGCGCTTGATGAGAAGATCGTCTTTGGCTCGATGAACCGCGGTGGACTGCCCGGGGCGGTCTTCGAGATGGACGACCGCTTCACGGGCTACACCACTGAATCCATCGTGGCGTCAGGTCTTGAGGGCGGGAAGATGCTCCTGAGGATCAACCTGGACGATCCGGCGACCGCCTCAACCCTGATGGCTTCCGCCAACGCCGTCACCGCCCTCGCCGCGGCTGGTCGTATCGCCATGGTGGAACCTTTCATGACTCAGCGCATCGACGGTCGGGCCCGCAATGTCTTGACGAGCGACGCGGTCATCCGGTCGATTGCCATCGCTTGCGCGCTCGGGGCAACATCGGCCTTTACGTGGCTCAAGGTGCCCGTCGTCGACAACATGAGCCAAGTCGCCGAAGCCACCACGTTGCCGATCGTGCTGCTCGGCGGCGAGCGCAGCGACCGACCGGACGAGATGTACGCACGCTGGGAGAAGGCGCTTCAACTGCCCGGGGTGCGAGGGCTGGTTGTCGGCCGCAACCTGCTCTATCCCCAGGACGACGACGTCGAGTCCGCCGTCAAGACCGCACTCAACTTGATGTGAAGAGCTACTACCGTCCGGCGCGTTCGCCTGCCTCGCAGGTTTGGACCTTGAATGTCGACCCCGAAGACGCGGGTTGGACGTACTGCTCGCTTCGGGTGGCGCAACTTCGCCCGGGTCAGACTGTGACCTTCGACACGGGCGAGGCGGAGTGGATCGTGCTGCCGCTCGCGGGGACCTACGTCGTCACGTGCGACGACGTCACCTTTGAACTCGAGGGCCGCGGGAGTGTCTTCACGCGCGTCACCGACTTTTGCTACGTGCCGCGCGACGCGCGCGTGACGATAACGAGTTCCAGCGGGGGGCGTGTCGCGCTGCCGGGCGCGCGAGCCGATCGAGCACTTCCCGCGCGCTACGGCGCGGCCGACGACGTGCCCGTCGAGCTACGAGGGGCCGGACCGTCGAGTCGGCAGGTCAACAACTTCGCCTCACCCGATGGGTTTGAGACCGATCGCCTCATTTCGGTCGAGGTACTGACTCCTGGCGGCAACTGGTCGTCGTACCCTCCCCATAAGCACGATGAGGCCCGACCCGGTGAAGCGGTGCTCGAAGAGATCTACTACTTCGAAGTGAGCGGCGGCGCGCCGGCGGGTCAGCCGGGCCCGGGCGGCTACCAGCGCGTGTACTCCACAGACCCCGCGAGACCCATCGACGTGCTCGCGGAAGTGTCCACCGGCGACGCCGTTCTCATCCCGCACGGGTACCATGGCCCGACCATGGCGAGCCCCAACCACGATCTCTACTTTCTCAACGTCCTCGCAGGTCCTTCGTCACGACGAACCATGGCGTTCTGCGATGACCCGCAACACGCATGGATCCGCGAGTCATGGCGAGGCGAACCCGTGGACCAGCGACTTCCCATGACCTCGTCGAGGGAAACGGCATGAGACTCACGGTCGCTCAGGCGCTCGTGCGCTTCCTCTCGGTGCAGTCAGTGGAACGTGACGGCGAGCAACATCGATTCTTCGCGGGCTGCTTCGGCATCTTCGGCCACGGCAACGTCGCGGGCGTCGGACAGGCCCTCTTGGAGGGTGGCGACGATCTTCGCTACTACCTCGCCCGCAACGAGCAGGCAATGGTGCACACAGCGGTCGGCTTCGCGCGCATGAGCGATCGCCTGAGAGCCTTCGCCTGCACGACGTCGATTGGGCCCGGCGCCACCAACATGGTGACCGGCGCAGCCGTCGCGACCACGAATCGCATCCCGGTGCTCCTCCTGCCCGGCGACGTCTTCGCGACGCGCCGCTCCAATCCCGTCTTACAGGAGTTGGAGGACCCCACGTCGCTCGACATCTCGGCGAACGACTGTCTGCGACCGGTATCGCGTTACTTCGATCGGATCTGGCGACCCGAGCAGCTTCCTCAAGCGCTAGTTCACGCCATGCGCGTGCTCACCGATCCAGCCGAGACCGGAGCCGTCACCTTGGCCCTGCCCGAGGACGTCCAGACCGAGGCCTTCGACGTGCCCGACGATCTGCTTGTCGAACGGATCTGGCAGATTCGACGTCCGCCGCCCGAAAGTCGGTTGATCGATGACTTAGCGCGCCGGCTGCGCCGCTCGAAGCGACCACTCATTGTCGCTGGTGGCGGCGTGCTCTACAGCGGTGCCACCGACGCCCTGCGCGAACTTGCCACCACCACCGGCATTCCAGTCGTCGAGACTCAGGCCGGCAAGGGATCCCTGCGCTACGATCACGCCGCCAACGTCGGCGCGCTGGGCGCCACCGGAACTCCGGCAGCAAACGAGTTGGCGCGAGGCGCTGACGTCGTCATCGGGATCGGAACGAGGTGGAGCGATTTCACTACCGCCTCCCACTCCGCCTTCCAGCACCCCGACGTCGACATCGTCAGCATCAACGTCACGCCGTTCGACGCGACCAAGCTCGCCGGAACCGCGATCGTCGCCGATGCCCGCGCGGCACTCGACGCTCTCCGCGAGCGACTGGCCGACTGGCACGTTGACGACGCCTACCGGAGCGAGTACCGATCGGACGCCGAGCGTTGGAACGACACCGTCGAAGAAGCGTACGCCCTCGGCCACCAACCGCTGCCGTCACAGACTGAGGTGATCGGAGCGGTCGAGGCATCGGTGACGGACCGCGACGTCGTCGTCGCGGCGGCGGGGAGCCTCCCGGGTGACTTGCACAAGCTGTGGCGCGTTCGCGATCCCAAGAGCTACCACGTGGAATACGCCTTCTCCTGCATGGGCTACGAGATCGCCGCCGGACTTGGCGTCAAGATGGCCGCGCCGGACCGCGAGGTCTACATCCTCGTGGGTGACGGTTCCTACCTCATGATGAACGGTGAGCTGGTCACCGCCCTCTCCGAAGGCATCAAGCTCATTGTCGTGCTCATCGTCAATGATGGGTTCCAGTCGATCGGCGCTCTATCGGAATCGGTCGGCGTCGAGCGATTCGGCACACAGTACCGCTTCCGGGGATCGTCCGGCCAACTCGATGGAGCCACGTTGCCGGTTGACCTCGCTCTTAATGCCGAGAGCCTTGGCGCCAGGGTCTCGCGCGTCGATTCGATCGCGCAGTTGCGAGATGCCCTTCGGGAGGCGCGCAGCAACACAATCACCACAGTGATCCGCGTGCACACTGATCCCCTCGTCGCGGCACCGGATTCCCAGTCGTGGTGGGACGTTCCCGTAGCCGAGGTTTCTGCTCGCTCCTCCACTCGTGCGGCGCTGGCCACGTACCAGGCAAACCAGCACCAGCAGCGAAGCTACCTTCGGCCGACGAACCTGGCGGAGCACAAGCCAGATAGTCCGTCGTGATCTGCGTTGACGGAATGCAGCGCCGCCTCTTGACGCGGCCCCGTGTCGCACCACTCGCGTAGGTCTCAAGTGGACGAATTCGCGACGACCCCGTCCTCGGCCGTGCGAGCCACGTTTCAGGGCGTCGCCTTTGCCAACGTGGCCACCATCATGCTGCTCGAAGGGGCGGTTGCCGCGCTCTACGGGCCACTCGTTCCCACGATCGCGGAGAGATTTCACGTGTCGCTACCCGAAGCGGGCCTCGTGCTCGGAGTGCACTTTTTCGGAGCTCTCGTTGGAGTACCACTCGGGTGGCTGGCGATGAGGCGCGTGCCGGGCAGCGTCGTCGTTTCGAGCGCGCTGATTTGTCTATCGATCGGAGCACTCGGCGTGGCACTGGCCACGTGGTGGGGACTATTCATTGCCTGCGCCTTCGTGGTCGGCGTCGGATTCGGCGGACTTTCCATCTCGCTCAACACGTTTCTCGCGATGTCGTCGCTCCTTGGCCGAGCCCGCCGACTCAGCTTCGCCAACGCTGGTTATGGCGTGGGCTCGGTCGTGGGGCCCCTCTTGGTAGTGCTCGCCCGCCCCCACAACTTTCGTTTCCTTTTCGCGGGCGTGGCGGCGACCGCAGTCCTGCTCTCGGCCTTCACGCGAGGGATCATCGCACCCCCGCAGACGGTCGAGTCCCGTCAGCTCGAGATCGAGTACGCGCACGTGCAACGCCGATCAATTCTCATTACTTTTATCGCCGCGTACGTGCTCTATGTCGCGGCGGAGACCAGCGCGTCTGACTGGATCGCTTCGCAATTACATGGCGAGGGCTACTCCACGTCGATCGGCAGTCTGGTCACCGGCGGTTTTTGGCTCGGACTCGCTCTTGGTCGCTCGATGGGGGGACAGCTCTACAAGCGTTTCTCCGAAACGCCGCTCGTGCTGGGTGGACTCAGCGGTGCCGCACTGCTCGGGTTCGTCGCCTACTCCGGGCTCGCCGCGCCCTACACGTACCCGGCGCTGGGCCTCGCGCTCGCCTTGGTGTACCCGATGGGCCTTGTCTGGTACACGCGGCTCTGCCCTCTCGAAAGTAACGGGATCGCAATAATTGTATTTTTCATGTCGGCTGGCGGGATCATCGGTCCGGTACTCGAAAGCTCCATCGTCTCACTCACGAGTGTGCACGCCGTGCCGCTCGTGATTGCGGCACTCGCGGGGCTCGACCTGGCCGTGTTCGCGAGTGCTCGGCGCTTCGCGCCGCACGCCGTAGGACGCTGACCGCGGCACCGAGTCCGGCGTTAGCTGGGTCACGGGATATTGAAGTTGCGACGCCCGCCAACCTATGCTGGATTGCACTCGCAGTACCCTCATCGATTGCGCGGTGCAGCAGATTCCGAGGAGGCTCGTGGGGTATCGGGACCGCTTGAAATGGTACGAGCTCTCGGGCCCGGCGACGGACTTCGCAGTCGAGTCCGGGCTTGCCGACGCGGAGTGGTTTCGAAGCGACATTCCGCGCCCGAAGTTGCGCGAACTCATGGCGCGCTCGGACTACCCGGCGATCCGCGACACCGCCATCTGGATCGGGGTTGCGATCGTCGCGGCCGCGGCCGGGGTCTACCTGTGGCCGTCGTGGTGGTCGGCGCCGTGCTTCATCGTCTACGGCGTGCTCTACGGCTCGGCTAGCGACTCGCGTTGGCACGAGACGGGTCACGGAACGGCCTTTCGCACCCGATGGATCGACGAGTCGGTGTACCAGATCGCGTGCTTCTGCACCATGCGAAACCCCACGACGTGGCGCTGGAAGCACTCCCGGCACCACTCCGACACCCTGATCGTCGGACGCGATCCAGAGATCGATGTCATGCGGCCGGCCCGCTTGGCCAAGGTCACCCTCAACCTGTTCGGGATCGTCGATGGTCCCGTGCAGCTTGGTCTCATGGTCGTCCACGCAACGGGGCACCTGACGCGAGGCGAGCGAGAGGTTGTGCCCGAGTCGGAGCGGGTTCGGGTCTACCGGGCCGACCGGGTCTGGCTACTCATCTACGCAGCGACCGTCGCCAGTGCGGTGCTCTGGCACTCGTGGCTCCCCGTGATCCTCGTCGGCGGGCCTCGCTTCTACGGCACCTTCATGGAGCGCATCTACAGCCTCACCCAGCACGCGGGGCTCGGCGAGAACGTGCTCGACCACCGGCTCAATAGCCGTACCGTGCTGATGAATCCGCTCAACCGGTTCATCTACTGGAACATGGGCTACCACATCGAGCATCACATGTTCCCCATGGTCCCCTACTACCGCCTGCCCGAGCTGCACGAGGCAGTCAAGGGCGACCTGCCGGCGCCCTACCCGTCGATTCTCGCCGCCTATCGCGAGATCATCCCGGCCATCGTGCGCCAGTTGCGCGACCCGACCTACTTCGTCAAGCGTGAGCTGCCGCCGGGCGCGGCGCCCTTCCGGGGCCCAGTCGATGGACTCTTCCCGTCAGCTGCGGTGGTCTGAGGCGCTGAGGATTTATGGCGATATGGGTGGAGGTCGGAACCGACGACGTCCCCGAGCCCGGCGATGTCGTCGGGTTCCGCCATGGCGACCGCGACTACGCGCTGTACCGAACGGCGGATGGAGGCTTGTTCGCGAGCGACGGACGCTGCACCCATCAACAGACCCTGCTGTGCGACGGGCTCGTGATGGACGGCTTCATCGAGTGCCCTAAGCACAACGGCCGATTCGAACTGAGCACCGGCCGCGCCATTCGCGCACCGGCGATCCGAGATCTTACGATGTACCCGGTGAAGGCCGAGGGTGGCCGGGTCTACGTCGACTTCGGCGACGACGAGCCGACGGGGCCCTAGGAACCTCCTGCAGCGGTCAGCGCCAATAGAAGACGGTGACCAACCAGTTACGCCTCGAAGTACTCCTTCATCGGATCGAAGTAGCTCTTCTGCCACCCACCCTCTTCGTAGCCCCGCTGGTCCGCCGGGACGTTGGTGTGGCGCACCGTGACGAGGGTGCCATCCCCGTTGCCCTCGAAGAGGACCTCAATCTGAGAGTCGAGGTGTTCGTCAGTGAAGTTCGCTGTGCGCCACAACTGGACGATTCGTGTCGGCGGTTCGAGCACGAGATTCTTGCCGTGGATGTAGCCGTCCCACGCGTCGAACTCCGCACCCTCCTTGGCACTCACGTTGGCTCTGCCGCCCGTCATGGCGGTATGCCCCTCGCTCGAGAGCCACGCGTCGTAGATCGCCTCGGGCGGGGCGGCAATCTGTTCGGACACTTCAAAGTCGTAGGTCACTTCGCCTCCATCGTCGAAGAGTGAGTCCCTTGGACCGTCACTCGGATCGACGTCATCCTAAGCACGAACATTGGTTGCCTCACACAACACTCACGAACGTCACCGAGTGTTCACCGGCTGGGCCAGCGCCGTACCTAGTGCGGAAGCACGCGTGATCGGATGGCGTCGATCCACTCGGCCGCCGAGCGACGAGCCGCACCGACCTCGTCGCGCCGATCGCTCGCTCCCTCGCCCGTGACAGGGTATGAGCCGAGGAACTTCACGCGCGCCAGGTGAGCTTGGAGGTCGGCCAGGCAGTCGGCGACGACGTCGTCGGCGACGTGGCCCTCGAACTCGATAACGAAGCAGTAGTCGCCGAGTCCCCGCTTCGTCGGGCGGCTTTCGAGCTTGGTCAAGTTGATGTCGCGTGCGGCGAAGCGTCCGAGAATCCCGTAGAGCGATCCCGGCCGGTCGGCGTCTTGGAAGCAGACGATCGTCGTGCGATCGTGCCCGGTGGGCGCGGCGACGCGCTCACGTCCGACGAGCACGAAGCGCGTCGCGTTGTCCGGGTGATCCTCGATGTCGGCTTCCACGACCTCGAGTCCGAAGAGCTTCCCGGCGAGCGCCGAGCCAACCGCGGCCCACGGTTCGCTCGAGCCGGCCACGTCGAGCGCGGCCTGGGACGTCGACGTGGTCTGCACGCTCGAGAACCCCTTCGCATGGAGGAAGTCCCGCACTTGGGCCAACGCGTGAACGTAGCTGCGCACGCTGGTGATGTCATCGAGACCAACCCCGGAACGAGCCAGCAGATGGAGGTGGATGGGCAGCACGATCTCTTGCAGGATGACGAGGTCGTGGTCGAATACCAGCCCGTCGATCGTCGCCGAGACCGTGCCCTCAAGGGCATTCTCCAAGGGAACGAGACCTTGTTCTACTGACTCGTCGGCGACGGCACCGAGCAGGTCTTCCAGCGAGGCGAAGGGGACGGGCTCGACGTCACTGAGCGAACGCACGGCCTCGTGGGAGAACGAGCCCTCGGGTCCGAGGTAGCCCACGAGGACGTTTGCCATGAGGGGATGCTAGTTCTCGATCACTAAGAGCCCTTCAGCGCTGGCGGGCGGACATCGTTTGAGGCCGTACGATGGCGGAGGGCAAAAGGAGACGGGGCTCGATGGGTGACAAGATGTTCCACTTTGACGAGGAGTTCGGCGACGCCATCTTCGCGTACTGCCGCGAGCGGCTCTCGCTCGATCCAGTGCCGCTCGACTACGGCGGACTGCTCGCCATTCCGATGGACAAGGTGAACGGGTTGATCCGTCCCGAGGGCCAGGACGCCGGGGACATGCTCGACTTCTTCGCCACCACCATCGCTCCCGCGGTCGTGTCGATCGACTCGCCCGGCTTCTTGGCTTTCATCCCCAATGCGCCGACGAAGAACTCATTGCTCTTTGACATGGTGGTCGCTTGCTCGGGACTGAACGGCACGAGCTGGCTCGAATCGAGTGGCGTCGTCATCGCCGAGAACCAGGCGCTCGGCTTCCTCGCCGACCTGGCGGGACTGCCCGAGGGTTCGGGCGGCGCGTTCGTGCCGGGCGGCTCGGTCGGCAACCTCTCGAGCCTCACCGTGGCGCGCGACGTCGGGCGCGCGAAGCACCCCGGGCTCGATCCCCACGGCGTGCGATTCGCAGTGTCCGCCGACGCGCACGCCAGCGTCGGCAAAGCCCTGCACGTGCTCGACGTGGACAGCCTCGTCGTCGCGACCGACGACCACCGCTTCACCCGCGCCGCCCTTGAGGCGGCGCTCGCGGCCGACCCCCACCCCGAGAACGTGATCGGCATCGTCGCCACGGCCGGCACCACCAACGCGGGCATCGTGGACGACCTCGAGGGGCTGGGCAGCTTCGCGCGCGAGCACGACCTCTGGTTCCACGTCGACGGCGCCTACGGCGGAGCCGCCCTCTTCTCGCCCACCCACCGCCACCTCTTCACCGGCATCCGTCACGCCGACAGCTTCATCGTCGACCCCCACAAGTGGCTCTTCGCGCCGCTCGACTGCTGCGCGTTGATATGGCGCAACCCGACCGTGGCGCGCAAGGTCCTCGCCCAGCAAGCGAGCTACCTCGATGTGCTCCACGACACCACCGACGAGAACTACGAATGGAACCCGTCGGACTTCGGGATCCACCTGTCGCGTCGCGCGCGGGGCCTGCCATTCTGGTTCTCACTCGTGACCAACGGCACGTTGGCCTACGAATCGGCCGTCCAGCACGCGATCGACCTCGCCCAGCGCACCGAGGCGATGATCGACGAGCTCGACTACGTGGAGATGGTGCGGCCCTCGAGCCTCTCGATCGTGCTGTTTCGGCGTAAGGGCTGGGGTATGGAGCGCTACGTCGAGTGGAGCCGCGACCTGCTGCGTCGCCAGATCGCCTTCGTCACGCCCACCAAATGGGAGGGCGAGTCCGTCGGGCGCATGGCCTTCCTGCACCCGAACTCGACCGAATCGATGGTGCGCGAGATCCTCGCGTCGATGGCGGACTAGAGCGAAAGCAGCGGGTCGCTCGGGCGGCGACGGGTTTCGTCCGCTTCGCCGCGCCGGCGCCACGCGAGTCCGCCCAGGACCTCGAGCACGACGCGGTTGCCCAGGTAGGCCGTAATCTCTGCGTGGTCGTAGGGCGGGGCGACCTCGACGAGGTCCATCCCACCAAGGGGCACGTTCATGGCGATGCGGCGCACCGCGTCGAGGAGCTCGCGGCTCGATAGCCCGCCGGGCTCGGGCGTGCCGGTCCCGGGCGCCGCTCCCGGGTCCACGACGTCGACGTCAACCGAGAGAAAGACTGCGTCGCAGTCGGCGAGCGCGAGTTCCATGGCCTCGTCAAGCACCTCGTCGAGGCCCTTTGCGGCGATCTCGCTCATCTCGAAGGAGCGCATGCCCTGGGTCGCCATCCAGTCGAGCGTGGCCGGCTCGGGCCAGTAGCCGCGCAGCCCAATCTGGACGAACCGGTCGCCACGACAGGCGCCAGATTCGATGAGCCGGCGCATTGGCGTGCCGTGACCGTAGAGCGAACCCATCTGGCTTTCGGCCGTATCGGCGTGCGCGTCGAAGTGGATGACCGACACCCGCCCCCACCCCACGTGACGCGCCACGCCGGTGACGTCGGCCAGCGCGATCGTGTGGTCGCCGCCAAGGACGATCGGGATAACGCCCGCGGTCGCGACGGCGCTCACGCGCTCCTCGAGCGCGCGCAGCGATCGCTCGGTGTCGCCCGAGGGCATTTCCACGTCACCCAGGTCCACTACCCCCAGCTCGACCAGGGGATCGAGACCCAAAGCGAGCGAGGGGCGCTTCCCATCGTGGGGCAGATAGTCGGTCGTGCGCATGGCCTGAGGCCCGAAGCGGCATCCCGGCCGATGCGACGTGCCCCCGTCAAAGGGCGCACCGATGATGGCGGCGCGGGCCCCCGACCACTGTTCGACGACGTCGGGGTCGGCGCTCGGGACGCCGAGAAACGTGGCGTCGGGGCCGTAGAGATTGCCGATGCGGACCATGTCACCGATCCTAGGAACGCCGCTAGCTCAGGCCGCGCTTGAGCGCCGAGGCGACTTCGTCGAAGTGACTGGCCCAGACCGAGAAGTGGCCCTCGACCTGGTAGTGGTGCGCCCGCGCGCTCGCCAGGTGGCCCGAGAGCCACGCGCCGTGGGTTGGCGGGACCATGAGGTCCGCGTCGCCGTAGAAGACATCGACCGGCACTTCGATGGACGTGGGATCAAGTCCCCACGACTTGCAGAAGGCGAGGTCGTCGTCGTAAGAGCCCCAGTACCCCTCTTCGAAGGCGTGGCGCGATGCCTCGGCGAAGAGCTCGCGAGCTTCGACACTCGCGAGCGTCGCCTTGTCGGGGTCGCTCAGAAGTCCACCGAACATGTCGATCGCGTTGTCGCTCGTCATCACCTTCAAGAACGCTCCCGCGGCCGCGATGGCTTCCTCGAAGGCCGGGCCGCCCTTCATGGCCAGCTCGAACTCCTCGATGTTCTCTTCGGCCATGCCCGCGGTCCAGTCGAAGTCGGCGTCCATGGGTGCAACGCCCGCGAGCACGACCGCGCCGAGGCACCGTGGCGCGTCGAGGGCGGCGCAGGCGAGCGCGTGCGGTCCCCCGCCCGACCAGCCCGCGACCACGTAGTCGTCGCGGCCGAAATGATCCAGCGCCACGCGCGCGTCGTCGACGACTCTGGCGACAGAGCGTCCCTCGAGTCGGGTGGAGCGTCCGTAGCCGGCCCGCGACGTCGTGACGATGAAGAAGCTTCCGCGTTCGAGCAGCGGCGCAAACGACTTTATGGTTCTCGACGAGGCGGGCGTCCCGTGATGGAAAAGGATCGTGGCGCCCGCGGGTTCGCCCAGCGTCGCCACTTCCAGCGTTCGCCCATCGGGCAGTTCGACGAGCTCTTCAACAAAGTTCATGGTTCTCCGATCCACGCGCCCAGTTCACCCTACGCTTCACTGATGGCCCTGCGGCGCGTCAGCGCTACGCGAACGATCCCCGCGTCGGCACCCGTGATCTTCGACGTTCTCGCCGGCGCCCGCCAGCACTCGCTCATCGACGGCTCGGGCTCGCTGCGCCAAGTTCGCCGGGCGCCCGAACGGCTCTTTCTCGGGGCAAGGTTCTCGATGAGCATGAGAATCGGCGCTCCCTACGTGACCAACAACGTCGTCGTCGAGTTCGAGGAAAACAAGACGATCGCGTGGCACCACTTTGCGCGCTTAGTCTGGCGCTACGACCTCGAGGAGGTGCCCGGCGCCACAAGGGTCACCGAGTCGTTCAGCTACGACAACCCCGTGGGCCGACTCGTCCAAGCGATGGGCATTCCCGAAAAGAACCGCCAGGCGATGGGGGCCACGCTCGAGCGACTCGAGCGACTCGTTACTTCGTCACCGTAAGACCGGCCCCGACGTCGAGCAGTTCGACCCAGGTCTGGCCTGGCGTGAGGTCGATCGTGTGGCCGCTCGCCGTCTTGTACTGGATGATGTCGGCCATGGACGCGCCCCTCGACCATGTTCCCTTGATCTCGCGCCCGTCGGTGAACACGTCGGCGACTCCCGAGCCCTGCAGGTCGGCGTACGAGTTCTCGGTGCCGATGCCGTTGACGTAGTTGATGAACATGACGATCACGTTCTTGGGCGACTCGCGCACGCCCGTGCCCGTAATGTCCGGCTGGCCGAAGAGCGTGCGATCCCACGAGCCGGTTGTCGTGTCCCACGTCCAGGTGACCGGGTAGATGCTCGGAAAGGACACGACGAATCTCGTCACCGGTGTGCCCGCGGGCGTGGCGTCGCTGCCGCGGTAGCTGAACAGCGCCGGAGGGGGAACCGGCGCGCCCTTGAACATACTGAAGAGCAGCGGGGCGCGGGCGAAGAGGTTGTGCGGCGCGAAAAGATTGGGATCGCGGTACATGGCGTCGCCGGCCGAGCTCTCGTCGACGAGGGTGAGCGAGGGCACGGTGTCAATGCTGGTAATGGCGTAGGCCGCGCCACCGGAGAAGGCAAATAGGCCCCCGATGGGCCAGACGACCTGAGTATCGGTGGGACGAACCGAGCGCACGGGCCCGACCTTGCCCGGAGCCTGGGAGTTGAAGATCGCGGCCAAGCGGGTGATGCCGCCGTTCACGATCTCCTCGTAGACGACGTCGGCCCGATCGATGCCCCACTGGGGCAGTGCCTGGGGGGTGTTCTCGATCTTGACCGTGAGGGCGGGCCGCGTAAGGGCGACGCCCGACGGGTCGATTAGGCCCGTAAGCGGCGCCGTCGCGTAGTGAGGTGCCGCCGTCGTTGTCGTGGTTGGGGCGGCGCCGGCGTGCTTCCTGCGGTGGTAGTAGATCGTGATACCGGCCGCAACAACGACGAGCACCGTGAGGACGGCGAAGAATTTTCGCATTGGACAAACCTAGTGAACGATTTAGCTTGTCGTCGTCGGACCCTCGGCAAGTCGTCGCACGACGACGCTGTGGGGCAAGCGCGTCTCGCCGCTGACGTGTTCTGACCCGGGCACGACGGTCCAACCCGTCGCCCGGTAGAAGCCGAGCGCGGTATCGCGCGCGTTCGCCCAGATCTGCTCGGCGCCGAGCGCGCGCAACGCGGCCTCGGCCGTGGCCATGACCGCGGTGCCGTAGCCACCGCCCTGCACGTCGAAGTCCACCGCCATGAAGCGGAGCTGATACGAGCGAAGTTCGGGGTTGACCGGCGCCGTGGCGAGATAGAACGACGCGCTCACGACAACCCGATCACCGGCGTAGCCGGCGAAGTGCCGGGTGGTCGGGTCGTCGTCCCTCGTGTCGATGACGTTGCTCTCGGGGTCGTTGCCCCGCAGGACCCGCCGTCGCAGCTCGTAGAGCACGGGCGCGCTCACCCGTTCGATGCGCAGCTCAAGACTGGACAAGGCTCTTGCTCATGGTGACCAGGGTCAGCCGGCGATCGCGCTGCATGGCCTGACGCTCGCCCGTCGGCGCAAAGCCCATCTTCTCGTAGAAGGCCTTGGCCCGAGCGACGTTTGACGTCACATGCAAGTACAGCTCGCTTGCGCTTTCGGCTTTCGCCCAGTCGACGACCACCGACACAAGGCTCGGTGCGACCTCGGTGCCGCGCGATCGCGGAGTGACGTACATCCCGTAGAGCCAGCGAGTGCCGGGGTGTTGGTCGTTGAGCCCGCCCGAGACCATCCCGACCGTGCGGCCAGCCCGTTCGGCGATGAAGTACAGCGAATGCTCAATCATTTCGCGCCACTGCTCTTCGGGGTAGGTGACGACTGTCTTGTAGGTCGAGCCGTAGGCGTCGGGCGTGTCGAGCAGTGCCTCGAGGCGAATCGCGCGCAGCGCCGCCCAGTCCGGGCGCTCCGCCCGTCGCACGACGAGCGTCATGTCACTCACGGAGTCGCCCGCCGTCGTGCGGCGCCACCACGTGCGACCGCCGTCGCTCGGGGAGTCATCGGCCGCCTAGGCCGTCTCGGCGGGGCTGCGCTGGGGCAGCCGAGCTGTATAGATGGAGTAGCCGTCGATCTGGCGCACTAAGAGTGTGGCGATGATTGTGGCGGCCGTCATCGGTATGGCGATCCCGAATCCCCCGTGAGTTAGCTCGAGCACGAGCACCAGGCCGGCGAGCGGTGCCTGCATCACGGCCCCGATCATGGCCGCGGCGCCCACAAGCGCGAAGGCCCCGACCGGCGTTCCGGGCCAGAGATGAATCCACGCGGCGCCGAAAAACCCCCCGAGCATGGCACCGGTCGCGAGAAAGGGTGTGAAGAGGCCGCCCGCGGTGCCAGCGCCCAGCGTCAGCGTCGTGACAAGGGGCTTCAGCATGAAGAGCGCGAAGAACAGTCCGATCCCGCCGAGTCCGAGGAACGCCTCGTGCGCCATGTCCTTGCCGTTGCCGAAGAGTTGGGGGTACCACAGGCCGACCACTCCGACGATGACGAACGAGACCGGCATCGCCCAGAAGATATGCGCGCCCTTCGCGCGGTGATGCGACACCCAGCCGATGAGGCGAATGTAAAGGAGCGCTAGCAGCCCGATCACCACACCCGCGAGCAGCGACCACACCATCAGCGTCGCGCTGAAGCGGTAGCTCGGGATGTCGGTGTACGTGGCGATGTTAGGCAGGTAGATCCACGCGACGAGAGTGGCGATCAGCGACGTCGCCAGCGCGGGGAACACGACGGGCAGCGCGAAGCTGCCGTAGAGCACTTCCGCTGTGAAGAGCGCGCCGCCGAGGGGCACGTTGTAGACGGCCGCCAGCCCTGCTCCCCCGCCGCAGGCGACGAGCAGCCGCTTCTGGGCCGGAGTCAGGTTGAACCAGCCCGAGATGACCGAGCCCGACGCGCCGCCCATCAGCCGGGGAGCGGCTTCGCGACCGAGGGAGGCGCCCATGCCGATCACGACCTCCGAAACGATCGACGTGAGTAGACAGCGCCTCGGCGAGAGGTCGCCGTCACCGCTCCAGACAGCCTCGTCCATTTCGGACTTCTCGTTCTTCAAGTAGCGGCGGATCAGGTACCACGACACGGCGCCGATCACGCCGGCGAGGAACAGCGAAACGACCCTTCGCAGCCCCGAAACGGCGGCCACCGCAGTCTGATAACTGCCCGAGTGGTAGTGGAACGCAGCAGTTTCGGCCAGCTTCAAGATCCACATCAAGAAGTCGCCGAAGAGCCCCGTTGCAACACCCGTCAAGACGACCGCGAGCCAGAACCTGGGGGTGAGGCGGGCATCGCCGTCGTGGGTGACGTTGGGCTGCTCCATCGCGCCACGGCCCGACGCGATTCGACTCTTGATCAGCGGTGGAGGGACCCGTTGGCGCTCGCTCTCGCCTCTCGATCTAGGCACGCTGACCCTTACCTTGGCTAACGACGACATCGTAGTCGTGAGAACCATCGACTTGGCAGGTGGTGATTGACGACTTTGTCACTAGAAGTAGTTGCCGCAACCATGATCGGTGCGCCGTTGGGATCGGCGTCTTTACCTTCTAGAACGAACTCTGTTTGACTGAAGGCATGTCGACAACGATCATCACGATCTACGGTGTGTGCGCTCTCTCGTTCATGATGGCGATGTATGCGCTTGAGCGGCGTCATCAACGATTTATCTTGGCGTTCTCGCTCGGGTGTCTCCTGTCGAGCGCCTACGGCTTCCTCTCTGGAGCGTGGCCGTTCGGTGTCGTGGAGTTCATCTGGTCCGGGATCGCGGTTCGTCGATACCTCGGCTCGGGCTCCAACTGACCGGCTAGCACGCTTCGTGCCAGTTCGCCTTCGGTAGCCTGGTCGCCGTGTCGCGCGTCCCTCGAATCGAGATGGCGATGACGCTGGTGCGCCACGGCGAGAGCGACTGGAACGAACGCAACCTCGTCCAAGGTCAAGACAACACGGCGCGCCTGTCACCAATGGGTGCGGCGCAAGCGCGCGGGGTCGCACCGTCCTTGCTCGGTCACGGCTTTGACCGCCTCGTCACGAGCGACCTCGCCCGGGCCGAAGAGACCGCGGTCCTCATTGGAGCAGTCCTCGGCCTCGCTCCCGAGAGCGACCCCCTGCTACGAGAGCGCTGCTTCGGTGAGCTCGAAGGCGGCCCGCTGGAAACGCTGACGAGCGACGTCACCGGCATCCTCGACGGCGTCCTCGTCGACCCCGAGGCGCGAGCGCCGGGCGGAGAGACCTTTCGCGACGTCGCCGCGCGAGCCGCGCGCTTCCTCGAACGGGTCGTCGCCGTGTGGCCGGTAGAGAAACTGCTGGTCGTCACGCACGGTGGGACAATTCGCGCACTGCGCGCCGTGTCGAGCGGTTCGGCACTCGTCGGCCTGGCGTGGTACCCAGTACCCAACTGCAGCGTCTGGTCGCTCGAGGGGAGCGACCGTAGTTAGTGACCGCGGCCCAGCAACGAGAAACCGAGCGCTCGTCGCTTAGCGGTTGGCTCGAAACCACGGAGGTGGTCCGACCTCGATTCGGGGCAATAATGACTGGACCCGCCCGAAGCGCTCGTCGCCTTTCATCCAGCTCTCGTAGGCCTGCGTGATCTCCTCCTGGGATCGCGCCACAAAGTTCCACCACATGAGGAGTGTCTCGTCGAAGGGCACACCGCCCAACAGGATCGCCAACGCGTCGTCGCTCGTCGAGAGGCGCAATTCAGTACGGCCCTCGCCGAGATACGCGAGATACCCCGGCTCGACGGCTGCACCGTCCACGCTCAGCACACCGGCCGCCACGACGAGCGCGTACTCGAACCGTGGGTTGAGCGGAATGTCACTGTCGCCAGCGCGCAACCGTAGTTCGAGCCCCACTAGCTCGCTGTCGCGTCGCGCTGGCGAGTACACGTCGCTCGACTGGCCGACCAACACCGTGGCCTCGCCGTGGTCCACCTCGAACGTTGGCAAGTCGGTGTGGTGCTCAAAGGAGGAGGTTCCGTGGCGAGTCGAGGAGGGCAGCGCCACCCAGAGCTGCAGGCCGTGCAACTCGCCGCGGCGCAGGCCGGGATTCTCCTCGGAGTGGGCAATGCCTTCGCCCGAGGTCATGAGATTGAGCTCGCGCGGGCGGATCAATTGCTCTGAGCCGAGGCTGTCGCGGTGCACGAGAGCGCCGTCAAACAGCCACGTGACGGTCTGGAGCCCGATGTGGGGGTGGGGGGCGATATCGTAGCGACGCTCGGGACTGAAGAGGGCCGGCCCCATGTGATCGACGAAGCACCACGCGCCCACACTCCGACGTCCTCGCGTGGGCAGCGCCCGGCGCACGTTCAACTGACCGACGACGGTGGTTCGCGACTCCGTAAGGGACACTTCGAACTCACTCATCGAAGTTGATCCTCCGTCGTTGTGACACGGCCTCATTCTCCCAGACCTTGCGGCGAAGCGCTCGGCCATCTCGAGAGCCAGGCGATCACCATCGCGATTAAAGCCGCGTGGATTGGCTTCGGTAGTCTCGGTGAATGAGCTGGCCCGAGGCCGAAGTCGTGATCGACGAGGCGCTCGTACGCGACCTGCTGCGCGCCCAGTTCCCTGATCTTGCGGACCAGCAGTGTTGCAGGGTCAACGAGGGCTTCGACAACTCTCTGTGGCGCGTGGGCGACGACCACGTGGCCCGATTACCGCGCCGGGAGATGGCCGTCGTGCCACTGCAGAACGAGCTGCTCTTGCTATCCGACGTGCTCGAGCGGGTATCACTGCGCACGCCCCTGCCCCTTCGACCCGGCCAACCCAGCGATCGTTTCGCCTGGCCCTGGATGATCGCGACGTGGGTCGACGGCGTGCCCGGAGACGAACTCGAACTCGAGCACTACGGCCACACCGCGGGCACGCTTGCGACCTTCCTTCGCCAACTGCACGCGCCTGCCCCGAGCGACGCACCACACAATCCCTTTCGCGGCGTGCCGCTCGAGGAGCGGAACACGACACTCGAGGCACGCCTGCCCGACGTCCGCAATCACCTTGACGTCGAGTCAACGTTCGGTCTCTGGCACCGGACGCTTCGCGCGCCCGTGTGGGAGGGGCCACTTATGTGGACCCACGGCGACTTCCACCCCGGCAACCTCGTCTACCGCGACCACGAGCTCGCCGGCGTCGTTGACTTCGGCGACCTCGGCGCGGGCGACCCCGCGACGGATCTCGCCGGCGGCCTCTTGTCACTGCCCTACGACGCCCTCGACAGTTTCTTCGCAGCGTACGGCGTCCGTGATGACGCGATGCTCTGGCGCACGGTCGGCTGGGCCGTGTTCTTTGGAGTGATGGCGGTCACTCTCGGTCGCGACCGCCCGACCTACCTCACTGTCGGTCGGCGTGGTCTGGCCAACGCTGCGGCCGTGGCGGCGCAACTCTAACGCGGCGCGGAGCGTCAATCCGCTGAGCCGAGTGCGCCGCGGGGCGAACTAGGTTCGTGGCGGGAGGTTGGCGTGGCGACGGCGCGGGTGTACCTGGAACGTGGCAAGAACTCGGTCTTTGCCGTATCCCTCGAATGGCCCGGCTGGTGTCGGCGCGCGCGCACTGACGAGCTCGCCGTCGAGATGCTCGAGAGCTACCGCGACCGCTATGCCCGCATCGTCACGGCGCCCTTCCGACCCGGCCCAATCGAGGTAATCGGGAGCGTCAACGGCAATGCCACCACCGATTTCGGCGCGCCCGACGCCCGAGGGCCGTGGGACCAGGCGCCACTCACCCCGCGAGAGCTGCATCGACAGATCGCCGTGCTGCAGGACTGCTGGAACTACTTCGATGCCGCAGTGGACGTTGCGCCGGCGAAGCTTCGCCGCGGACCGCGCGGCGGTGGGCGCGACCGCGACGAGGTCGTCGATCACGTGCGCGAGGCCGAGCGCGCCTACTGCTCGGCCGTGGGCTTTCGAGTGGCCCCGCGCACACCGTGGGACGAGCAGCGCGACGTCGTGGTCACGACGCTCAGGGCCAGTGTGCCTGGCGCGAAGTGGCCGACCGCGTACGCCATCCGACGCTGCGCCTGGCACGTCGTCGATCACGCGTGGGAGATCGAGGACAAGAGCGAGTAGGGCCGCGGCCCGCTCTAGGTGCCGGGAGGAAGGCGCAGCTCGAGGGTCTGCTCGGCGCCGGCGAAGCCGACACGCTGGTATAGCGATGGCGACCTCGCCGAGGGGTGGACCATGAGGTACTCCAGGCCCATTGCGCGGGCGTTATCGATCACGACGCGCAGCAGCGCTTCGCCGACACCTTGGTTGCGGTGCTCGGGCGCCACGTAGACGCTCTGGACGATGCCGGCACGGCGGAGGAATCGTCCAGGCCCAGGTATGCGGTCGACGACCATGAGCCAGGCGCAGCCAACGGCCTCTCCACCAACTGAGACCAGATACGGCCGGTGGGAGGCCGCGTGCGCGCCGTACCACTCGCGGAACTGCGCGGCGAACCCATCGCGCCCGTGTCCCGCCTCCCCCGACGCCTCGGTCCGCCATCGATGGCGAAGGGCAGCGAGGTCGTCGAGATCCGACGCGTCGGCGCGGTCACTCTCGCGTTCACGGCCACGGCCCACGATTTCGACAACGCGTCGATCGACGCGACGAACGAATCGCGCTACAGACGACGTGTCAAATTGACTTGACAAATGCGATTTGTCAAGTTATACTGACAACATGGACAGTTTCGAGATCGGCGAAGGCGCCTCATCCAACAACCCCGCAGTGGGCCTGCGCGCCTCGGTCGCGCTCCACCGCTTGGCCGAGCGAGTCGAGAGCGCAAACGTCATCGCCGCTCGCCAGATCGGATGGTCGTGGCAACAGATTGGTGACGCTCTCGGCGTCACCCGTCAGTCGGTCCACGTCAAGTACGGAAAGGATGTTCGCTAATGACCGACGACACTGCGCTCGCCTACCACCCGTGGGGCACGTACATGGCGGCGCGCGAAGAGGCGCGGCGCATTGGTGACCGCAAGCTCGGCACCGAGCACCTCCTGCTCGGCCTGCTGCACGATCCCGAAATCGAGGCACTGCTCGGCATCTCGCTCGACGCGGCGCGCCAAGCCCTTGGCGAACTCGACAACGAGGCGTTGCACGCGATCGGGCTCGAGCACGTGCCCGCGACGCCGCCCATTGCCGAACGGCCCATACCTCGTCGACCGAGCGCCCGGCTCGTGATGGCCAACCGCATCAAGATGACTCCCGCGGCGAAGGGCGCCCTTAAGCAAGCCGGGCGGCCGATGCGCCGCGGCCATCAGATCAGTCCACAGCGAGTGCTGCGCATGCTGCTCGAGAACCCCGAACCGGATCCCGCGGCGTCGCTGCTCAAGGCGCTTGGTGTCGATCGGGTGAAGCTGCGTTTCGAACTCGAGGCGAGCGACACCGACGTATAGCGAGCGGCGCGGCGCGTCGCTCAGCCAAGCTCCCACAGCAGGCGGTAGTAGCGAATCTTGGCTTCGTCGGGTTCCAGTCCGTAGGCGTCGTAGACGTTCATCTCCCACTCGGGCCCGTAGTTCCACACCGCGCTCCACGCCGCGACTGCGAGGTCGGCCCACCGGTCGCCCACACCGAGCCGGCCGAAGTCGACATGGGCGACGCAGTTTCCGGATTCGTCGAGCAGCGTGTTTGGCGCGCAGGCGTCCCCGTGGCAGACGACCAGATCTTCCTCGGGCCGCCGACGCAGCTCGTCGATCGCCTCCTCGACGCCGAGACCCGAAAGGTCCCATCCGAGCTCGTGGCGCCGATAGAAGCCGGAATTCAGTCGCCGCTCAATGTCGCGCAGCCGGCTCTCAATGGACCACTCGAAGGGACACCCTGCGACGTCGAAGGCGTCGTGGAATTCGCGTAGCCCGCGTCCGACGGCCGTCGTCGCCGTTTTGGGGTGCTGCAACCACCTCGGCGAAACGGCGTTCTCGGCGTCGATGCCAGTACAGAGGAACCACGAGCCGTGTTCATCGAGGCCGACCTCAAGCACGGTCGGCACCTGAACGTAGGCGCCCGCCCACCGCAGTCGGGCCACCTCGCCCGAGAGGTCGGCGCCGAGCGTCCGCGGCATCCACTTCACGTACACGCTGGAGGCGCCCTCGCCGATGCGCAGCGTCAAGCCGCCGATCTCGTTGCGCCAGACGAACTCGTAGGGCTGCACATCGATATAGCGCATTAGCGCGTCGGGGATCTCCACTGGATCCTTCGGTGGTCCGGCGAGCACTCATCCCCCTTCCGAAGTCCCTGGAGGAGACGTTAGGACCCCCGGGACCCATCACAAGCGTGAGTTGGTCGACGACTCTTATCGCGCGATCGAACGCTGCTTGGCGTTAAGAGGGTTGTCCCTACACTCACGAACCATGGACCGCGTCACCACACCGTTCGGCTTCTCCTCGACGGCCGCCGAGGTCCTAGCCGACGTCGACCTCTCGGGCAAGCGCGCCGTTGTCACCGGCGGCGCGTCGGGCATCGGCCTGGAGGGCGCTCGTGCCCTCGCCGACGCGGGGGCCGAGGTTACCCTCGCGGTGCGCAACGTCGAGGCCGGCGCCAGCGCCGCCAAGGCGATCACGTCTTCGACGCGCGGCCCGAGCGTCAAGACGGCGCCCCTCGAACTGACCGACCTGGCTTCGATCCGCTCCTTCTGTGCGGCGTGGGACGGCCCACTGCACATCCTGGTCAACAACGCCGGCGTTATGGCGGTACCGAATCTAGAACTCACCTTCGAGGGGCACGAGCTGCAGTTCGCCACGAACCACCTTGGCCACTTCGCCCTCACGGTGGGCCTGCATCAGGCGCTCCGGGCGGCAGCAAATGCGCGAGTCGTGTCGGTGAGCTCGGTCGCCCACCAGCTCTCGCCGGTGATCTTCGAGGACCTGGACTACGAAAACCGCCCCTATGACCCCTGGACCGCTTATGGTCAGTCCAAGTCCGCCAACGTGCTGCACGCCGTTGAGATCACTCGCCGGTGGTCGAACGACGGCATCGTCGCGAACGCCCTGCACCCCGGTGCGATCGCGACGAACCTTCAGCGCTATAGCGGTGGACTTCAAACGCCCTTCGCCAGGCGCAAGACGCCCGAACAGGGCGCGGCGACATCGGTGCTGCTGGCGGCCTCGCCACTGCTCGAAGGGGTCGGCGGGCGCTACTTCGAGGACTGCCAAGAGGCCGAGGTGGTTGCCGAGTTCTCGCCCCACGGCGGCGGCGTCGCGTCGTGGGCGCTCGACGCCGAAAGCGCCGAGCGACTGTGGGAGCTGTCGCTCGCCCTGCTTGACACCACGACCCCGTAAGGGCGTTAGATCGCGAGCGCCCGTTCGAGATCGTCGATGAGGTCCTCGAGGTCCTCGATCCCGACGCTCAGGCGAATGAGGTCGCCGGGTGGCTCGAGAGCCGAGCCGGCCGCCGATAGGTGGGTCATCACCGAGGGCAGTTCGATGAGGCTCTCCACGCCGCCCAGGGATTCGGCGAGGATGAAGATCGCCGTGGACTCGCAGACCTTTCGCGCCACGTCGGCGCCGCCCTTCAGCGTAAAGCTGACCATGCCGCCGAAGTCGCGCATTTGCGCGGCCGCCACGTCGTGGCCCGGGTGGCTCGCGAGGCCCGGGTAGAAGACCCGGTCCACCGAGGGGTGCTGCTCAAGGAACTCCACGACGCCGCGAGCGTTCTGGCAATGGCGATCCATGCGGGGCCCGAGCGTCTTGAGGCCCCGCACCAAGAGGTAGCAGTCGAGCGGTCCCGGCACCGCGCCGATGGCGTACTGGTTGAAGCGCACCTTCTCGGCGACTTCGTCGTTGTTGGTGGCGACGAATCCGCCGAGAACGTCGGAGTGGCCGCCGACGTACTTCGTCGTCGAGTGCACCACGACGTCAGCCCCGAGCGCGAGGGGGCGCTGGAGATACGGGGTGGCGAAGGTATTGTCCACGACCAGGAGGGCACCGCGGGCGTGGGCGACCTCAGCCATCGCCGCGATCGAGACCACGTTCAACAACGGATTGCTCGGCGTCTCGACCCAGAGCACCTTGGTCGAATCGGTGAACGTCGCCTCGAGGGCGGCCGCGTCGTTCATGTCAACCGACGAGACTCGAAGTCCCCACTCACTGAAGGTTCGAGTCAGCAGCCGGTAGGTGCCGCCATACGCGTCGTCGCCGAGGATCACGTGGTCGCCCGGTGCGAGCGTACGAAGCAGGGCGTCCTCACCGGCGAGGCCCGAAGCAAAGGCGATGCCGTGGCGCGCCTCTTCGAGGTTGGCCAGGCACGCTTCGAGTGCGGCTCGCGTCGGGTTGTCCCCTCGGGCGTAGTCGGAGAACCGCACCACACCCACAGAGTCCTGTGCGTAGGTTGAGGTGAGGTATACCGGCGGATTGACCGCGCCGGTCGCGGCGTCGGGCTCGGACCCGACGTGAATCGCCCGGGTGTTAAAGCCACTCACTTCTCGCTCCTCTGTTCTAGGAATCCCAACAGGTCGCTACGCGTCAGGACCCCGACGGGGTGACCGCCGTCGAGAACGAGCACGCCGGCCGTCGTGCTCAGCAGGCGCGTGAGCTCGCTGACGCTCATGCCCACGCCGACCATCGGCAAGGTGGCGTCGGCCACTTCCTTGACCCTAAGGTCGAGCACCGTGGCGTCGCGCGTCGTCGCTTCCAGGAGACCCAGTTCGCTCAGCGAACCGGAGACCTCCTTGGCGGCAAGCGGCAGCTCGGCAGTCACGGTCACGAGCAGCTGCGAAACATCTTTTTCTCGCATGAGCGAGATCGCGTCGCGCACCAAGACGTCCTCCGTAACGAGCACGAGGTCAGCCAGCGTGTCGGCCTGGCGCGCGATCTTCGCCGCCAGCACGTCGCCCGCATCCATCTCGTCGTGGGGGCGCAGGAATCCGTAGTCCGTCATCCAGGTGTCGTTGAACACCTTTGAGAGATAGCCTCGACCCGAATCGGGAATGAGAACCACCACCACGTCCCCCTCGGGCAGACCTTGCGCGACGCGCAGCGCCGCCGCAACGGCCGTGCCGCCCGATCCGCCGAGCAGGATTCCCTCGCGTCTCGTCACTTCACGAGCCATGGCGAAGGCGTCGGCGTCGCTCACGGCGACGACCTCGTCGATAAGCGAGGGGTCGTAGTTCGCCGGCCAGAAGTCCTCACCGACTCCCTCAGTCAGGTACGGCCGACCGGCACCTCCGGAGTAGACGGAGCCCTGAGGATCGGCTGCGATGATCTTGATCTGGGGATTCTGCTCCTTCAAGAACTTGCCGACCCCGGTGAGGGTTCCCCCGGTGCCCGCGCCGGCGACGAAGTGAGTGACGTGGCCGTTGGTCTGCGCCCAGATTTCCGGTCCGGTCGTCTCGTAGTGGGCCCGAGGATTGTTGGGGTTCGAGTACTGGTCCGGTCGAAAGGCGTTCGGCGTCTCGCGCGTCAGGCGCTCCGCCGTTGAGTAGTAAGAGTCGGGGTGCTCGGGCGCCACCGCCGTCGGACAGACGACGACTTCGGCCCCGTAAGCGCGCAGCAGGTCGATCTTTTCCGGAGCCATCTTGTCGCTCATCACAAAGATGCACTTGTAGCCGCGCTGGGCGGCGACGATAGCGAGTCCCACTCCGGTGTTGCCACTCGTGGGCTCGACGATCGTCGAACCAGGTCCGAGAAGGCCCTCCTGCTCGGCCGCCAGCACCATCGTGAGCGCCGGTCGGTCCTTCGAACTACCGCCGGGGTTCGTGGTCTCGAGCTTGGCGACGAAGTCGCAGCGAAGGTCAGCGCCGATCTGGCCCAGTCGGACCATCGGCGTGCGTCCGATGAGCTCGAGCGGGCTCTCCGCCACGTCCATATCCGGGTAGCGCTTCACTCGTCGATTCTCCTCGGGCCACATCGCTCAGCGGCGGTCGATCACGTTTCGCCCCAACTCTAAGGGAATTCATGTACCCTTCCCGATGAGCATTCGACGGTCGAGCGCCCGCGAGCGTCGGGGCCAAGGGCGCGCGAGGCCCGCCGTTAGCCTGAGGCGGTGCGAGTCCTCTTCACCTCGACCGCCGGTGAAGGGCACTTCCGCCCACTCACTGCTCTCGTTGGCGCGTTCGCCGAGCGTGGTGACAAGGTTCTCGTCATCGCCCCGCCCAAGCTCGCCTCCACGCTCGAGGCATCGGGCTTTGACTTTCGTCTCGGTGACGAGCCCTCGACCGAGGATTCCGAACGCGTGTGGTCGCGATTCCCCACCCTCGCGCGCCACGACGCCTCGCGACTCGTCGAGCGCGAATGGTTCGCCACGCTCTGCCTACAGGCGATGCTGCCCACGGTTGAGCGCGCGGTTGAGGACTTTTCGCCCGATCTCATCGTCCGGGAGACCTGCGAGTACGCGGCCGCGGTCGTCGCCGACGAGCGGGGCCTGGCTCAGGCGCAGGTTGCGATCTCTACGGCGTCGGCCGAGTCTTCGGTGCTGCTTAGGCTTGCGGGACCGATCCTCGAGCGGCGCAGCGAAGGCATTGCCCGCCGCGTCTACGGCACCCCCTACCTGACGAGATTTCCGGCGTCGCTCGACCCTTCGCCATACCCCACGACCTTTCGGTACCGCGAGCGCGACAACCTTTCGGCGAAGCCACTGCCGGACTGGTGGAACGGCAGCGAGGCGCCGCTCATCTACTTGACCATTGGCACGGTCGCGACGGGCCGCCCGCGCGGACGCGACGTCTTGAGCGCTGTGCTCGAATCGCTGGCGGGACTCGACGCTCGGATTCTTGTGACCACCAGTACGAAGCTGGACCCAACGGAGTTCGACGACGCGCCGAGCAATGTTCACGTCGAGCCGTGGGTGGACCAGGCGGACGCCTTCGCCGAGGCGTCGCTCGTGGTCTGTCACGGCGGCTCGGGCACCACGCTGGGCGCCCTAGGCGCCGGCGTTCCCCTGGTGCTCCTGCCGATGTTCGCCGACCAGCCAACGAACGCCGAGCTCGTCGAACGAGTGGGCGCCGGAGTCGCTGTCGCACCAGGCACCGAGTCGGCCGACGTGAACGCCACGACCATCGAGGAATGCTCCGCCAGTCTGCGAGAGGCCGTCGAAGTCGTGCTTCACGATCCCCGCTACAGGGAGGCTTCGCTCGCGATGGCAACAGAGATCAACTGCGCCGCATCACCGCGTGACCTCGTTGACCACTTGGCCACACGCATCTGACATTGGTCGCGCCACATTGGCGCCTGACTACGTTCGCAGTGAGAGTTCGTAGATAGGCAGTTCACGGCCGGTCGAGATGGAGCGCTCCCACCCAACGAGCGCCGCACCTTCATGTTCGTAAAAGGAAGCAGCGAAAGGGTCTGACTCAATGCGCACTGTCGCGCGATCCCAGGTGCGCGCCAAATTGACCGCATGGGCCATTAGCGCGCGGCCGACGCCCTGGTCGAGGTGCGCGGACGAGACAAAGAGCATGTCGAGCTCAACGCAAATCTCATCGATGTCACGCAGGAGGTAGAAGCCAATGATGTCGCCGCCGTCGGTACCAACGGCAACGAAGACCCTTCCTCGCGAACGTCGTCGCCACGCACGGTGAGTTCGCCACGGCGACGCTCCATGAAGTCGTCGTCGTAGCCCCAGTGACGATTTGAATCGAGGGCTAGACGGGTGACGTCATCCGTCTCGCCGATCGTCGCTGGGCGGATCATCACCGTTGAATGTTCCCACGTTAGAGGCTCGTCCCGATACGAGTAGGGCAAGCGATCCCAGCGATTAAGTCGGAATAGAGGCCACCTGTTCGGCGATCAAGTCGCGATCCTCGTTGTCTTTGATCTGAGCGATCAACTCCTCGGTCGTCGTGCGCCACTGTTCGCGCGACGCTACGTCACCGTTCGCGGCGTAAGCCCTCGTCAGGCCCTCGGCAACCGAGGCGAGCAGCCAGTCCTTCACCTCAGTGTCCTGCGCGGCGTCGTGGGCCCGCTGCGCGTAGGTGAGTGCCAAGTGCGCTTCGCCGACGTCAGCGGCCGCGCGCGAGATCATCCAGTCGCCCACGATGCGTTGCTCCTCCTCGCCCGCATGGGTCCAGTGATAGCGCGAAGCGAACGCCGTCGCGAGAAGCTCCGCGTCGTCGTCGCGAGTGCGATCCCGTCGCTCGAGCAGATCCCAACACCGACTGAAAGTCTTCGTGGCAATCTGGCGGTGGCGCTCTTCGTCCACGCGGTGCACCTTACCAACGAAGACCGTTCGACCGAGGGTGACGCGACAGAGCTCGGCGCCTGGAATGCGAGGCGTTACCCTACAGACGTGCTCGAACGCTGGACCCGCACGGTCATCCGTTGGCGCTTCGTGGTCATCGTCTGCTGGGTTATCGTGCTAGCCCTCGGGGCCGTCGCCGCGGCCAAGCTCCCGGCCCTGCTCACGACTTCACTCACCGTGCCCGGGACGAGCTCGGCGCAGGCGAACGTTATCCTGGTCCGCGACTTCGGCGAGAACGTCGAGGGGTCCTTCACCATCGTGGTGCCCGTCGCCCACCCGACAGCCTCTCAACTGAGCGCGCTCGAGCACCGCCTGGCCCTGGCGGCTGCGTCACTGCCTTCGGCCCGGGTCACCCAAGAGCACGCCGTGGGCACGCTGCTCTACGCGAACGTCGACACGACGCTCAACTTGAACCGCGCCTCGGCGGCGACCCCGACGCTGCGCCACGCGATCGCCGCGCAGGGGCTCTCGCGAGCCCTCGTAACAGGGCCGCCGGCGCTGCAGCACGACATCACGCCCGTGCTGTCACGCGACCTCCACCGGGGCCAGGTGCTCGCGCTCACCCTCGCACTGCTACTGCTCATCGCGGTGCTCGGCGTATGTTGGGCGATCCTGGTGCCGTACGTGATCGCGGCAGCCATCGCCTCAGGCTCGCTCGGCGTCATCTACCTCCTGGCACAGCATTTCCTCATGGTCCTCTACGTGCCGAACGTGGTCGAGCTCATTGGCCTCGGACTAGCGATCGACTACTCCTTGCTGATCGTGCACCGCTTCCGAACCGAGCTGGTCGATGAAGCGACGAACGCGTCCGACGCCATTGTTGCGACTATGGCGACTGCCGGACGGACAATTGTCCTCAGCAGCGTCGCCATCGCGATTGGACTTGCCACGCTGCTCATTGTGCCCGTGCCCTTCGTTCGGTCCCTCGGTGCGGCCGGCCTCGTGGTGCCGATCGTCTCGCTCGCCGCGACGTTGACACTCCAACCGGCGCTGCTCTCGTTGCTCGGGCGCCGCGGGGTGTGGCCCGTGGGTGTTCGCGGTCTCATCTCCCGGCGCGACCCGCTCGCGGGCACGTGGGCGAAGGTCGCCCGAGGCGCGATCCGCCGTCCGGTGACCGTCATCGTGCTCTCGCTGCTCGCGCTCTCACTGGCCGGCTTCTCCGCCCTTTGGCTCCAGCTGACGCCCGGCTCGCTTACCGCGATCCCCCAGCATCTCCAAGCCACGCGCGGCCTTGACCTGGTGCGCGAGCGAGTTGGACCCGGGGTCGTCACGCCGATCGAGATCGTCATGGACACCGGCGCCGCGCGCCGCGCAAACTCCCCCACCATGGGCGCTGCGCGCCTGCGCCTGGCCGTAGCGATCTCGCACGTGCCCGAGGTCGCCGTTGTCGCGGTCGGCTCGAGGTACCCCTACGTCAACGCCAGCGGGCGCTACGACCAGATCTTCGTCGTCGGCCGCCACGACTTCGGCAACGCGGCCTCCCAGCATCTGGTCGCACAGCTGCGAAGCAACCTGATCCCTGACACGCACCTACCCAAGGGCGTCGCGGTCTACGTCGGCGGCGCGGCCGCCCAGGGGGTCGACTTCCTCTCGGCCGTCTACGGCGCGTTCCCCTGGATCGTGCTCGTCGCCCTCGTGCTCGCCTACGGGGTCTTGCTGCGCGCCTTTCGCTCGCTGGTGCTGCCCCTAATCGCGATGCTGCTCGACCTCGTCTCAGTGGGGGCGACCTACGGGCTGTTGGTAGCGGTCTTTCGCTTCGGCGTGCTCTCGACGGTGCTGCGCACCTACCACGTCAGCCAGATCGAAGGCTGGGTGCCGGTCTTCATCTTCGCGATGCTCTTCGGGCTCTCGATGGACTACGAGGTCTTCATCGTCTCGCGCATGCGCGAGGCGAG
>Ga0209415_10000056_pt1 | contig 147273 bp, 153 predicted proteins | sample PeaSoiSIISIP2007_FD_187696 | JGI IMG/M metagenome (GOLD analysis project Ga0209415, IMG submission 187696) | Peat soil microbial communities from Weissenstadt, Germany - SII-SIP-2007 (SPAdes) (version 2) | ecosystem: Environmental > Terrestrial > Soil > Wetlands > Peat | place: Germany... | reverse complement strand
GCCTCGACGATGCGGCCCTCGGGCTTGTCGAAGACCAGCGTGCCCTCGGCGATGGCGACGAGCCCCGGCATCAACGGCAAATCCTCGGTGCCGGCGACGAAATCGTCGGCCCGTGCGGCGCTCGCCAGGAGCAGCAGCGCGAGGAGGAGGAAGCGCGGCATCGCCCCATTATCCTCAGCGCTGGCGCTTGGCACAGTAAAAAGTCGAGCGGCCGCTCTGCACGATGCGTCGGATACGCTTGCTGCAATCGCAACCCGGGCAGGGCTCGCCTTCCTTGCCGTAGACCGCCCATTGATGCTGGAAATAGCCCAACTCGCCCGAGCTCTGTACATAATCGCGCAAAGAGGAGCCGCCGGCGGCGATGGCGCGCTCCAGCACGTGGCGGATGGCGGCGGCGAGCCGCTCGGCGCGCTGCCCGCTCACCGTGCCGGCGCGCCGGCGCGGCGAGAGCCCGGCCCAATAGAGGCTCTCCGACACATATATATTGCCGAGCCCGGCGACCACGCGCTGGTCGAGCAGCGCCGCTTTGATCGGCGTCGCCTTGCCAGCGAGCGAGCGTGCCAGCGCCGCGCCGGTGAAGGCGTCGTCGAGCGGCTCGGGCCCCAAATCCTTGAGCCGCGGATGGCGCGCCAGATCCCTCCCCGCGACATAGTCTAGGAGACCGAAGCGGCGCGCGTCGTTGAAGCACAGGACCGCCCCGTCGTCGAAGGCGAAGACGACATGGTCGTGCGGATCGGCGGGCGCCGGCGCGCCCGCCTCGCTCAGCACGAGACGGCCGGACATGCCGAGATGCGCCAGGATGACGCCGCCATCGTCGAGATGCATGAGGATGTATTTGGCGCGGCGCCCGATATGCCGGACCTGCCGCCCTTCGACCCGCGCCGCCAGGCCCTTGGGCAGCGGTGCGCGCAGATCGGCACGGTTCAAGGCGAGGCGCGTGATGCGGCGGCCGGCAAGGCGCAAGGCCAAGCCACGCCGGACGGTCTCGACTTCGGGCAATTCGGGCATGCGAGCGGCTTTTATAGATCGCCTTCGATCGGCGCGCTATGCTTCGCCGCATGGCCGGCGGGGAGACAAGCGAGACCGATTTCGGCTTTCGCCGGGTGGCGCTCGAGGACAAGGCGGGGCTCGTCCGCCGCGTCTTCGACAGCGTCGCGGCGCGCTATGATCTGATGAACGATCTGATGAGCGGCGGCGTCCACCGGTTGTGGAAGTCCTATCTCATCGAGCGCCTGAACCCGCGTCCCGGGCAGATGCTCCTCGATGTCGCCGGCGGCACCGGCGACATCGCCTTGCGCTTCCTCGACCGCGCCGGCGCGGGCGGCGCGGCATTGGTCTGCGACATCAACGAGAGCATGGTGAGAAGCGGGCGCGACCGCGCAATCGACCGCGGGCGGCTGCATGAGATCGCCTGGCTCGTCGGTGATGCCGAGGCGCTGCCGATCAAGAGCGGCGGCGTCGATGCCTGCACCATCGCCTTCGGGCTGCGCAATGTCAGCCGCATCGACCGCGCGCTCGCCGAGATGCGTCGGGTGCTGCGGCCGGGCGGCAGGTTCCTGTGCCTCGAATTCAGCCATGTGGTGCTGCCGTTCTTGGCGCGCGCCTATGATCTCTATTCCTTTCAGGCGCTGCCGCGGCTCGGTCAATGGGTGGCCGGCGACCGTGACGCCTATCAATATCTGGTGGAGAGCATCCGCCGCTTCCCGCCGCAAGCCGAGCTCGCCGAGCGCATGCGCGCCGCCGGCTTCGAGCAGGTGGGCTTCCGCAACCTCAGCGGCGGCATCGCCGCGCTGCATTCCGGCTGGCGGCTTTGAGCCCAGGCGCCTCGGCGCGGGTCTGAGCGATGTTCGCGCTGTCGCGCGCTTTGCGCAATCTTTTCCGGCTCTTCGAGATCGTCCTCACGCTCGCCCGGTATGATGCCCTCTTTCTGCTGGAGCGCGTCGGCGGGGCGGCGTGGCTGGCGCGGCTGCTGCTGCGGCTGCTGCGCCGTCGCGATCCGCTGACGGCGCGGCTCAGACCGGGCGAGCGGCTGGCCGCGGCGCTCAACGCGCTTGGCCCGAGCTTCATCAAGCTCGGCCAAGCCTTGAGCCTGCACCCGGATCTCATCGGCGAGCCCGTTGCCGCCGACCTGGCGCAACTGCAGGACCGTCTGCCGCCGTTTCCCGGGGCGGAGGCGCGCGCCGTCATCGAGAGTGAACTCGGCAAGCCGCTCGGCGAACTGTTCAGCCGCTTCGACGAGACCGCGATCGCGGCCGCCTCGATCGCCCAGGTCCATCTGGCGCTGAGCAGCGACGGCGCCGAGGTGGCGGTCAAGGTGCTGCGCCCTGGCATCGCCGCGGCCTTCGCCCGCGATCTCGACCTGTTCTTCGGGCTCGCCGCCGCGGCCGAGCGCCTCGAGCCGCGGCTCCGGCGCCTCAAGCCGCGGGCGGTGGTCGACGAGCTGGCGCAGACCGTTTCGCGCGAGATGGATCTGCGCTTGGAGGCGGCGGCGGCCTCGGAGCTCCGCGACAATTTCACGGATGATGAGAGCTTCCGCGTGCCGCGCGTCGATTGGCTCAGGACCTCCAGGCAGGTGCTGACCCTGGAGCAGGTCCACGGCATCCGCATCGACGACCGCGCCGCGCTCCTCGCCGCTGGGCACGATGTCCGCGCCATCGTGGAAAAGGCGGCGGGTGCCTTCTTCAAGCAGGTGTTCCGCGACGGCTTCTTCCACGCCGATTTGCACCCGGGCAACCTTTTTATCGACAAGGACGGCGCCATCGTCGCGGTCGATTTCGGCATCATGGGACGGCTAGACCGCAAGACGCGCTACTACCTCGCCGACATGCTTTTGGCATTCCTCACCGGCGATTACGGCCGCGTCGCCGATGTGCATTTCGCGGCGGGCTATGTCCCGGCCGATCAATCCCGCGCTTGGTTCGCGCAGGCCTGCCGCGCCATCGGCGAGCCGATTTTGGGCCGGCCGCTGCACGAGATCTCCTTGGGCCGGCTCTTGGCGCAGCTCTTCCAGGTGACGAAGCAGTTCGCGATGGAGACGCAGCCGCAACTGCTGCTCTTGCAGAAGACCATGGTCCTGGCCGAAGGCATCAGCCGGCTGCTCGATCCCACCATCAACATGTGGGTGTTGGCGCAACCGCTGATCGAGGAATGGATGCGCGAGAACCGCGGGCCCGAGGCGCGGTTCAGGGACGCCATGGCCGATGCGCTCGATGCGCTGCAGCGCCTGCCGGCGTTGCTGCAGAGCCTGGACAAGACGGCGGCGCTCCTGACCGCAGGCGGCGGCTTGCCGCTCCACCGTGATTCCTTGGCCGCCATCGCGCGGCGCAGCGCCGCCGAGCTCTTGGGCCTGCCGCTGTGGATCGCCGCTCTTGCTCTGGTGGCGATCGCGCTGATGTTGCGGTAAGCAACGCGATGCCCGCCGATCACGCGCCACCCCTTTGATCGGCGGGCGAAAGGAAAAGCATGACGGAGCGGGAGCTTGCCGTTCGCCGGCATTATGCGCGCCAGGATCTCGGCGCGACGATCCTGGCCGCTTTGAAAGCGGCGGGGAAGGATATCGACCATCTGCGGCCGGACGACCTGCTGGCGGTCGATGAATTCCACACCCGCGGGCGCGCCGCGACCTTGGACCTCGCCCGGCTGCTTGCGCTCCACGGCAGCGAGCGGGTGCTCGATGTCGGCAGCGGCATCGGCGGGCCGTCGCGCTACCTCGCTTGGACCTTCGGCTGTCGCGTCTCCGGGATCGACCTGACGCCCGAATTCTGTCGCGTCGCCACCATGCTCGCCGCGCGCATCGGCCTCGCCGACAAGGTCGATTACCGCAAGGGCGATGCGCTCGCGATGCCCTTCGCGGACGAAAGTTTCGATGTCGCTTGGTCGCAGAACGCCGTCATGAACATCAGCGACCGCGCTCGGCTCTATGCCGAAATCCGCCGCGTGCTGAAGCCCGGCGGCCGCTATGCCTTTTCGGACGTCGTCGCCGGCGCTGGCGGCGCGCCGCATTTCCCGCTGCCCTGGGCGCGCGATCCCGCGATCAGCTTTCTCTTGTCGCCGGATGCGACGCGCCAGGCGCTCGAGGCTGCCGGCTTTCGCATCCTCGTCGTCGAGGATCAGACCGCGGATGCGATCGCGCAGAGCCGGCTGCGCGCGCCGGTTCCCGGTGGGGCGCTGCCGCCGCTCGGCCTGCATCTGCTGCTCGGCGAGGATTGGCCGTTGATCGCGCAGAACAATTTGCGCAGTCAGGAGGAAGGGCGCATCGGCCTCATCCAGGGGCTGGCCGATCGCGCCGGCTAGATCTTTTTGGCGATGCTCTTGCATCGGATTTTGCGGGCCCTATAGTGTAGATCATCAACGATTTACTCGGAGCTGCGGAGGACGCAATGCTCCATGGCCGGCGCGTTCTCCTGATCATCGCCGGCGGCATTGCCGCCTATAAGAGTCTGGACCTCATCCGCCGGCTGCGCGAGCGCGGCGCTGCCGTGCGCGTCATCATGACCGCGGCGGCCGCGCGCTTCGTCAGCCCGCTGGCGGCGGCGGCCTTGAGCGGCGACAAGGTCTATACCGATCTGTTCTCGCTCACCGACGAAAGCGAGATGGGGCATCTGCGCCTGGCGCAAGAGGCGGATTGCATCCTCGTCGCGCCCGCGACCGCGGATCTGCTGGCGCGCATGGCAGCGGGCCTCGCCGACGATCTCGCGGCGACCGCGCTCCTCGCCAGCGACCGCCCGGTGCTGGTGGCGCCGGCGATGAATACGCGGATGTGGCAGCATCCGGCGACCCGCGCCAATTTCGAGCGCCTCGAGGCGCGCGGGGTGCGGACGGTCGGGCCCAATACCGGGCCGCTCGCCGAGGGCGAGAGCGGCATCGGCCGCATGGCGGAGCCCGACGAGATCGTCGCCGCGGTCGAGGCTCTCTTGGGGCTGACGCGCGACGCGCTCGCCGGACGCAAGGCGCTGGTCACGAGTGGCCCGACGCACGAGCCGATCGATCCCGTGCGCTACATTGCCAACCGCTCCTCGGGCAAGCAGGGCCATGCCATCGCGGCGGCGCTGGCGCGTCTCGGCGCCGCGACGGTGCTGGTCTCGGGTCCGACCGCGGAGCCCGATCCGCCCGGCGTCACCATCATCCGCGTCGGCACCGCGCGCGAGATGCTGGCCGCCTGCGAGGCGGCGCTGCCGGTCGATGCTGCGGTCTGCGCCGCCGCGGTCGCCGACTGGCGCCCCGAGGAGGCGGCGCAGAAGCTGAAACGCAAGGGCGCGCCGCCTGCGCTCAAACTGGTCGAGAACCCGGACATCCTGGCGCGGCTGAGCGCGCTCGGAAACCGACGGCCGCGCCTGGTGATCGGCTTTGCCGCAGAGACCGAGAACTTGATCGAGAACGCGCGTGCCAAGCGGGCGAAGAAGGGCTGCGACTGGATCCTCGCCAATGATGTCTCGGCTGCCTCCGGCACCTTCGGCGGCGATCTCAACACCATTCACCTGATCGATGGCGGCGGCGTCGAGGACTGGCCGCCGCTCTCCAAGCGCGACGTGGCGGAGCGCCTGGCCCAGCGCATCGCCGCCGCGCTCGAAGCCAAGGCGGGAGAATGAGCGCGATCAGGGTGCCGCTCGAGGTCCTGCCCCACGGCGAGGGGCTGTCGCTCCCAGCTTATGCCACAGTGGGAAGCGCCGGGCTGGATCTCGCCGCCGCCGTCACGGCGCCGCTCACCTTGCCGCCGGGCGGGCGGGCGCTGGTGCCGACCGGGATCGCGCTCGCTCTGCCCGAAGGCTGTGAGGGGCAGGTGCGCCCGCGCTCGGGCCTGGCGCTGCGGCACGGCGTCACCGTGCTCAACAGCCCCGGCACCATCGACAGCGACTACCGCGGCGAGATCGGCGTCATCCTGGCCAATCTAGGCAGCGAGAGCGTCATCATCGCCCGCGGAGAGCGCATCGCCCAGCTCATCATCGCTCCGATATGTCGAATCGCTTGGCAGAAGGTCACGGTCCTGCCGCCGAGCGCGCGCGCCGCGGACGGCTTCGGCTCGACCGGCGCCTAGCCCATGCTGCGGCTTTCCAAGAAGCTGCTCTTCGCCATCGAGGCCGTCCTCGACATCGCCTACAACGCCGGCGCGCTGCCGGTGCAGTCGGGCGAGATCACCCGCCGCCACGGCATTCCCCGCCGCTATCTCGAGCAGGTCCTGCAGCAATTGGTCCGAGCAGGCGTGCTCGCCGGCGTGCGCGGGCCGCGCGGCGGCTATCGCCTCGCGCGCGAGCGCCGCCGCATCAGTCTGGGCGAGATCGTCCGCGTCGTCCGCTCGCTCGATGGCGGCGACGACCCGCTCAACGAGGAAGCCGGCGCCGAGCTCGGCAAGCGCGTGGTACGGCCCTTGTGGCAGGAGCTGCAGGAAGAGCTGATGCGCCGCCTCGACACCATCACCATTGAAGAGCTGTGTCTGCGCGCCCATAAAGCGGGTGTCGCCGGCGAGTACGCATCGAAGCTCGATTTCTCGATTTGACCAAGCGGAGAAGAACGTCAATGGCAGAGGCAGAACGCAATCGCACCGAATTCCGCGGCCGGGTCTATGACAGCATCATCGAAACCATGGGCGCGACGCCGCTGGTGCGCTTGAAGCGCTTCGCCGCGGCGCACAAGGCGAAGGCCGAGATTCTCGGCAAGTGCGAGTTCTTCAATCCGCTTTCCTCGGTCAAGGACCGCATCGGCGTCGCCATGATCGAGGCCGCGGAGCGCGAGAGCCGCATCATTCCGGGCAAGTCGGTGCTGGTCGAACCGACCTCCGGCAATACCGGGATCGCCCTGGCCTTCGTCGCCGCCGCCAAGGGCTATCGCCTCATTCTGACCATGCCCGACAGCATGTCGGAGGAGCGCCGGCGGATGCTCAAGATTCTCGGCGCCGAGCTCGAGCTGACGCCCGCCGCCAAGGGCATGCGCGGCGCGATCGCGCGCGCCGAGGAGCTCGTCAAATCGCTGCCCGACGCCTTCATGCCGCAGCAGTTCCAAAATCCGGCCAATCCCGAAATCCATCGCCGCACCACCGCCGAGGAGATCTGGCGCGACACCGGCGGCGCGGTCGACGTCGTGGTGAGCGGCATCGGCACCGGCGGCACGCTGACCGGCGTCGGCGAGGTGCTGAAGGCGCGCAAGCCCGGCCTGCGCATGATCGCGGTCGAGCCCGAGGACAGCGCTGTGCTCTCGGGCGGGCCGCCGGGCCCGCACAAGATCCAGGGCATCGGCGCCGGCTTCATCCCGGCGGTCCTCGACGTGAAGCTCATCGACGAGGTGGTGCGCATCGGCAACGAGACCGCGCTCGCCGCGGCGCGCGAGGTGGCGCGGAGCGACGGCGTGGCCTGCGGCATCTCCTCGGGCGCGGCGCTTGCGGCGGCAGTCGAGATCGGCGCACGAGACGCGATGGCAGGCAAGGTGATCATCGTCGTGCTCCCCGACACCGCCGAGCGCTATCTCTCGACGGCGCTGTTCGAAGGGTTGTGATGGCGCACGCGGCGCTGACCGAGGCGCAGTTCCAGCGTTATGCCCGGCACCTCATTCTCGACGAGGTCGGCGAGGAAGGGCAGGCGAAGCTCATGGCGGCGCGCGTCCTGGTGGTGGGCGCCGGCGGCCTCGGCTCGCCCATTCTGCTCTACCTTGCGGCCGCGGGCGTGGGCACTTTGGGCGTGGTCGATGACGACGCGGTCGATCTCTCCAATCTGCAGCGCCAGATCGTCCACCCGACCGGCCGCATCGGCGTCAATAAGGTCGAGAGCGCGCGGGCGACGCTCGCCGCGATCAATCCCGAGGTCGCGGTCGAGCCGCATCCTCTCCACCTCGATGCGGCGAATGCGGCGGGCCTCATCGCGCGCTACGACCTCGTCGCCGACGGCAGCGACAATTTCGCGACGCGCTATCTCCTGAACGATGTTTCATACCGGCTCGGCAAGACGCTGGTCGCCGCCGCGCTCTCGCCCTTCGAGGGGCAGCTCTCGACCTTCAAACCCTATCTCGGCCCGCCGCACCCGTGCTACCGCTGCCTCTTCCGCGAGCCGCCGCCGCCCGATACCGTGCCGCGCTGCGAGACCGCGGGAATCCTTGGCGCGGTTGCCGGCGTGATGGGCACGTTGCAGGCGACCGAGGTGCTGAAGGAGATACTTGGCATCGGCGAGAGCCTTTCGGGCAGCCTTCTGATCTATGACGCGCTCGGCACCAGCTTCCACAAGATCAAGCTGCCGCGCGACCCCGATTGTCCCACCTGCGGCGGAGGTTCCTAATGCCGCCCCAGCGCAACCGCCAAGTGCGGCTCAAATCCCGACCGAGCGGGATTCCCCAAGCGGAAAATTTCGAGATCGCAGCCGCGCCGATGCCGGACCTCAAGGAGGGGCAGGTCCTGGTGCGCAACGATTATCTCTCGGTCGAGCCGGCGATGCGCGGCTGGGTCAGCGCCGTCGCCAATTATTCGACACCGGTGGGCATCGGCGAGGTGATGCGCGCCTTCGCCGCTGGCGAGGTGATCGCCTCGCGCCACCCGGGCTACGCCGTGGGCGACAAGGTGATGGGGCTCTTGGGGTGGCAGGAATACGCGGTCACCGACGGCGCCGCGATCACGCGCAAGGTCAAGGAGACCGACCTGCCGCTCTCGCTCTCGCTCGGCGTCCTCGGCCTGAACGGCATCACCGCTTATTTCGGGCTTTTGGAAGTTGGCCAGCCGCGCCCGGGCGAGACCGTCCTCGTTTCGACCGCGGCCGGCGCGGTGGGCTCCGCGGTCGGACAGATCGCCAAGATCGCGGGCTGCCGCACAATCGGCATCGCCGGCGGGCCGGTCAAGACCCGGCTCTGCCGGGAACTCTTCGGCTACGACGACGCCATCGACTACAAGGCCGGCGGATCGCTCGATGACGCGCTCGCCGCTTCCTGTCCGGGTGGCATCGACGTTTATTTCGACAATACCGCCGGGGCGATCAGCGATGCGGTGCTGCGCCGCCTCGCAACCGGCGCGCGGGTGGTGATCTGCGGCACGGCTTCGGTCGCGAGTTGGGACCCGCCGCCCGCAGGGCCGCGCGTCGAGCGGCATTTTCTCGTCAAACGAGCAAGGATGCAGGGCTTTCTCGTCTTCGACTTCCAGCACCGCTACGAGGAGGCGGTGGCGCGGCTCGCCCACTGGGTGCGCGAGGGCAGGCTTTCCTATCGCGAGGACATTCTCGAAGGGATCGACCAGTGTCCTGGCGCCATCGCTGGCCTCTACCGCGGCGAGAACCTCGGCAAGCGGCTCATTCGGCTGCGTCCCGGTTGAACCGCTAAAGCCGTTTCTTCAACCGTTCGGTGGCGGCGACGAGCTGGGCGCGGATGCCCGGCTCCATGGCGCTGTGCCCGGCATCGGGGACGACGACGTATTCGGCCTCGGGCCAGGCGCGCGCCAATTCGTCGGCGCTGACGATCGGGCAGACCATGTCATAGCGCCCTTGCACGATGGTCGCGGGGATGCCGCGGATGCGCCCGACTCGGGCAACCAGGTCATTCTCCGCTGATATCTCCTCGTGTCGGAAGAAATGCGCCTCGATGCGGGAGAGCCCCAGGGCCATGCGGTCCTCGCCAAAGGCGGCGAGCGTGTCGGGACTCGGCAGCAAGGTCGAGCACGAGCCCTCGTAATTGCTCCAGGCGCGCGCCGCCGGCATGTGCACGGCCGGATCGGGATCAATGAGGCGGCGGTAATAGGCGTCGAGCAGGTCGCCGCGCTCGGCCTCCGGGATGAAGCTCGAAAATGCCCGCCACGCTTCGGGAAAGACCGTGCGGATGCCGTAGAGGAACCAGTCGATCTCGCGCTGGCGGCACAGGAAGATGCCGCGCAGGATGAGGCCGCGGCAGCGCTCGGGATGGCGCTCGGCATAGGCGAGCGCCAGGGTCGAGCCCCAGGAGCCGCCGAACACCGCCCAGCGCTCGATGCCGAGATGGCGGCGCAGCAGCTCGAGATCGGCGAGCAGGTGTTGCAGCGTGTTGTTGGTCACCGAGCCCAGCGGCAACGACCGCCCGGCGCCGCGCTGGTCGAAGACGACGATGCGATAATAGGTCGGATCGAAAAACCGGCGATGGGTCGCGGTGGCGCCGGCGCCCGGCCCGCCATGCAGGAAGACGAGGGGCACGCCATGCGGGTTGCCCGACTGCTCCCAATACATCGTGTGATGCGCATCGAGCGGCAGCATTCCCGTAGTGTAAGGCTCGATCGGCGGGAACAGGTCCTGTCGACTCATGCGTAGCGTCCTTCAGTGCCGCCGCAGTCATAAAAGCGCCACTGGAGGAAGGCAACCGAAAGCGCTGCCTCGGAGCGCGAGCAAGCGCTCCGGCCGGAAACGTCGCCCGGGATCCTTGGGAATGCGGGTGAAGCCTATCGCCACATCGCCGGAAACGCGATCCCTATCGGCCGCGCCTCCGGTGATGTCGTCTCATCTTCAATCCCGGTAGTCATGCCCGCGATCACCGCCGTCGAAATCGGCGAAATGATCGTCAAACCGGCCGCCGAAGAAGAAGTCGTCCTTGTCGTGGTCGCGCTCATCCGCGGGACGTGGCTTCACGCAGACAAAATTGGCGGCATTGTTGGTCGCGCCCGACCCGACATAGCGGCTTTGCTGTGGATAGGGGCAAAGCGGGCGCGTGCCGCCGGTCGGAAAATTCGCAGCAACCCGCGGATCGAACAGCCCGCCGGTGGGGAAGGGCGAACTAGTATTCCCATTGCCGGCGATGATGCGATCGGGAGCGACTCCGTTTTCCACCCAGTTGGTAATCGCCGTCAGTATATTCGCGCTGAAGTTATTGGTCGCCGGACCGCCGCCGCAATGCGCCATGTTAGGCACCATGAAGAGACGAGCGAATCGCTGCGCGTCGCCGCCCATGAAGTCGTTCATCGCGTCGTACCAATGCACGATGTCGGCGCCGGAGAAAATCCCGTCATTGACTGAATCATAGATGATGAGCTTGCCGTGATGGGCCTTGAACGGCTGCATGTCCAGCGAGACGCCGGTCATGAACTCCATGGGGCTTTCGGGATAGCCCGGCGCCGAAGCGAAGATGGTCGGCGCGTCGGTATCGAAATTGTAATGGAACATGAAGGCTTCCTGCCCGGCGGGGCCGGCCACCGGGGTGACCACGGGCGGATTGTGGAAGATCATCGGTACGGCGCCGGCGCCGAGCGTCAGGTTGAACGCGTTGTTCGAAAGAGTGCCGGTCGTCTGAATGGTGCCGATATTCCATCCCGCGAAGCCGAGGCCGCCCGCGGTCGGCGGATCCCAGATTCCCGCATCCCAATACCAGCGCGAATAGAGATGCTTGCCCTTCGAGTTCTCGGGGCCGGCGAAGAGCTTCTTCAAGGCGGCGACTTGTGCCGCGGTCAAGCACGAGCCACCATGCTGCGTGTTGCCATGAGCGCCCGTCGCGCTGCAGGTGAAGGCGTCGAGCGCGGGGAAGACGCGCTTGTCCGTGCAGGCCGGAAAATTGTCGATGATGCCGTCGACGAGACCGTCGAGCCCATCGCATGCGCCCAAGATCGCCGCCGAGGCGACTTCGAGGTCCTGCGGCGGGAAGGTGTCAGGAATATAGGGCTGGCCGTTCACGTCGGTGCGCGTCGCGAGCGGGGCCAGCGCCTGTTCGTTCCACGCCTCGGTAAGCCCGGCCCGCGGCAGGTCGAAGCCGGGATTGCCGGAGATGACACCGTCGAAGAGATCGGGAAATCTCTGCGATGCGACCATGCCGTCGCGGCCGCCATTGGAGCAGCCGGCGAGGTAGGCATAGGCCGCCGCCTCGCCGTAGTAGTGGGCGATGATGAGCTTGGAAATCGTCGTGGTTTGGAAGATGCCATTGTAGCCGTAGTCGATCCGCGCCTGCTCGTCGATGCCGAAATGGGCCGAGCCGCCGGCATTGGCGTCGTCATCCGACCAGCCGAAGGGATTGGAAGGCGAATCTTCGTGCCCGCCATCATCCGCGGCCACCGCCCAGCCCTGGCTCAATTCGATGCCGGCATTGCCGCCAGGGCTCCGCACTGAGCCGTCGGTGCCGCCACCGCCCTGCATCTCGAAGCGGCCGATCCAACTGTCCGGAAGATTGAGCTCGAAGCCGATGCCATAAGTGAAATGATCGGGGTCCTGGCTGCTGACCCGCTTGTCGATGACGCCGATGACGTTGCAGTAGTTGGGGGTAAAGGTCGTGACCTCGGTCGCGCTGATGATCTGCGCATTGGGGAGCGCGAGGCTGGTGAGGCTGGCGCAGGTCACTTTGGGCGTGGTCGTAGCCGCCACGGCGAGGCGCGCGTCTGCAAGACACAACGCAACACTGATCGTAGCGGCGCTCGCCAAAAGCCATTGGGCGTGACGATGCCGTCTCGACATGGAATTCCTCCCTCGATTTCGTTGCCACGTTCGGTGTCGCCAAGGCGACGGCCGTTTGACGGCTCTTCTAGTAAAGCTTAGCACCACCGGTTTTCGCCGGCAAGATAGTTATAGTTATTGACGATAATTATCATCGAAAGTAAGCATCTCTCGGCACGCGACAGCGGTTCCCCTTAGCGAGCGAGTCCTGGAAGACCATGCCCGACAGGCCTGCTACCGTCCCGACCTCGAAAAGGTCGAAGCTGCGCCACCATTCGATGCCCGCTGCCGCCATCGACATGGGCGGGCTCGATACGGTGATCGGCTATGCGATCCGGCGCGCGCAAGTCGCGATCTTTCAGGACACCAACGAGATCCTCGGCGAATTCGGCATCACCCCGGTCAAGTTCGCCATCATCCGGCTGGTACAGCGAAATCCCGGCATCAACCAGACGACGCTGGCCGCCGCTCTCGGCGCGGACGCGCCGCGCATGGTCCTCCTCCTCGACGCCCTGGAACGGCGCGGCCTCGTTGTTCGTTTGGCCTCGACGGTCGATCGCCGCGCCCGCGCGCTGTTCTTGACGCCGAAGGGCCGAGCGCTGCACGCCAGATTGAGCCGGCGGGTCGCCGGTCAGAATCGGCGCTTGGCGCGGCGGCTGCGCGGCGACGATGCGGCCGCGCTGCTGCGCATGCTGCGCAACCTGACCGTGCCCGGCAAGGACGAAGGGCCAACGGCGCGGAACGGGTAGCCCGAAGCCGCGACGCGACCGGGCTTGCTTGATCGCGCGGCACGTTGCGCTATGGTAGGAGCCGCGCGGTGAAACGCCGGCACGAGCGACCGGCGGCGCCGGAGAAGCCGCGGGCATCCAGGGAGAGCCACAATGAAGACACGCTTCGATCGCCGCGAATTTGCCATCGGCGCCGCCGCCACCGGCGCGCTGGCGATCGCCGGTCCCGTCGGCCGCGCCCGCGCCCAGATCCCGGCGATCAAGATCGGCAGCCTGCTGCCGCGCTCAGGCTTCGAGGCGCAGATCGGGCAGCACTGTCAGCAGGCGATCGAGGTCGGCAAGTCCTTCCTGAAGGCGCGCGGCTATTCGCTCGAGGTCATCGACTCGGATACGCAGTCGAGCCCCGAGGCGGCCCGGACCGAGGCGGAAAAGCTCATTCGCGACGGCTGCAACATCCTCACGGGCGCTTTCGATTCGGCGCAGAGCCTCGCCATCGCGCAAGTCGCGGAACAGCGGGGCATCCCCTTCGTCGTCAACATCGGCGCCGATCCCGCGATCACCAACCAAGGCTACAAATTCATTTTCCGCAACTTTCCCACTGCCGTCATGCTCGGCAATCACGGGCTCGAGCTGTTCGGCGAGATCTTCAAGGCCACCGGCAAGACGCCCAAGACCGCGGTCTATATCCACCTCAACGACAGCTTCGGCGAGGCGGTGACGAAGGGCGTCCACGCGTTCCGGGACAAGGTCGGCCTGCCCTTCACGATCGTCGACGAAATCGCCTATTCGCCGCAGACCAACGATCTTTCGGCCGAGGTGGCGAAGGCGAAGGCGACCAACGCCGAGCTCGCCATGGTCATCACCCGTCTCAACGATGCCATCCTATTGGTCCGCGAGATGGTGAAGCAGAAATGGTCGCCCTGGGGGATCATCAGCCCGGGCAGCCCCGGCATGTATCAGATGCCGTTCTTCAAGGCGCTGGGCAAATACGCGAACTACTGCATCACCAACGTGCCGTGGCTCGACCCGAAGCAGAAGATGGCGAAGGAGTTCGAAGCGGCCTTCCTGAAGGCCTATCCCGAACAGATCTGCGATATCGATGCGGGCTTCACCTTCGAGGGGCTTCTCGTTTGCGCCGATGCCTACAAGCGCGCCGGCTCGACCAAGCCGCAGGCGCTGGTCGAGGCGCTGAAGGCGACGAACATCACCGACCGCGTCATGCTCGGCGGCCCCATCACCTTCGACGAGCATGGCCAGAACACCAATCTGCCCTCGGCCGCCGTCCAGGATCTCAAGGGCAAGCCGACCGTCGTGCTGCCGGCCGCCAATGCCGTGGCCAAGCCGGTCTTCCCCATGCCTCAATGGTCGACGCGCACCTAGCGCGAGGCAGCATTGGCGGTCGCCTGAACTGAGTTTCTCCCGGCGCAGCCCGGCGACGATTCATGCCCGCCTGGCTCGGCTTCGTCGTCGCGGGGCTTCTGACCGGCGCCGTCTATGGCCTGATGGCGCTCGGCCTGTCGGTCATCTTCGGGGTCATCCGCATCATCAATTTCGCGCATGGCGAGATGATGGTGCTCGGCATGTACGTCACTATCCTGGTGTGCCGTGCTCTGAGCCTCGACCCGCTCGAAGCCGCGCCGCTCATTGCCGCATTATGGTTCCTCGGCGGCTATGCGCTGCAGCGCGGGCTGGTCAATCGCTATATCGCCCGGCCGGAGCATGAGCAGTTCGTGCTGCTGCTCGCCATCGCGATCATACTGACGAGCAGCATGCTCATGATCTTCGGCCCGGACGCGCAGAGCCTGCAGACCTCCTACGCCTTCGATTCCTACGAAATCGGCGCGCTCACGCTTGACAAGGTCCGGGTCTTCGCCGCGGCAGGCTCCGTGGTGGGCGTGGCACTCCTGTGGGCGTTCTTCGGTTTCACCCGCACCGGCAAGGCGATCCGCGCCTGCGCCGACAACCAGACGGGCGCGCTGATCGTCGGCCTCAATGTGAAGCGGCTCTATGCCGTCACCTTCGGCCTCGGCACCGCCTGCGTCGGCTTCGCCGGCACGCTCATGCTGCTGTTGGTCGATGTGCAGCCCTATCTCTCGACCGACTACACGCTCTTGGCCTTCGTCATCGTCATCATCGGCGGCCTCGGCAGCATGCCCGGCGCGCTCCTCGGCGGACTCCTCATCGGCCTCTCCGAAGCGCTCTCGGCCTATTTCTTCGCGCCGTCCTTGAAAAGCCTATTCAGCTTCGCACTCCTCATCGTCGTGCTGCTGCTGCGGCCGCAAGGCCTGCTCGGAAGCCGGGCATGAGTCGCGCCAGTCTCTTCGGCCTGCCGCGCCGCACCGCGATCGCGTTCCTGCTCTTTCTTGCGGTGATGCTGGCGCTGCCGCTCTTCATCGGCGACTACCTGCTTTCGGTGTTCATCATCTTTCTCTTCGCGGCCTATCTGGGCCAAGCCTGGAACATCATGATGGGCTTCGCCGGGCAGCTCTCGCTCGGTCACGCGCTCTATGTCGGGCTCGGCGCCTATCTCGCGGCGGCGCTGTTCACGCATTTCGGCCTGCCGCCTTGGATCGGCATGATCGCGGGCATGGCGGTGGCGGGCCTTGTGGGGACGGTGATCGGCGCGCTCTCCTTCCGCTTCGGCGTGGCCGGCGTCTATTTCGCGCTCATCACCATCGCCTTCAACGAGTTCACCCGCATTCTCTTCGACCATCTCGACTGGTTCGGCGGCTCGGCTGGATTGTTCCTGCACGTCGTCACGGTGACGCACGACGATCCATGGCACCTGCGTGGCTCGCCTGCCATGTTTTACTACTTGCTGTTGGCGATGGTGCTGGCGGTGTTGGGCCTGAGCCGGCTCCTGCTGCGCCGGCGCGTCGGTTATTACTGGCTCGCCATCCGCGAGGACCCGGCAGCCGGCGAAGCGCTGGGCATCAACGTCTTCGGCTACAAGCTCGGCGCCGTCGCGCTGTCGGCGATGCTCACCGCCGTCGCCGGCGGGGTGATGGCGTTCTACAACAACAACCTCTATCCCGATAACGTCTTCACGACCGCGAGTTCGGTCCAGATCATCACCGCGCCTTTCGTCGGCGGCATCGGCACCTTGTTCGGTCCGATCCTCGGCGCCTTCGTCCTCACCGGTCTCGGCGAGGTGATGACCTCGGTGAGCGCCGTCTTCGGCATCGCCGGCCTCAAGCAATGGCTTTATGGCGCGGCGCTGCTCGCCATCATCATCATGCAGCCGGCGGGCCTCTGGCCCTGGCTCCGACGCCGCCTCAGGATCGGCGAGGGATGAGCGAGTTGCCGCTGCTCGAAGTCGAGGGCCTCACCAAGCGTTTCCGCGGGGTCCAGGCGGTCGAGGATGTGAGCTTTACCGTGCCCCGGGGCGACATCGTCGGGCTCATCGGCCCGAACGGCGCGGGCAAGACGACGACCTTCAATCTGATCGCCGGCGTCTTCCGTCCCGACCGCGGCCGCGTCGTCCTCGATGGCCGCGACATCACTGGCCTCAGGGCGGATCAGGCTTGCCATGCCGGCATCGGCCGCACCTTTCAGCTGGTGCGGCCCTTCGGCGCGCTGAGCGTGCTCGAGAACGTCATGGTCGGCGCCTTCCACCATTGCCGCTCGACCGAAGCGGCGCGCGCCAGCGCCGCCGGGATCCTCGCGCGCCTCAACCTGGCGGAGAAGGCGCGGCTCGAGGCGAAGAGCCTGACCTTGCCGGACCGCAAGCGGCTCGAAGTCGCGCGCGCGCTCGCCACCGCCCCGCGGCTCCTGCTGCTCGACGAGGTGATGGCGGGGCTGCGCCCGACCGAGGTCGATGCCATGGTGCGCGTGCTGTCCGATCTCGCTGCGGAAACCGGGCTCTCGATCCTTTTGACCGAGCACGTCATGCGCGCGGTGATGCAGCTCTCCGACCACATCGTCGTGCTGCATCACGGGCAGAAGATTTGCGAAGGGCCGCCGCAGCAGGTGGCCGCCGATCCCAAGGTGATCGAGTGCTATCTCGGCACCGGGGCCCCGCGATGATGCTCGAGGTCGAGGGCTTGGATCTCTTCTACGGCGACGCGCAGGCGCTCGACCAGGTGTCGCTCGCCATCGAGGAGGGCGAGATCGTCGCCATCGTCGGCGCCAACGGCGCGGGCAAGAGCTCGCTCATTCGCACCATCTTTGGCATGCACGATCCCGCGCGCGGCGCGATCCGCTTCCTCGGCCAGGACATCACGAGCTGGCCGCCCCATCGCATCTGCAATCTGGGTCTGGGCCAGGTCGCGGAAGGACGGCAGGTCTTCGCCAACATGACGGTCAGCGAAAATCTCGAGATGGGCGCCGTGCTGCCGCGGGCGCGGGCCGGCGCCAAGAAAGCGCTCAAGCATGCGCTCGATCTCTTCCCGCGGCTCGGCGAGCGGCGGCGGCAGCTTGCCGGCACGCTCTCGGGCGGCGAGCAGCAGATGCTGGCGATCGCCCGCTGTCTCATGGGCCAGCCGCGGCTCGTCATGCTCGACGAGCCGTCGCAGGGATTGGCGCCGGTGGTTGCCGAGGACGTCATGCGCACCATCCGCAGCTTGAACGAGAGCGACCGCGTCACCGTGCTGCTGGTCGAACAGAACGTCGCGCAATCCCTGACGCTGGCCCATCGCGGCTATGTGCTCGAGAGCGGCCGCATCGTGCTGAGCGGGACGGGCTCCGAGCTTCTGGCCAACGACGGCGTGCGGCGCGCCTATATCGGGCTTTAGCCGCCCCCGCCCGACAACGCTTCCTTAATCGTAACCGCGGTTAACTCGGGTTCGGCGGCCGTCTCCTTGCGGCCGGCGGGGACGGGTTTTCGCTCCATGGCCTATGTCGGCACCATCGGCGTCGCCAAGAGCCGCTTCGGCGTCTCGCTGCCGCTCGTCATGGGTCTGTTGGTGTTCGCGACGCTGCTTTTGTCCGGGACGCGGCTGCTCGGCGACCCCGACACCTATTGGCACATCGTCGCCGGCCGCTGGATCATCGCCCATCGCGCAATCCCGCATTTCGACTTTTTCTCCAATTCCATGCCGGGCGCGCCCTGGGTCGCGCATGAATGGCTCGCCGAGGTGGCGACGGCGGCGATCTTCGACCACTTCGGCTGGGCAGGGCTGGTGGTGGCGGCCGCAGGTGCCTTCGCCCTCGCCATGGCGGTGCTGACCCGGACGCTGCTGCGCTTTCTCGAGCCGGTGCATGCTTTGGCCGGCATGGCGACGGCCTGGGGCATGTGCCTGCCGCATCTGCTCGCGCGTCCGCACACAATGGCCATGCCGCTCATGGCGCTGTGGCTCGGCGCGCTGGTCGAGGCGCGGAGCCGCGGCCGCCCGCCCGCCGCGCCCATTGCCGTGGTCATGCTGCTCTGGGCCAATCTGCATGGCGGCTACATGCTCGGGCTGGTGCTCGCGGCCTTGTTCGGCGCGGAAGCGGTAGTGAGCGCGGGAAGCTGGCGCGCCGCCGGGCTTGCGGCGCGCGAATGGGCGCTCTTTGGCGCCGGCGCGCTGGCGGCGGCCTTGATCACGCCCAACGGCGTCGCCGGCTTATGGCTGCCCTTTCACTTGATGCAGATGCCCTTTGCCATGTCCGTGCTGATGGAGTGGCAGAGCCCCAACTTCCAGGAGATCCAGCCGCTCGAGATCTGGCTCCTGGCCGCATTCCTGGGCGCGCTCGCCTTGGGCCTGCGCCTGCCCTGGACGCGCGTGCTCATGCTCGGCCTGCTCGTGCATTTGGCGCTCGGCCATGTGCGCAACGCCGAGGTGCTGGGCATCGCTGCGCCCTTCATCCTCGCCGAGCCCTTGGCGGCGGAGATCCGGCGGCTCGCCCCCCGCCGCGGCCGCTCCGCGCTCGACGGGGTTTTGGCAGAATTGGCGAAGCCGGCCGGCGCCGGGGGACTGGCACTGGCGGCGATCGTCGCCTTCGTGCTGGGCGCGGTGCCCGTCACGCACGGTCTCGCGCGCGGGCCCGATCCATTTGCGCCGTCGCGGGCGCTGGCCGCCGTCGCCGCCGCCGATGTCGAAGGCCCCGTGCTCAACGACTATGGCTTCGGCGGCTATCTCATCTTCTCCGGCATCGCGCCCTTCATCGACGGGCGCGTCGATATGTATGGCGATGCTTTCCTCGAGCGCTATGTCGAGGCGACGCACGGGCTGTCGCCCGATCTGCCGCAGCTCCTCGACGATTATCACGTCGGCTGGACGCTGCTCGAGGCGAAGAGCACGGGCGCGACATTGATGGATCATCTGCCGGGCTGGCAGCGGCTCTACGCCGACGACATCGCCGTCGTCCACATCCGCGCGCGCTGAACCGACGGTTTCGCCGCCGGCCTTGGCGGACTAGGATAAGCGGCGGGAGGACAGCGCCGCATGAGCACCGCCGCCATTTCGCCCGCCGCGCGTTTTGCCGAGCCGAGGGTTCTCATCGAGCGCCGCGCCGATGGCGGCATGGTCCTGCGCTCGCCGCTGGCCCTCGGCGAGCCGCCGCGCGCCGTCGGCATCTGGCTTGCGGACTGGGCGCGGCGCGCGCCCGAGCGCATCTTTCTCGCCGAGCGTGCCGGCGCGGGCTGGCGGGAGATGAGCTACGGCGCAGTGTCGGCGGCGGTGCGCGCGCTCGGCCAGGCGCTCCTCGACCGCGGGCTCTCGCCGGAGCGGCCGGTGATGATCCTCTCCGACAACGGCGTCGATCATGCGCTCCTGGCGCTTGGCGCCATGCAAGTGGGCGTGCCGGTGGCGCCCATCTCGACCGCTTATTCGCGGCTGTCGCAGGATTTCGCCAAGCTGCGTGCCATCGCCGGACTGTTGCGGCCCGGCCTCATTTTCGCCGATGACGGCGAGCGTTACGGCCCGGCGCTGCGCGCGCTCGATCGTGGCGATGCGGAAGTGGTTCTGAGCGCCAACCACGCGGGGCTCGCGGCGAAGGATTTCGCGGCTCTGCTCGGGGTCAAGCCGACCGCGGCGGTCGACGAGGCATTCGCCCGCGTGGGGCCGGACACGATCGCGAAATTCCTCTTCACTTCCGGTTCGACCGGCGAGCCCAAGGGCGTCATCAACACGCAGCGCATGCTGACCTCGAACCAGGAGGCGCTGGCGAAGGTTTGGCCGCTCCTCGTCCTGCGGCCGCCGGTGGTCGTGGACTGGCTGCCGTGGAATCACACCTTCGGCGGCAATCACAATTTCAATCTTGTGCTGCGCAACGGCGGCACGCTGTGGATCGACGACGGCAAGCCGGCGCCGGCCTTGATCGAGCGCAGCGTCGCCAATCTCCGCGCCCATTCGCCGACGCTCTACTTCAACGTGCCGCGCGGCTTTGCGCTGCTGCTCGATTATCTCGAGCGCGACCAGGATTTGGCGCGGAGCTTCTTCGCCGAACTCGACTTCGTCTTCTATGCCGGCGCCGCCTTGCCGCAAAATTTGTGGCAGCGACTCGAGCAGGCGGCCCTCGCCGCCACCGGACGCCGATTGCCGTTCACCGCGGCCTGGGGCACCACCGAGACCGCGCCGGGCGCGACGCATGTCCATTTTCCCGTGGCGCGCGCCGGCAATATCGGGCTGCCGTTGCCGGGCACCGAGATCAAGCTCCAACCGGTGGGCGACCGGCTCGAGATCCGCGTGCGCGGGCCCAATGTCACGCCGGGCTATTGGCGCAGGCCCGATCTCACCGCCGCCGCTTTCGACGAGGAAGGCTTTTACTGCAGCGGCGACGCGGCGCAGCTGGCGGAGCCGAGCGCGCCCGAGCGCGGCCTGGTCTTCGACGGGCGCATCGGCGAGAACTTCAAGCTGCTCTCGGGCACTTGGGTCTATGTCGGGCAATTGCGGGTCGCGGCGATCGCGGCCGGGGCTCCGGTCATCGAGGACGCCGTCGTCACCGGCCACGACCGCGACGAGGTCGGGCTCTTGATCTTCCCGAGCCTCGCCGGCTGCCGCGGGCTGTGCCCGCATCTCGCCGCCGATGCGCCGCTCGCGGCGCTCATCGGTGAGCCGGCGGTGCGCGCGACGCTGGCGGCGGCGCTCGCCCGCCACAACGCCGCGGCCGGCGGCAGCTCGCATCGCATCGCCCGCGCGCTGCTCATGGCCGAGCCGCCCTCGATCGACAAGGGCGAGATCACCGACAAGGGCTACATCAATCAGCGCGCCGTGCTGAGCCACCGCGCCGAGCTCGTCACCCGGCTCCACGCCAACCCGCCGAGCGCCGAAATCATCGTGCCGCGCTAAGACGCGACCCGCGCGATGAACGCGGCCATTGCCGCGAGCGTCGCCGCGCGCTGGTCGCGGTGGGGCGAATGGCCGCAATGCGGCAGCACGAGGCGCTCGCAGGGCGCGCTCAGGCGGCGCTCGATCGCATCGAGCTGGGCGAGCGTGCCATAGGGGTCGTCCTCGCCCTGGATCAGCAGCACGGGACAGGCGATGCCCGCGACGTACTCCTCGATGTTCCAGCGGCGGAACTCGGGCGCGAGCCAGGCGTCGTTCCAGCCGCGAAAGGCTGCTTCGGGGTCGTCGTGGTAACGGGCGAGACGCGGCTTGAGGTCGCCGGTCGCGAAGGCGGTCTGGGCGGCGGCGATGCTAGCGAGCGAGACCTCCTCGACGAAGACATGCGGCGCCTCGAGGACGAGGGCGCGCACCGGCCAGGACCCGACACCGGCGTGGATGAGCGCGATCGAGGCGCCGTCGCTGTGGCCGATGAGGATGGGCTCGCCAAGCCCGAGCGCCGCACGCAGCGCCGGCAAGGTCTCGAGCGCTTCGCGGTGCATGTAGTCGGCGCCGAGCGGCACAAGTCGCGGCAGCGAGCGGCCATAGCCCGGGCGCGAATAGACGATGGCAGGGCAATGCGCGGTGCGCGCGAGTTTGGCGGGAAAATCGCGCCACATCGCCACCGAGCCCAGCCCCTCATGCAGGAAGACGAGCGGCGGCCCGGCGCCGGCGGCGCCGATCTCCTCATATTCGATGCGCTGATCCGCGAGGGCGAGGAAGGGCATGCGCCCTTATAGCAGGGCGCGCGACAAGCGGCTTGTTTCGCTGGTCTCGCGCCGGCCTAGACGCGGCTGCGCTTGGCGGCGGGTTTCCGCGCCGGCGAGCTGGGCCGCGCCAAGCGCCAGTTTCGGCTCACCGCCTGGACCAGTTCGATGAGGTCGCGGGCTTCGAGGCCGTCGGCCTTCATCACCGCATGGACGACAGGGTCGGCGAGAAGCTCTTGCAAGCTCGGCTCCCGTTCCTGGTCGTCGCCTGTCGACATCAAGGAGTCCTTGGCTCGCGGTGGCGTTACCTGCCATAGCTAGACGCAAATTCTTGCCAAAATCTTACGATCGGCGGGAAAAGTCGCTGATTCAAGGACTCGCTTCGCGCCCGCGCCGGGTCATGGGCGACATTCGGCGCTGCTACCGCCGCGGTTAACCATTTATCAAGCCTGACGACGTTAGTTTTCCGGAGACCAAACCGGTGACGGCGTTGCATCGAACGATGAAAGACGGTGCCCACGCAAATGCGCGCGGCGATCAAGCCGGCGCCGCCCGCATCTCATCGGAGCAACCCGGCGATTCTTTTCGCTTGCTGTTCGAGAGCAGCCCGGCGCCGCTGCTCGTTTACGATCGCGACAGCCTGCGCATTCTTCTGGCCAGCGAAAGCGCGGTCGCGCAGTACGGCTACAGCCGCGGCCAATTGCTATCGATGACGCTCGAGGATTTGCGGCCGCCCGAGGACCGCGCGGCCGGGCGCGGGCGGATGGACGCCGACGCGCAGCCGGCGAGCGCGGATGGCGACGCACATGCGCGGGTGCAGCGCATGGGCGTGCAGCGTCACCAGCGGGCGGACGGCACGATTATTCACGACGAGGTCTTCCGCCAGGAAATCGAATTCGACGGTCGCGCGGCGGCGGTGGTCGCGTGCTTCGACGTCACCGACAAGCTGCTCTCTGAGACGGAGCTTCTCCGGACCGGCCAAGACCTGCGCCGCAGCAACGAGCACATGGCGCTGGTGCAGCGCATCACGCGCACCGGCAGCCTCGAGCGGGATTTGCAGTCGAGTGCGGTGCTGTGGTCCGCGGAGAGCTGCCGCATCTTCGGCTTCGACCCGCGCTTGCCGCCCAAATCCGAGCAGGAGCTCCTCGCCTATCTCGATCCCGCCGACCGTCCTCGATACGAAGAGGCCATGCGCGCCGGAGATGAGGGCAGGGCCACCCATTCGCTCGACCTGCGCATCCTCCGCCCGGAAGGCTTGGAGACCTGGGTGCGGCACGAATCGGAGGTGGTCCGCGACGAGAACGGCCGGCCCATCCGCCGCATCGGCACCTTCCGCGACGTCACCGTTTCGCATCAGGCTGCGCGGCGGCAGCGCGAGCTCGAGCAGGCGCTGCGCATCGCCAAGGAGCAGGCGGAGACGGCGAGCCGGAGCAAGACCGAGTTCCTTGCCAATATGAGTCACGAGATCCGCACGCCGATGAATGCGATCCTCGGCATGACCGACCTGCTGCTCGGGACGGAGCTCGACCAGGAGCAGCGCAACTATGCGAAGATCGTGCGCGAATCCGGCGACGCGCTGCTCGCCATCATCAACGATATTCTCGACGTCTCGAAGCTCGAGGCCGGCAAGGTCGAGATCGAGATCATCGACTTCGATCTCGTCGACACGGTCGAGACCGCGGTGGCCTTGCTCACCGCCAAGGCGCGCGAGAAGGGCCTCGACCTCTGCATCTTCGTCGATGTCGCGGCGCGCGGCCATTTCCGCGGCGACGCGACGCGTCTGCGGCAGATCCTGATCAATCTCGTCGGCAACGCCATCAAGTTCACGGAAAAGGGCTGCATCTCGGTGCAGGCGACCGTGCCGGGCGAGGCCGGCGGCGCCGGTCGCCCACAGCGCGTGCGCTTCGAAGTGAAGGATACCGGGATCGGCATGCCGGAAGAGGTGCGCGCGCGCCTGTTCCAGAAGTTCACGCAGGCCGACAGTTCGATCTCCCGGCGCTTCGGCGGCACCGGGTTGGGTCTGGCGATCTGCCGTCAGCTCGTCGAGCTCATGGCCGGCGAGATCGGCGTCGAGAGTCGGCCTGAGGCGGGCTCGTCCTTCTGGTTCGAGGTGCCGCTGCAGCCCATCGCCGGGGGCGAAGGCGAAACCCGCAGCCTGGAGACGCGGCTCAAGGACGTGCGCGCGCTGCTGGTCGATGATGTCGCGCTCAATCTCGAGGTTCTTTCCCGCCAGCTCGAGGTGACGGGCATGCAGGTGGCCTCGGCCGACGATGCGTTTGACGCGTTGGCGCAGCTCGAACGGGCTTGGCACAAGGGCCAGCCCTATGACGTCGTCTTCATGGATCAGATGATGCCGGGGCTTTCGGGCGAGGGGCTGGCCCGTCGCGTCAGGGCGATTGCCGGACTCGCCGAGGCGAAGCTCGTGCTGATCAGCTCGGCGGGGCGCCAGGCCCTGCCGGAGGACGCGGCCCAGCTCTTTGACGCGGCGCTCGATCGGCCGGTGCGGCACCAGGATTTGCGCAGCTGCCTGGCGCAGCTTTACGGCCATGCTTCCACCGCCGCCGGCGCGAAGGAGCACGTCGAACCCGGCGCCGGGTCGGCGGCTCAGCCAGCGCAGGCCGGCACGGCAAAGGCCCGTTCGCTGCGAATCCTGCTCGCCGAGGACAACAAGTTCAATCAGCAGTATGCGATCGCGCTGCTGGAGAAGGCCGGGCACGTCGTCGAGGTCGCGGAGAACGGCAATCAGGCCGTCGCAGCCTTGCGGCGGGCCGATTACGACGTGGTGCTGATGGATGTTCAGATGCCCGAGCTCGACGGGGTTCAGGCGACGCAACGCATCCGGGCGCTGCCGCCGCCCAAATGCTCGGTGCCGATCATCGCGCTCACCGCCCACGCCATGTCCGGCGCCAAGGAACAATATCTCCAGGCCGGCATGGACGATTATTTGTCGAAGCCGATCCAGGCCCGGCTGTTGCTCGAGAAGCTCTCCGACCTGCGCGTCGCGCCCCGGCCGCAAGCGTCGGGCGGCACGCCGCGCGCGCCGGCCGGGCGCCGCAGCAGCGACCAGATTGCGCCGACGCCTTCCGGCGAACTCGATTACAGCCGGCTCGATACGCTGCGGACCGTTCTGCCGCCCGATGGCGTGCGGGATTTCCTGGGGATGTATTTCAGCCAGCTGCAGAAGAGCCTCGATGCGATCCGCCAGAGCTCGTCCGGCGGTGACCTTAAGGCGACGGCAGGAGAGGCACATGCCCTCGTCGGCGTCGCCGGCAATGTCGGCGCGATCCGTGTCTGCGAACTGGCGCGGTCGCTCGAGCAGGCGGGCACGGCCGAGCGGCGCGACGCCGTGCCGCCGCTCATCGAGGAGCTCGCCCAGGCCGCCGAGGCGAGCGCCGCGGCGCTGCACGACTGGCTCGATCGCCCGGCCTCCGCCGCATAACAAGCGTCGCCGCCCGCACCCTCCCCATCGCCTCGCCGAGCCCGCCTTGCGCCAATGATTCGGTCAGGCAAGGGTTGACAGGCGGCCCTCCTGCGCCAAGCTAGAGCTCGAGCGGCATGCCCTTGCCGCCGCCGGAGGACCCATGTTCATCCAGACCGAGCAGACGCCGAACCCCGCCACCCTCAAGTTTCTGCCCGGCCGCGCGGTGATGACGAGCGGCACTGCCAATTTCGCCGATGCCGCGGCGGCCGAGCGCTCGCCGCTCGCCAAGCGGCTCTTCGCCCTCGACGGCGTGACCCAGGTCTTTCTCGGCAGCGACTTCGTCAGCGTCAGCAAGGATGACGGCCTCGAGTGGTTCCGCCTCAAGCCCGCCGTGCTCGGCGTCATCATGGAGCATTTCATCGCCGGCGATCCGGTCCTCCTCGACGAGGCCGGGAAGGCCGCGCCGGAGGAAGACGAAGACGAGCTGGTGTCGCAGATCAAGGAGCTGCTCGAGACGCGCGTCCGCCCCGCCGTGGCGCAGGATGGCGGCGACATCATCTTCCACCGTTTCGAGGACGGCGTCGTCTATCTGCAGATGCAGGGCTCGTGCTCGGGCTGTCCCAGTTCGACCGCGACCCTCAAGGCCGGCATCGAGAACATGCTGCGCCACTACGTCCCCGAAGTGGTGGAGGTGCGCTCCGTCTGAACGCCGCCTAATCCCCCATCATCGGCCGCGGCAATTCCGCGTCGGACAGGAGCGGGTAGTTCCGGCTGTCGAAGAGCTGATAATGCCACCACTCGTTGTGGTAGAAATCCCAGCCCGCCGCCGCCATCAGGCCCAGCAAAAGGAAGCGATTGCGTTGCGCCGCGACAGAGATCTCCGTCGCGGCGTGATGCGACAAGGGCGTGAACGCATCGAAGCCGGTGCCCATGTCGAGTTCGGCGCCGGTGCCGTCGACCAAGGTGAGATCGATCGCGACGCCGCGCGAATGCGGCGAGCCGCGGCGGGGATCGGCGAGGAATTCGGGGTCGGGCCGGGCGTTCCACAATGCCCACTGCGCCTCGCTCGGCCGCAACGCGTCGAAGATCTTCAAGCGCAGGCCCAGGGGGCGGGTGAGCCCGATCGCGCGTTCCAGATGCCGGGCGGCGTCGGCGTGGAGATAGCAGATCGCGTGGCGATAGATCGGCCGTCCCGTGATGTTGCGCGCCGTGGCGTAGGCGAAGTCCAGGATGATGTCGTGGCTGGCGGGGGTGATCTCGACGAGCGGCATGGCCCTTCTCCTAACATGACCGGGCGCCGGCGCCAGAGGAAAAGACGACCGTGGTGACGGCCTTGGGCCTCGATTGCGCCGGCCGGGGCTGTGCCGCGGCGGTGCTGGTCGACGGTGAGGTCAGAGCCCGTCGCTCGCTGCCGATGGAGCGCGGCCAGGCGGAGGCTCTGATGCCGCTCATCGCGGCGGTCTTGGCGGAGTCGGGGTGCGCGCCGGCGGCGCTTCACCTCGTCGCCGTCACCATCGGCCCCGGCACCTTTACCGGCCTCAGGATCGGGATCGCCGCGGCGCGCGGGCTCGCCCTCGCGGTGGGGGTGCCCGCCATCGGCATCACCAGCTTTGCCGCTATCGCGGCCGCGGTCCCGCCGGCGCGGCGCGGCGCGAGGAGCCTGGTCGTTGCGCTCGACAGCAAACGCGAGGAACTCTACCTGCAGAGCTTCGCGCCGCATGGCCCGGCGCTCGACGCGGGAGCCCTGGTCGCGCCGGATGAGGCGGCAGGCCGGGTCCCGGCGGGAAGGCTGCTTCTGGCGGGTGACGGGGCGGAGCGGCTCGGGCAGGTGCTCGGGGTCCGCGCCGAGCTGGTGCCGGAGACGGCGGTGCCCGATCCCGCCGACGTCGCCCGCCTCGGCATCGCCGCCTGGAAGGGCGGCGCGGCGCTGCCGCCGCGGCCGCTCTATTTGCGCGCGCCCGAAACGAGCCGGCCGCGGCGGCCGCTGGTGCCGCGATGAGCCTGCGCCTGCGCCGCATCCTGTCGCGCGATCTCGCGCCGCTGGCGCGGCTCCATGCGGCGTGTTTTCCGCTCGACGCCTGGGATGCCACGGCGCTCGCCGGGCTGCTCGCGATGCGCGGCGCGAGCGGGCGCCTCGCCGCAACCGAAGCGGGGACGATCGTCGGCTTCCTATTCGATCTCGTTCATGGCGATGAGGCCGAAATCCTGACGCTTGGCGTCGATCCGCCGGAGCGCCGCCGCGGGGTCGCGCGGGCGCTGCTCGACGACCTCTTCGCCCGGGCGCGCGCCGCCGGCGCCAAGCGGATCACGCTCGAGGTCGCGACCGACAATGCCGGCGCGCTCGGCCTCTATCGCGCCTGCGGTTTCCGTCCGGTGGGCGAGCGCCCGGGCTATTACCAGCGCGGCGCGGGGCCCAGGATCGATGCCTGGCTCTTGAGCCGGGAACTCGATTGACTTTCGCTGGCCGCCTAAACACTTGTCCAAACCCGCGCGGGCCAAGTCGGCGCACGCGCTATTCTCTGCGGCGCCAGGTTCGCGCGGGTCGCCGCAAAAATTATTGGCTGCGCCAACTTGCACGTTGCTTCCACCGCCAAAATACATATATCGTACATTGACGGAGGAACAATCCAGCATGAATAATGACAGCAACCCGAAGGATCTGCTGGCGCTGACGACCGAGATTGTCGCCGCCCATGTCTCGAACAATAGCGTGGCGGTCGGCGATCTCCCGGCACTGATCAACCAGGTCTATCAATCGCTCGTTAGCATCGGGCAGGGCACCGTCGCTCCGGCGGAGCGGCCGCAGCCCGCGGTGAGCATCAAGCGCTCGGTCCATCCCGATTACATCATTTGCCTGGAAGACGGCAAGAAGCTGAAGATGCTGAAGCGGCACCTCAAGACCGCCTACAACATGACCCCGGACGAGTATCGCGAGCGCTGGGGGCTGCCGTCGGACTATCCGATGGTGGCGCCGAATTATGCGCGGCAACGCAGCAAGCTCGCCAAGGAGATCGGTCTCGGCACGCGCGGCCGGCGCAGCGGCGCCGCCTGAGCGCAGGACGAAGCCGCGGCCGCAACGGCGACCTGGGAAATCGGCAGCGCAATCGGGCCGGTAGTGGGATCGGCCGTGCGGGTGAAACGCGCGGCAATCACGCGTGCGCAAAGTGTTTCATTGAAACCCCCAGGGTCGGATCCATATGCGCAACATGGACCATGACTTTGTCGGCGGCGCCGAGCGGCTCTATAGGCTCGGCTCGCCCTTTGGGTTATACTCTTTCGCCGGCGCCAACCTGAACGCATAGTCGGAGATGCCGTCCCGCCTGGAACAACTGTGCATCGACAAGGGACTGAAGATGACCGAGCAGCGCCGGGTCATCGCGCGCGTGCTGTCGGATGCGGCGGATCATCCCGATGTCGAGGCGGTCTACCGCCGGGCGACCGAGGTCGATCCCAAGATCAGCATCGCCACGGTCTATCGCACGGTGCGGCTCTTCGAAGAGGCGAACATTCTCGCCCGCCACGATTTCGGCGACGGCAGGGCGCGTTACGAGGAGATGCCGACCGATCATCACGATCATCTGATCGATCTGCAAACCGGTCGGGTCATCGAGTTTCGCAACGAGGAAATCGAGAAGCTGCAACGCGATGTGGCGACCCGGCTCGGCTACAAGCTCGTCGACCACCGCCTCGAACTTTACGCCGTACCGGTCGAGCACAACCGCAAATCCGCAAAGAAATGAGCGATCGCCGCGAGGCGCCGTGAGGGAAATGCACAGCGAGGTCCTTCGATCGAAGGTTGCGGAGGCGACCGTCGATGTCCGTTCGGGATCGCTCCAGGTGCGGCTCGCCGAGGGCGGCGCCGAGATCGACGCGGCTCAGGCCCTGCGCTACCGCGTCTTCTACGAGGAGATGGGGGCGATGCCGTCCCCGGCCATGGCGCGGCTCAGGCGCGATTTCGACGCGTTCGACGGGGTCTGCGACCATCTCCTGGTCATCGACCACGCGCGCGGCAAGGGTGCGGCGGCGGTGATCGGGACCTACCGCCTGATGCGTCGCGCCGCCGCCGCGCGTCATGGCGGCTTCTATACCGCCTGCGAGTACGACATCGGGCGGATCGCGGCCTATCCCGGCGAGATCCTCGAGCTCGGCCGCTCCTGCGTCGATGCCTCGGCGCGGAACCGGCCGACCATGCAGCTGCTGTGGCGCGGCATCGCGGCCTATGTGTTCCATCACGACATCGCGCTCATGTTCGGCTGCGCGAGCCTGCCCGGCACCGATGTCGATGCGCTCGCGCTGCCGCTCTCCTATCTCTACGAGTGGCATTTGGCGCCGCCGGAGCTGCGCGCCCGGGCGCTGGCGCCGCGCTTCATCGAAATGCGGCGCCTGGCGCCCGAAGCGATCGATCCGGCGCGCGCGCTCAGCGGACTGCCGCCGCTCATCAAGGGCTATCTGCGCTTGGGCGGCTTCGTCGGCGACGGCGCGGTCATCGATCTGCAATTCAACACCACCGATGTTTGCATCGTGGTCAAGACCGATCTCGTCACCGACAAATACTATCGGCATTACGAGCGGCAGGCGCGCGAGGGCGTTGCCGGCTGATGGCTGCATTGCTGCTTCGGCTCGGCCGGGTGATCGCTTATTTCGGGCTGACCTTGCCGCTGATGCCGGTGCAGGCGGCGCTCATCGGCCTCGGCAGCCCGCTCGCGCGCCGCTTGCCCGCCTTCTATCACGGTCTCGTCTGCCGCGTCCTCGGCTTGCGGCTCGAGCGGCGCGGCATGCCCTCGCACGTCCATCCGACGCTGTTCGTCGCCAACCATACCTCTTATCTCGACATCGAGATCCTCGGCGCGGCGATCGAAGGGTCCTTCATCTCCAAGGCCGAAGTCGGGCAGTGGCCGTTCTTTGGCTGGCTCGCCAAGCTGCAGCGCACGGTCTTCGTCGACCGCCGGGTGCGCAGCACCGCAGAGCAGCGGGACGCAATCAAGGAGCGCCTCGAGCACGGCGACAACCTCATCCTCTTCCCCGAGGCGACGAGCGGCGACGGCATGCATGTGCTGCCGTTCAAGAGCGCGCTCTTCAGCGTCGCCGAATACGCGCCCAAGGGCGAGCCGCTGGTGGTTCAGCCGGTGTCGATCGCCTATGTCCGGCTCGACGGCATGCCCTTGGGCCGCTTCTACCGGCCCTTTCTCGCCTGGTACGGCGACATGACCATGGGCTCGCATCTCTGGACCATGCTCGGCCTCGGGACCGTCGAGGTCGCCGTGACCTTTCACCCCCCGGTGACTTTTGCTGCATTCGGCTCGCGCAAGGCAATGGCCGAATACTGCTGTCGCGTCGTGTCGGGCGGCCTGTCGGCGGCGCTCGCGGGACGACCGCCGGTCGAGGATGAGGCGCCGGACGCGCCGATTGGTGCGGCGGTGCCGAACGTGGCGCGCGTGGGATGAGGCGGAGCACGCCGTTGCCGAAGAAGCTCCACATCAAGACCTATGGCTGCCAGATGAACGTCTATGATTCGGGCCGGATGGCCGACCTTTTGGCGCCGCTCGGCTACGTCGCGGCGGAGACGGCGGAGGACGCCGATATGGTGATCCTCAATACCTGCCACATCCGCGAGAAGGCGGCGGAGAAGGTGTTCTCGGAGCTGGGGCGGCTCGCGCCCCTAAAGCGGCGCAAGGCGCGGGCGGGCGGGCGCATGATCCTTGCCGTCGCCGGCTGCGTCGCGCAGGCGGAGGGCGCAGAGATCCTCGCCCGCGCCCCCCATGTCGACATCGTTTTGGGGCCGCAGACCTATCACCGCCTGCCCGAGCTGGTGGCGCGGGCCACGCGGTCGCAGCAGGCGGTGCTCGACACCGACTTCCCCGCCGAGGCCAAGTTCGATTTCCTCCCGGAAGCCGCGGGCGCGCCCGGCGTCTCCGCCTTTCTCACGATCCAGGAGGGCTGCGACAAGTTCTGCACGTTCTGCGTCGTCCCTTATACGCGCGGCAGCGAGTTCTCGCGGCCTGCCCAGGACATCCTTGCCGAGGCGCGGCGCCTGGTCTTGCGCGGCGCGCGCGAGATCACGCTCCTCGGCCAGAACGTCAACGCCTATCATGGCCAGGCGCCCGATGGCGGCGAATGGCGGCTCGGCTGCCTCGTTCGCGCGCTGGCGGAAATCCCGGATCTCGCGCGCATCCGCTACACCACCTCGCATCCCCGCGATATCGATGACGAGCTTATTTCCGCGCACCGCGACGTGCCGCAGCTCATGCCGTTCCTGCATCTGCCGGTGCAATCGGGCTCGGACCGCGTGCTCGCGGCGATGAACCGGCGGCACGCCGTCGCGGATTATTGCCGGACGGTCGATCGGCTGCGCGCGGCGCGCGCCGATCTGGCGCTGTCCTCCGACTTCATCGTCGGCTTTCCCGGCGAGAGCGAGGCGGATTTCGCGGCGACGCTCGATCTCGTGCGCCGGATCGGCTTCGCCCAAGCCTTTTCCTTCAAATACAGCCCGCGCCCGGGCACGCCGGCGGCGGCGCTGCCGGATCAGATCCCGGAAGCGGTGAAGGCCGCGCGGCTCGAACGGCTGCAAGCGCTGCTCGCCGAGCAGCAGCGCGCCTTCAATACGGCGACGGTCGGCCGCGTGTTGCCCGTGCTGTTCGAGAAGCCCGGCCGGCACCGCGGCCAGCTCGTCGGGCGCAGCCCATATCTTCAGCCCGTCCATGTAATTGCCGCGGCGCGGCTCATCGGCGCGGTCGTTCCGGTGCGGCTCAGCGCCGCGGGTCCCAACAGCCTCGCCGGCGAAATCGCCGCGGCTTCCTCGGCGGGTGCGGCATGACCGGCGCGCCGACGCCGCGCGCGTCATCCGATGGTCGCCGCGTGCACATGCAGTTCGACGACAACATGCTGCTGCCGCAGCTCTTCGGCGAGCGCGATCGAAATCTCGAATTGATCGAGCGGCAGTTGGACGTTTCGGTGGTCTCGCGCGGCAACCGCCTGGCCATCTCCGGGCCCCCGGCCAATGTCGAGATCGCGCGGACGGCGTTGCAATCGCTCTATCAGCGCCTGCAGCGCGGCCTGGAAGTCGACGCCGCGGCGGTCGATACGGCGCTGCGCCTGGCACAGCATGACGGCGGCAAGTCCAGCGCGCAGTGGGACGAGGGCGAGGAGATTCGCACCCGCAAGCGCCGCATCGTCCCGCGCGGTCCGCGGCAAGCGCAATACATCAAGGCGCTGCGCGCGCACGCGCTGGTCTTCGGATTGGGGCCCGCCGGCACCGGCAAGACCTATCTTGCCGTCGCCATGGCGGTCGACTTGCTCATGAGCGGCGCGGTCGAGCGCATCATCCTGTCGCGGCCGGCGGTCGAGGCCGGCGAGCGGTTGGGCTTCCTGCCCGGCGATCTCCGCGAGAAGGTCGATCCCTATCTTCGACCGCTCTATGATGCGCTCTACGATATGTTGCCGGGGGAGCAGGTCATGCGGCGGCTCGAAACCGGCGAGTTCGAGATCGCTCCGCTCGCCTTCATGCGCGGACGGACGCTCGCCAACGCCTTTGTCATACTCGATGAGGCGCAGAACACGACGCCTGGGCAGATGAAGATGTTCCTGACCCGGCTCGGCGAGGATTCGCGCATGGCGGTCACCGGCGATCTGTCGCAGATCGACTTGCCGCCGGGCACACGGTCGGGACTCTTGGACGCGCTCGAGACGCTCACCGGCATCGAAGGCATGGCGCGGATCGACTTCACCGAGGTGGATGTAGTGCGCCACCGGCTGGTCTCGCGGATTGTCGCCGCCTATGACCGGCGCGACCGGGAACGCGGCACGGCGCATGCGGCGCGCGGCGCGCGGCGCAGGAAAGCCGATGAAGACCGGTCGTGACGGCGCAGCGAGCGTGGAGATCGAGGTCATGGAGCCTTGCCCGCTCTGGCGCGGCGCTCTGCCCGACGCGCCCGGTCTCGCGCGGGCGGCGGCGCGGGCGGCGCTGGCGGTGAGCGGCGTCGCGCTCGCGCCTGCGGCCGAGCTCGCGATCGTCCTCGCCGATGACGCGGCGGTGCGCGCGCTCAACCGCCAATGGCGCGGGCGCGACGAGGCGACGAACGTGCTCGCCTTCGCCAGCGAAGAGGCCGCGTCCAGGCCGCTGCCGCAGCTCCTCGGCGATGTCGTCGTGAGCTTCGAGACGGCGCGCCAAGAGGCTGCGGCGCAAGGCAAGAGCCTAGCCGATCATCTTCGCCATCTCGTCGTGCACGGCGTGCTGCATCTCCTGGGATTCGATCACTTGGCGGATGCCGAGGCTGAACGCATGGAGGCGCTCGAGCGGGGCGTCCTGGGCGGGCTCGGCATCGCTGACCCCTACGCCCAGCGGGAGGGCGCGCATGGCTGACGCCATCGCCGGCCGGCCGGAGCCCGAGGACGAGGGACCCTTCCAGGGTCTCCGGCACTGGCTGCGCCAGCTCCGGCGCGGCAAGCCCGAGGAGCCGAGCCTACGCGAAGAGCTCGAGGAACTCATCGAGGAGCACCAGGAAAGCACGCCCATCGATCCGCACGAGCGCCGGCTGCTCAGCAACATCCTGCGGCTGCACGAGTTCACCGCCGCCGACGTCATGGTGCCGCGCGGCGACATCGTTGCGATCTCGGTCGATACGCCTTTCGCCGAGGCGGCCCGGCAGATGGTCGAGCATGGCCACTCGCGGGTGCCGGTCTATCGCGACACGCTCGACGATGCGGTCGGCATGATTCATTTCAAGGACGTGCTGCCTTATGCGGTCGACGGCCGCAGCGTTCCGTTGGAGCAGCTCGTGCGCAAGGTGCTCTTCGCTGCGCCCTCGATGCCGGTCCTGGACCTGCTGCTGCAGATGCGGCTGTCGCGCGTTCACCTGGCGCTAGTCGTCGACGAGTTCGGCGGCATCGACGGGCTCGTCACCATCGAGGATCTGATCGAGGAGATCGTCGGCGAAATCGAGGACGAGCATGACGACGCCGACCAGCCGAAGCTCATCGCCCGCGGTGACGGCAGCGTCATCGCCGATGCGCGCACGCCGGTTGCGGCGCTGGCCGCGCGCGCCGGCACACCGCTGCTGCCGCCGGCGGAAGAGGAGGAGGTCCGGACGCTCGGTGGCCTGGTCTTCGCCCTCGCCGGCCGCGTTCCGACGCGCGGCGAGGTGATCAAGCATCCCGCCGGCCTCGAGTTCGAAATTCTCGACGCCGATCCCAGGCGGATCAAGCGCCTGCGCGTGCGCGGCTTGCCGCCGGAGCAGCCCCGCGATGGCTGAGCAGGGCGCCACGCTCTTGTTCCGGACCGCCGGTCCGCTGACGCCGTTGCAAAGGCTCGCTTTGTGGACGGGCGGGGTCGCGGGCTGGCGGCGCTATCTCCTTGCGGCACTCCTGGGCGCGCTGGCGGCGGTGGCGCTGCCGCCCTTCGATCTGACGCCGATGCTGCTGGTTTCCTTCATGGGCCTGGTCTGGCTCGCCGATGGCAGCGTGACGCTCGCCGCCGCCTTCGCGCTCGGCTGGAGCTTCGGCTTCGGCTTCTTCCTCGCGGGCCTTTACTGGATCGGCGCGGCGCTCCTGGTCGATGTGGCGGCGTTCTGGTGGCTCATGCCCTTCGCCGTTCTTGGCATCCCCGCCGGGCTCGCGATCTTCACCGGCGCCGCGCTGGCGGCGAGCCGGCTGCTCTGCCGCGGGCTCGATCTCGGCGGCACGGCGCGCATTTTGGTGCTGGCGGCGGCCTGGGCGGCGGCGGAATGGCTGCGCGGGCACATCCTTACCGGCTTTCCCTGGAATCTCATCGGCTATGCCTGGTCGGGGGCCTTTCCCGGCGGGCTCGCCATGCTGCAATCGACCGCTTATGTCGGGATCTACGGGCTCAGCCTGGGAACGGTGCTCGCGGCCATGTTGCCGGCGCGGCTCGGCGATCTCACCCGCCGCCGGCGCTGGCCGGCGCTCGCCGCCGTGCTGCTGGTCGCGTTGCCCGGCGCGGGCGGCGCGCTCCGGCTTGCCGGGGACACGCGGGCGACCGTACCGGGGGTTCGCCTGCGCCTGGTGCAGCCTTCGATCCCACAGCGGCTCAGGAACGATGCCGCCGAAGACGCCGCCAACTTCCGCAGCCTTCTCGCGCTCAGCATGGCGCCGGCGGCGCAGCTCCCCACCGCGGTGATCTGGCCGGAGACCGGGGCGCCGCCCTTCCTCGACCGTTCGCCCGCGCTCCGCGAGGCGATCGCCGCGGCGCTGCCGGCGGGCGGGCTCGCGCTGGTCGGCAGCGTGCGCACCGACCCGCCGCCCGATCGCGCCGAACATCTGTGGAACAGTCTGATCGCGATCGATCACGATGCGCGCATCATCGCGACCTATGACAAGTTCCATCTGGTGCCCTTCGGCGAGTTCGTGCCGCTGCGCAACCTCCTGCCGATGCACAAGATCACCCCGGGGCTCATCGACCTTTCGGCCGGACCGGGACCGCGCACGCTCATCCTGCCCGGCCTGCCGCCGGTCAGTCCGCTGATCTGTTACGAGGCGATCTTTCCGGGCGAGGTCGTCGATCCGCTGCACCGGCCCGACTGGCTTCTCAACGTCACCAACGATGCCTGGTACGGCTTCACCTCCGGCCCGTTCCAGCACGTCGCGATCGCCCGGGTGCGGGCGGTCGAAGAGGGCCTGCCGCTGGTGCGCAGCGGCGACAACGGCATTTCCGCCGTGGTCGATCCCTTTGGCCGGGTGCTGCAGCGGCTCGATCTCGACGTCGTGGGCGTGCTGGATTCGCCCTTGCCGCGCGCGCTGCCGCCGACGCCCTACAGCCGGCTGAACGACGCGCCCTTTGCCGGCCTGTTGCTGGTCCTGCTGGTCTTTGCGGCGGTGCTGCCGCGGATCGAACGCCCGGCGCCGCCGCACCAGGATCGAGCCGCATAGAGCGCCGCCGCGCTGGATTCCCAGACTCGTTCCGAATGCGACTAATGTGCGTTGGATCACGGACAAGTTCATGGTACTTATGCCGGAATCTGCATACTATGGTGTGGCAGGTTGGATAGTGCGATCACCGATGCAAATTGACCCCTCGGCGGTTTCCCGGCGCCGTGCGTCCGGGAAGCCGAATCCAGTCGATGTCCATGTTGGGGCGCGGCTGCGCCTGCGGCGGACCTTGCTCGGGATGAGCCAGGAAAAGCTCGGCGAGGCGATCGGCCTCACCTTTCAGCAGGTGCAGAAATACGAGCGCGGCGTCAATCGCGTCGGCGCCAGCCGGCTCTATGAGCTGAGCCGCGTGCTCGACGTGCCGGTCTCGTTCTTCTTCGAGGATTTCGCTGCCGCGGCCGAAGCGGCGCCGACAGCGCGGCGCGGCGGGCTGAGCGAGGCGCCGGCGGAGGCCTATGAGGCCGACGGCAGCCCGGTGGTGAAGCGCGAGACGCTCGAGTTGGTGCGCGCCTATCTCCGCATCGCCGATCCGCAGACGCGGCGGCGGCTCTTCGATCTCGCCAAGGCGATCGCCAACGCCTACAGCGACTGAGCCGGATCGGCCGTCAGCGCGCCGGCCGGGAACGGCGCTTGACGGCGCGCGCGGTTGCTCGCCACAACTTTCGCATGGCAGCGCCGATACCGGACCACGACGTCACGCATCGCCCTGCGAGCGACGGCGCGCAGCGGCGCGTCTATGGCCGGCGCCGCGGCCGCGCGTTGCGTACGCATCAGCGGCAGCTCATGGCGAGTTTGCTGCCGAAACTCAGCATTGCGCTTGCCGCGGTGGGCGCGCTCGATCCGGCGAGCCTGTTTCCCCGGCCGCCCGCGGCGGTTTGGCTGGAAGTGGGCTTCGGCGCGGGCGAGCACCTGGCGGCGCAGGCGGCGGCGCATCCCGAGATCGGTCTCATCGGCGCCGAGGTGTTCGAGAACGGCATCGCCAAGCTGGTCGCCGAGATCGAGCGGCGCGGCCTCGGCAATGTCCGGCTCTTCGTCGATGACGCCCGGCTCTTGCTGGCGGCGCTGACGGCGCGGAGCCTCGCCCGCATCTTCATTCTCTTTCCCGATCCCTGGCCCAAGGAGCGCCACAAGAAGCGGCGCATCGTCACGGCCGAGACGCTGGATGAACTCGCGCGCGTCATGGCGGACGGGGCCGAGTTGCGTCTCGCCACCGACGATATGGACTATGCGCGAGCGATGCTCGCCAGCATTACGGCGCATCGCGATTTCACCTGGCTCGCGCGCGGTCCGCAGGATTGGCGGAAGCGGTCCGAGGACTGGCCGGCGACGCGCTATGAGACGAAGGCGGTGACGGCCGGGCGCAAGCCCATCTATCTGCGCTTCGCACGACGCGCGCGATGAGCCTTGCAGCGGCGGCCAAATTCACTATATTCCCACAAAACCCATAGCCCGGCCGCTGGTCGGGCCGACGAAGGGGTGGGCCGACGGCCCACCCTTTGTTTTAAGTCCCTGCCGGCCTCAGAGCGTACGGATTTTGACGGGAAGCAGCGAAACCGACGGCATTGAAGCGATGATCGCGCCTTCGATCGAGGCGTTGGGGTATCGCGTGGTGCGCGTCGCCTTCACCGGCGGGCGGCGCGCGACCTTGCAGATCATGGCGGAGCGCCGCGACGAGGCGGCGATGACGGTGGAGGATTGCGCCACGATCAGCCATGCAGTCTCCGCGCTTCTCGACGTCGCCGACCCGATCGCTTCGGCCTATCTGCTCGAGGTGAGTTCGCCCGGGATCGACCGCCCGCTGACCAAGCGGGAGGACTACGAGCGTTTCGCCGGCTTCGAGGCCAAGATCGAGCTGCAGCGTCCGCGCGAGGGCAGGCGCCGCTTCCGCGGCCGGCTCATCGGCATCGAGGGCGATGCGGCGAAGCTCGAAGGCGAGGCGGGACCGGTTCTGTTGCCGCTCGCCGAGATCCTTCGCGCCAAGCTCGTGCTCACCGACGCGCTCATCGCCGCGCGAGATCCGCAACATCGCACGTGAAATCCGAGGACGGTTCCATGCAGACCATGACCAGCTATCCCCGGCCCGAACTCCTGCAGGTCGCCGACACCGTCGCCCGCGACAAGGGCATCGACCGCGACGAGGTGCTGCAGGCGATGGAGCAGGCGATCCAGAAGGCAGGCCGCTCGAAATATGGCCAGGATTACGACATCCGCGCCGAGATCGACCGCAAGAACGGCGAGATCCGCCTGATGCGCTTCCGCGAAGTGGCCGATCCCGTCGAGAACGAAGCGACGCAGATCGCGCTCGCCGCGGCGCGGCGGATCAATCCCGAGGCCGAAATCGGCGACTTCCTCACCGACCCCTTGCCGCCCATCGATTTCGGCCGCATCGCGGCGCAGACGGCAAAGCAGGTGATCGTGCAGAAGGTCCGCGATGCCGAGCGCCAGCGCCAATACAACGAGTTCAAGAACCGCGTCGGCGAGATCGTCAACGGCCTGGTCAAGCGGGTCGAGTTCGGCAACGTCATCGTTGATCTCGGCCGCGCCGAGGCGATCCTCAGGCGCGACGAGCTGCTGCCGCGCGAGAGCTTCCGCCAAGGCGAGCGCGTCCGCGCCTATATCTACGACGTGCGCCAGGAGGTGCGCGGGCCGCAGATCTTCCTCTCCCGCACCCATCCGCAATTCATGGCCAAGCTCTTCGCCCAGGAGGTGCCGGAGATCTATGACGGCATCATCGAGATCCGCGCCGTCGCCCGCGACCCCGGCTCGCGCGCCAAGATCGCGGTCATCTCCAACGACAGCGGCATCGACCCCGTCGGCGCCTGCGTCGGCATGCGCGGCTCGCGCGTCCAGGCGGTGGTGGCGGAGCTGCAGGGCGAGAAGATCGACATCATCCCCTGGTCGCCCGATCCCGCGACCTTCGTCGTCAATGCGCTGGCGCCCGCCGAGGTGGCCAAAGTGGTAATGGACGAAGAGCAGCGCCGCATCGAGGTCGTGGTGCCCGACGATCAGCTTTCGCTCGCCATCGGCCGGCGCGGCCAGAACGTTCGCCTCGCCTCGCAGCTCACCGGCTGGGACATCGACATCCTGACCGAGGCCGAGGAGAGCGAGCGCCGGCAGGAGGAGTTCCGCACGCGCAGCAAAATGTTCATCGACGCCCTCGACGTCGACGATGTCATTGCCCATCTGCTGGTCACCGAAGGCTTCACCTCGGTCGAGGAAGTGGCTTTCGTGCCGCTCGCCGAATTGGCCGGCATCGAAGGCTTCGATGAAACCATCGCCAACGAGCTGCAGCAGCGCGGGCGCACCTTCCTCAAGGAGCAGAACGAGCGCTTCGAGGCGCGCCGCCGCGAATTGGGCGTCTCTGATGAGATCGCCGCTATAGCCGGCGTAACCCCGGCGCTCTTGGTGGCGTTGGGCGAGAAGGGGGTCAAGACCCTCGACGATCTTGCCGATCTCGCCGCCGACGAGCTCATCGAGATGGCCCAGGGCTCGGTCAAGCTCGAAGAGGCCGACGCCAACGCCATCATCATGGCGGCCCGCGCGCACTGGTTCGCCGACGAGAAGACCGAGGGCGCGGCGCAACCGGGTGGCTGATCGGATGGCGGCAGCGGCGACGATCGATGCCGGCGCAGAGCCGGCGGCGGCCGAGAGCCAGGACGGCGTCTGCCGCCGCTGCATCGTCACCGGCGCGGTCCGGCCGAAGACCGAGCTCGTCCGCTTCGTCGTCGATCCGGGCGGGCGGATCGTGCCCGATGTCGCTGGTCGGCTGCCGGGCCGGGGTTTGTGGTTGAGCGCGCGCCGCGATATAGTGGCGGTGGCGGTGGCGAAGCGTCTTTTCGCGCGGGCGGCGCGGGCGCCGGTTGTGGTCGAGGATGGGCTCGGCGATCGCGTCGAAGCGCTTCTGGCGGCACGGTGCGGCGATTTGCTGGGCTTGGCGCGGCGCGCCGGCCAAGTGGTCGTCGGATTCGAGAAGACTCGGACCCTTGCGGCCGCGGGCCACGCGGCGGTGCTGGTCGAAGCGTCGGATGGCGGCGCCGATGCGCGCGGCAGGCTCGCGCGGCTCGCGCGCGGCGCCGCGCTCGTCGATTGTCTGACGAGCGCCGAATTGAGCAGGGCCCTCGGGCGCGAGCATGTCGTGCATGCGGCGGTGGCGCCGGGGCGGCTCGCGGAAGCGTTGGTCGCCGACGCGGCAAGGCTCGGCGGTTTTCGCGCGGGCGGATGGACGAGCGGCGGTAGCGGAGTGCGATGACGGATAAGACGACGGAAAAGACCGAGCAAGAGACCAAGCGGCCCTTGAGCCTGGCGCATGCCGGCGGCCGCCTCGAGCTGCGCAAGCCGATCGAGACCGGTCAGGTTCGGCAAAGCTTTCCGCACGGCCGCTCGAAGACGGTCCAGGTCGAGGTGCGCAAGAAGCGCGCCGCTGCGCCCGGCGTCGGCGAACCCGCCGCGGCCGCTGCGCCCGTCAAGGAAGGCACTCCGGCCGCGAGCGCCGCACCCGCCGCGCCGCAGCCGCAGCAGCGGCGCGGCATGGTGTTGCCGCATGGTTTGACACCGGAAGAGCGGGCGCATCGCGCCCGGGCGCTCAAGGGCGCGATCAAGGCGGATGAGGTGGCGCGCCAAGCTGCGATCGATGCCGATCGCCAGCGCGAGGAGGAGGAGCGTCGCGCCGAAGCGGCAGCGGCCGTTCGCGCCGAGGAAGATCGCACGGTCGAGGCGCGCCACAAGGTCGAGGAGGACGACCGGCGCCGCGTCGAGGACGAGCGCCGCAAGGCCGAGAAGGCGGAAGAGGATTCCCGGCGCGAGGTCGCCGAACGTGCCGGCAAGGCCGCGGCCGCCAAGGTCGCGGCTCTGACTGCCGCGGGCAAGGTCAAGGTCGTCGAAGAAGAGGAAGAGGAAGCGCCGGCGAAGCGCGGCCTGCGCGCCGAGGTCAAGAAGGCGCCGACGCCGGCGCGCCGCGACGAACCGCGCCGCCGCACCGGCAAGCTCACCATCACCAAGGTGCTGAACGAGGGCGACGAGGAGCGCCAGCGCAGCCTCGCCTCGCTGCGCCGTCACCGCGAACGCGAGAAGCAGCGCGCGCTGCAGCAGCTCCAGGAGCAAACGAAAATCGTCCGCGACGTCGTGGTGCCCGAGCATATCACGGTGCAGGAACTCGCCAACCGCATGGCCGAACGCAGCGCCGACGTCATCAAGACGCTGATGCGCATGGGCGTGATGGCAACCATCAACCAGGCGATCGACGCCGATACCGCGGAGCTCGTGGTCGCCGAATTCGGCCACAAGATCAAGCGCGTCTCCGAAGCCGATGTCGAGATCGGCCTGTTGGGCGAGGCCGATCCGCCGGAATTCCTGGTCTCGCGCCCGCCGGTGGTGACGATCATGGGCCATGTCGACCATGGCAAGACCTCGCTCTTGGACGCGCTGCGCGAGACCGACGTGGCGAGCGGCGAGGCCGGCGGCATCACCCAGCACATCGGCGCCTATCAGGTCACGCTCAAGACCGGCCAGCACATCACCTTCATCGACACGCCCGGCCACCAGGCCTTCACCTCGATGCGGGCGCGCGGCGCGCATGTCACCGACATCGTCGTGCTCGTCGTGGCGGCCGATGACGGCATCAAGGAACAGACCATCGAGGCGATCCGCCACGCCAAGGCGGCGGGCGCGCCGATCATCGTCGCCATCAACAAGATCGACAAGCCCGAGGCCCGTCCCGAGCGCGTGCGTCAGGAGCTGCTCCAGCACGAGATCGTGGTCGAGGAGATGGGCGGCGAGGTCCTCGACGTCGAGGTCTCCGCGACGAAGAAGACCAACCTCGACAAGCTCGAGGAGGCGATCCTCTTGCAGTCGGAGATTCTCGACCTCAAGGCAAATCCGCACCGGCCCGCCGATGGCGTGGTCATCGAGGCGAAGATCGAACGCGGCCGCGGACCGGTCGCGACCGTGTTGATCAAGCGCGGCACGCTCAAAGTCGGCGACATCTTCGTCGCCGGCAGCGAGTGGGGCCGCGTGCGCGCCCTGCTCGACGACCACGGCGAAACCATCAAGGAGGCCGGGCCGGCGATGCCGGTCGAGGTCTTGGGCCTCAACGGCACGCCCCTTGCCGGCGACGACTTCGTGGTCGCGGAGAGCGAAGGACGGGCCCGCGATATCGCCGACTACCGCCAGCGCCTCCGGCGCGAGCAGCAGACTGCGGCCGGCGCGCGCGGCACGCTCGAGCAGATGTTCTCGCAGATCGCCGCCGGTGCCGCCAAGGAGTTCGCGGTGGTCGTCAAGTCGGACGTGCAGGGCTCGCTCGAGGCGATCACCGGCTCGCTCGAAAAGCTTTCGACCAGCGAAGTCGCGATCCGCCTGCTGCATGCCGCCGTCGGCGGGATCAACGAAAGCGACGTGATCCTCGCCAAGGCGTCGAACGCGGTCATCATCGGCTTCAACGTCCGCGCCAATCCGCAGGCGCGAGACCTGGCGCGGCGCGACGGCGTCGAGATCCGCTACTATTCGATCATCTACGACGTCATCGACGACATGAAGGCGGCGCTCTCCGGGCTCCTGTCGCCGACGCGGCGCGAGCGCTTCCTCGGCAACGCCGAGATCCGCGAGGTCTTCGCCATCACCAAGGTCGGCAAGGTGGCGGGCTGCATGGTGACCGAGGGCGTGGTGCGCCGCGGCGCCAAGGTGCGGCTGCTGCGCGACAACGTCGTGATCCACGAGGGCAGCCTCAAGACGCTGAAGCGCTTCAAGGACGAGGTCCGCGAGGTGCGCGACGGCTTCGAATGCGGCATGGCCTTCGAGAACTACCAGGACATCCAGAAGGGCGACATCATCGAATGCTTCGAGGTCGAGGAAGTCGCGCGCGCGCTGTAGGCGAGAAATATTGCCCCAGGAGAGCCGTTCCATGCGAGCCGGCCGTTCCGGGACGGAACGAGCGCGCAAGCTTCGTCTGAATGCGACGCAGGCCGAAAGGCATCTGTGGAGCGGCGTGCGGGCCGACCAAATCGGCTCTGTGTCGGAACCCTCGCTCCCCCGCGGCGCGAGGGAGGGCCGCGGTGGGGGCGGAGTTTAATTGACGATGCCGAGACACGCTCCAGGCCAGCCGAGCCAACGCCCGCTCCGCGTCGGCGAGGAGTTGCGCCACGCGCTCGCCCGCATCTTCGAGCGCGGCGAATTGCGCGATCCGGCTCTGCAGGGCGTCACCGTGACCGTGACCGAGGTGCGCGTCTCGCCCGACCTCAAGAACGCCACCGCCTATATCTTGCCGCTGGGCGGGACTCATGCCGCCGAGGTCGTGACGGCGCTGCGCCGCTGCGCGCCGTTCCTGCGCAAGGCCTTGGCGCACGAGGTGCCGCTGCGCTATGCGCCGGGCCTCGCCTTCGCGCTCGACACCTCCTTCGATTACGCCAGCCGAATTGATGCGCTCCTGCACAAACCCGAGGTCGAGCGCGACCTTGGCGCGGCGCAGACCGAGACCGAGAAGCCGGATGGCGCGTAAGCAACGCGGCCGGCCGGTCCATGGCTGGATCGTCCTCGACAAGCCCGCCGGCATCACCTCGAGCCAGGCGGTGGCGGCCGTGCGGCGCCATCTCGACGCGGCGAAGGCCGGGCATGGCGGCACACTCGACCCGCTCGCCACTGGGGTCCTGCCGGTGGCGCTGGGCGAGGCGACGAAGACCGTGGCCTGGGCAATGACGGGCCGCAAGCTCTACCGCTTTACCTTGCGCTGGGGCGAGGCGCGCGACAGCGACGACGCGCTGGGCCAGGTGGTCGCGGTGAGCCCGGCGCGGCCCGAGCCCGACGCGATCCGGGCGCATCTGCCGCGCTTCACCGGCGCCATCCTGCAACGCCCGCCGGCTTATTCCGCCCTCAAGGTTGCCGGCGCGCGGGCCTATGATTTGGCGCGCCGGGGGACGCCCGCCGAGCTTGCCCCGCGCGCGGTCGAGGTCGCAAGCCTGACGCTCATCGAGGTCATCGACCGCGACCACGCCCGGTTCGAGGCGGTCGTCGGCAAAGGCACCTACATCCGAGCCTTGGCCCGCGATTTGGGGCAGGCGCTCGGGACCTGCGCGCATGTCACGGAGCTGCGCCGGCACGCCGTCGGCCGCTTCACCCTCGACCGCGCGATTTCCCTGGATAAGCTTGCCGCCCTGGGGCATAGTGCGGCCGCATCCGAGCACCTGCTTCCGGTCGAGACGGCGCTGGACGACATCCCGGCGCTCGCCTTGTCGGAGGCCGAAGCCCGTGCTTTGCGATTCGGCCAGGCCGTGACGCCGCTGCGCCCCTCCGACCGAGCGCGCATCGATCAATTCGGCGACGGCGCGACGCTCTGTGCCACGAGCGGTGGAAAGCTCGTTGCGCTGGTCGCGGTCGAATCGGGCGGGCTTCGTCCAGTGCGCGTCCTCAAAGTTTGATCTTTAGGAGTGATACGATGTCGATTTCGAGTGCGCGTAAGCAGGAGCTGATCACGGGGTATGCGCGCAAGACGGGCGACACCGGATCGCCTGAGGTTCAAGTCGCCATTCTGTCGGAGCGCATCCGCAACCTCACCGACCATTTGGCGCAGCACAACAAGGACTTTCATTCGCGGCGCGGTCTCCTGGTCATGGTCGGCCAGCGCCGCAGCTTGCTCGACTATTTGAAGCGCATCGAGCCGGCGCGCTATGAATCGTTGATCGAGCGCTTGGGACTCCGCCGCTGAACGCGTCACGCCCTGTTTCCGCCCGAGCGGAGGTGCCGCGCCCAGCCATTTTCGCCAACGAGCGCGCCCGGGCCGCGATGACCGCGCCGGCGCGCTCATACCTTTCCCCAGAGAGAAGAGAGAAAAGAGATGAACGAAGTCTTCCGAAAGGAGATTCAATGGGGCGGCCGCCGCCTCGTCCTCGAGACCGGTAAGATCGCCCGTCAGGCCGATGGCGCCGTGCTCGCGACCTACGGCGACACCACGGTGCTGTGCACCGCGGTGGCGATGAAGCAGGCGAAGCCCGGCCAGGACTTCTTCCCGCTGACCGTCAATTATCAGGAGAAGACCTTCGCGGCCGGCAAGATCCCCGGCGGCTTCTTCAAGCGCGAGGCGCGGCCTTCCGAGAAGGAGACGCTGACCTCGCGGCTCATCGACCGACCGATCCGGCCGCTGTTCGCGCCGGGCTTTCGCAATGAGACGCAGGTCGTCTGCACCGTGCTCTCGCACGATCTCGAGAATGATCCGGACATCATCGCCATGGTCGGCGCTTCGGCGGCGCTGACCTTGTCGGGGATTCCGTTCCTGGGTCCGATCGGCGGCGCGCGGGTCGGCTATATCGCCGGCCAATATGTCCTCAATCCCAGGCTCGACGAGCTGCCGAACTCGGTGCTCGATCTCATCGTCGCCGGCACCACCGAGGGCGTGCTGATGGTCGAATCCGAAGCCAAGGAGCTGCCCGAGAGCATCATGCTCGGGGCCGTCATGTTCGGCCATCGGCAGTTCCAGCCGGTGATTCAGGCGATCATCGAGTTGGCGGAGGCCGCGGCCAAGGCGCCGTGGGAGTTGCCGGCCTACGGCGCGGAGGCCGCGACGATCGAGGCCAAGCTGCGCGCGACGGTCATGGCCGATTTGGCCTCGGCCTATGCCGAGCGCGAGAAGCAGGCGCGGAGCGACAAGCTCGATGCGGTGAAGGCACGGCTCGCCGAGCTGTTCGCAGAGGAAGAGCATCGCAGCACCGCACAAAAACTGCTCAAGGATCTCGAGAAGGATATCGTGCGCGGCAGCATTCTGCGCGGCGAGCCGCGCATCGACGGGCGCGATACCAAGACGATCCGGCCGATCTCCTGCGAAGTCGGCCTATTGCCGCGCACGCATGGCTCGGCGCTTTTCACTCGCGGCGAGACCCAGGCGCTCGTGGTCACCACGCTCGGCACCGGCCAGGACGAGCAGATCGTCGATGCGCTCGAGGGCGAGTATCGTTCGCATTTCATGCTGCATTACAATTTCCCGCCCTACTCGACCGGCGAGGCCGGACGCATGGGCGCGCCCGGCCGACGCGAGATCGGCCACGGCAAGCTCGCCTGGCGCGCCGTCCATCCGCTGCTGCCGTCGAAGGAGAGCTTTCCCTACACCGTGCGCGTCGTCTCGGAGATCACCGAGTCGAACGGCTCCTCCTCGATGGCGACGGTATGCGGCGCTTCCTTGTCGCTGATGGATTCGGGCGTTCCGCTCGCTCGGCCGGTGGCCGGCATCGCCATGGGCCTCATCAAGGAGGAGCGCGGCTTCGCCGTGCTCTCGGACATCCTCGGCGACGAGGATCATCTCGGCGACATGGACTTCAAGGTGGCGGGAAGCGAGAACGGCATCACCGCGCTGCAGATGGACATCAAGATCACCTCGATCACCGAGGAGATCATGCGCATCGCGCTCGAGCAGGCGAAGGACGGGCGCCTGCACATTCTCGGCGAGATGGCGAAGGCGCTGTCGGCCGCGCGAGAGGCGGTGAGCCAAAATGCGCCGCGCATCACCACGATCACCATCCCCAAGGACAAGATCCGCGAAGTGATCGGCTCCGGCGGCAAAGTGATCCGCGAGATCTGCGAGGTCACCGGCGCCAAGATCGACATCGAGGACGACGGCACGATCAAGGTCGCGGCGGTCGATGCCGACGCGTCGCGCGCCGCGATCGACTGGATCCGCGGCATCGTCGCCGAGCCCGAACTCGGCGTCATCTATAACGGCAAGGTGGTGAAGACCGTCGATTTCGGCGCCTTCGTCAATTTCCTGGGTGCGCGCGACGGGCTCGTCCACATCAGCGAGCTGGCGCCGCAGCGCGTCGGCAAGGTCACCGACGTGGTCAAGGTCGGCGATCAGGTGAAGGTCAAGGTGTTGGGCTTCGACGACCGCGGCAAGGTCAAGCTGAGCATGAAGCAGGTCGATCAAGCGACCGGCGAGGACATCAGCGTCAAGCTCGCGGACGAGCGCCGACAGCGCGAGACGGCCAAGGCGGCGCCCTGACGGCGCTTGGATCCGGGCGCCATGGCGCCGACCTGGCCACGGATCGTCGGACACCGCGGCGCCGCCGGCGCCGCGCCCGAGAACACGCTCGCCGGCCTCAGGATCGCAAAAGAGCTGGGCGCGCGCTGGGTCGAGCTCGACCTGAGGCTGACCCGCGATCGTTGCCCCGTCCTGCTGCACGACCGCCGCGTCGACCGCACCACCGACGGGCGCGGCGCGGCAGAGGATTTGACTTGGTCCGCGCTGCGGCGCCTCGATGCCGGCGCCTGGTTCGCGCCGCAGTTCCGCGGCGAGCGGGTGCCGAGCCTGATGGAGGCGATCGCGCTGCTGGAAGAATTGGAGCTGGGCGCGGTCTTCGAGCTGAAGCCGGCGCCCGCGGATGGGATGGAGACCGGGCGCGTCGTGGCCGAAACGCTGACCCGTCACTGGCCGAGAAAGCTGCCGCCGCCGCTGGTCTCGAGTTTCGATGCCGCGGCGCTGCTGGCGGCGCGGGCGGCGGCGCCTGAAATCAGCCGCGCCCTTGCCGTCGGCGCCGTGCCGGGCGACTGGCAGGAGCAGGCCGAGGCGCTGGGCTGCGTCGCGGTCCATGCCGATCACCGGGCGCTCGACCAAGCGCTCGTTGCGAATGTCGCGGCGCGGCTGCCGCTCTGGGCCTATACTGTCAACGAGCCGGAGCGGGCGCGCGAGCTGTTCGCCTGGGGGCTGACGGCGGTTTTTACCGACCGGCCCGATTTGATAAGCTCGGCGATCGAGCGTACATAAAGGGGGGCGTAGGTCGGGTCGGGGGACCCCCGGCTATCGGACGCGTGGCGATGAAGGAGGCAAAGCGACCGTGAAGGCGCTCAACGCCCTGCTGATCTCGGGCCGTGAGGTGCTGCCCCTGGTCGAGGGCGGCAAGGGCATTTCCATATCCAACGGCGAGAGCTCGGGCGCCTGGGCCGCCTGCGGCGGCGTCGGCACTTTCTCCGGCGTCAACGCCGACAGCTATGACAAGAATGGCCGCCTCATCCCGCAGGAGTACCGTGGCCGCACCCGGCGGGAGCGGCATGAGGAGCTGATTCGCTACGCCATCGCCGGCGGCATCGAGCAGGCGCGGGTCGCCTTCGAGCGCGCCGGCGGGCGCGGCCGCATCCACATGAACGTGCTGTGGGAGATGGCGGCGGCCGAGCGCATCCTGCATGGCGTGCTCGACGGCGCCCGCGGCCTGGTCAGCGGCGTCACCTGCGGCGCCGGCATGCCCTATCGCATCGCCGAGATCTGTGCCCGCTACGGCGTCCATTACTATCCGATCGTATCCTCGGCTCGCGCCTTCCGCGCGCTGTGGAAGCGGGCCTATCACAAATTCTGCGACTGGCTGGGCGGCGTCGTCTACGAGGATCCCTGGCTCGCCGGCGGCCACAACGGCATCACCAACACCGAGGACCCGGAGAGGCCGGAAGAGCCTTATCCCCGCGTCTTCGCGCTGCGCCAGCTCATGCGCGAGTTCGGCCTCGATGCCACGCCGATCTTCATGGCCGGCGGCGTGTGGTCTCTCAATGAATGGGAAGATTGGATCGACAATCCCGAGCTCGGCCCGATGGCCTTCCAGTTCGGCACGCGGCCGCTACTGACGCAGGAAAGCCCGATCTCCGATGCGTGGAAGCGCAAACTGCTCGCGCTCAAGGAGGGCGATGTCTTCCTCAACCGCTTCAGCCCGACCGGGTTCTATTCCTCGGCCGTGCGCAACAATTTCCTCAATGAGCTGGAGGAGCGCTCCGATCGGCAAGTGGCGTATTCGGTCGAGGCGGTCGGCGATCACTTGGCGCCGCTCGAAGTGGGGGCGCGCCGGCGCGTCGTCTATCTCACGCCGCACGATCGCGAGCGCGCGCTCATTTGGATCAATTCGGGCTTCACCGAGGCGTTGCGCACGCCGGATTCGACCCTGATCTTCGTCACGCCGCAAAAGGCGCTCGAGATCCGCACCGATCAGATCAATTGCATGGGGTGCCTCTCGGCCTGCCAATTCTCGAATTGGGCCCAGAACGAGGCGCACACTACCGGCAAGAAGTCGGATCCGCGCAGCTTCTGCATCCAAAAGACGCTGCAGGCGATCCGCCATTCCGAAGACGTCGAATTCCAGCTCATGTTCGCCGGCCACAACGCCTTCCGCTTCGCCCGCGACCCCTTCTATGCCAACGGCTTCATCCCGACCGTACGCGAGCTCGTCGACCGGCTCGGGACCGGCTATTGAGCGCCGCTCAGCCGCGGACCCTCACTACCGGCGGCCAGTTGGGCTAGGATCCTTATTTTAGAGACCTTAAATTCAGGCGGATTCTTCCCATATCGAGCACATGACCGCGTCGCGCCCATTCACCAATGCCCTCGAATTGCTCCGCTCGGCGCGTCTGCGTCCGACCCGGCAGCGGCTCGCCCTGGCGCGCCTGCTGTTCGAGCGCGGCGACCGGCACGTCACCGCCGAGCAATTGCATGGCGAGGCCTTGGCGGCGCAGGTTCCGGTATCGCTCGCCACCGTCTACAACACGCTGCACCAGTTCGTCGCAGCGGCGTTGCTGCGCGAGGTCGTGGTCAATCCCGGCCGCTCGTATTTCGATACGAACGTCAGCGACCACCATCACTTCTTCTTCGAGAATTCGGGGCAGCTGTTGGACATTCCCGGCGAGCGCATCGGCGTCACCGGTCTGCCGGCGCCGCCCGAGGGCGCCTCGATCCGCCGCGTCGATGTCATCATCCGGGTCGAGCGGAATCAGGTTTAACCCAAAACTCGACGGCGGCAGCGCAACTTGGCCGCGTCTTTTGAGTTATTCTAATATATTGACACGGGCCTCCAACGAGCCCATATAGGGGTGGTCGGCACCGCAGCGCCACGCGGCCGCCGGTGCCATCTGCGATACCCTTTCCGTCCTATCTAGCGAGGAGAAAGAGCCATGCCGTCTTTGAAGGGCACCAAAACCGAAGGCAATCTGAAAGAGGCCTTCTCCGGCGAGAGTCAGGCCAACCGCCGCTACCTCTATTTCGCGCAGAAAGCCGATGTCGAGGGCTACAACGACGTCTCCGCCGTCTTCCGCTCGACCGCCGAGGGCGAGACCGGCCATGCGCACGGCCATCTCGAGTTCCTCGAGGAAGTCGGCGACCCCGCGACCGGAAAGCCGATCGGCGACACGCGCAAGAATCTCGGTGCTGCCATCGCCGGCGAAACGCACGAATACACAGACATGTATCCGGGCATGGCGCGCACCGCGCGCCAGGAGGGCTTCTCCGAGATCGCCGACTGGTTCGAAACGCTGGCCAAGGCCGAGAAGTCGCATGCCGGCCGCTTCCAGAAAGCGCTCGACACGCTCGCCTGAAATTTTCTGAACCCGCCCCGCCCTCTTCACCCGGCTCTGTTGCAGGGCCGGCGCGAGGGGGCGGGCGCTGTCCGACCTTCCCGAGGACCGCGAGATGCGTGAAGGCAGTCTCGAGGCGCCGACGCGCCATCCGATCGCCTGGCAGGACCCCGATTTCTACGATCCCGCGAAGATCGAGGCGGAAATGCGCCGAGTCTTCGAGATCTGCCATGGCTGCCGGCGCTGCTTCAATCTCTGCGACAGCTTCCCGCGGCTCTTCGACATGATCGACGGGACGGCGACGGGCGAGTTCGACGATGTCGATCCCAAGAATTTCGGCCGCGTCGCCGAGGCCTGCACGCTCTGCGACATGTGCTTCATGACCAAATGCCCCTACGTGCCGCCGCACGCGTTCAATCTCGATTTTCCGCATCTGATGCTGCGCCACCGCGCCGCCGAGGCGAAGGCCGGCAAGACGCCGTGGGCCGCGCGCCAACTCGTCGAAACCGACCGCAACGGCCGGCTCGGGGCCAAGCTCGCGCCGCTCGCCAACTGGGCGAGCGACACGCATAACAAGCTGACCCGGCCGGCGATGGAGGCCTTAGCCGGCATCGATCGCCGCGCCGCCCTGCCGAAATTCCACGGCCGCACCTTCGTGATGCGCGCCAAGCGCGACAGCGTCACGGCCAACGATAAGGCGCCGGGTTTCGGGCGCAAGGCGGTGCTCTACGCCACCTGCTTCGTCAATTACAACAATCCCCGCATCGGCGAAGCGACGCGCGCCGTGCTGGCGCAGAACGGCGTCGCGACCGAGGTGGTCTATCCCGGCTGTTGCGGCATGCCGCAGCTCGAGCAGGGCGATCTCGCGCGCGTCGCCGCCGGCGCGCGCAAGACCGCGGCGGCGCTCCTCCCCTATATCGAGCGCGGCTATGACGTTGTGGCGCTGGTTCCGTCCTGCGCGCTCATGCTCAAATTCGAATGGCCGCTCATCCTGCCCGAGGACGAAACCGTCAAGTGGCTTGCCCGCGCCACCTTCGATGCCAGCGAATATGTCGTGGACATCGCCAAGAAGCAGGGCCTGGCACCAGGCATGAAGCCGCTGCCGGGCGGCGTCAGCCTGCACCTGGCCTGCCACGCCCGCGCCCAGAACATGGGGCCGAAGGCGGCGGAGATGCTGCGCCTCTTGCCCGAGCCCGACATCGCCGTGATCGAGCGCTGCTCCGGCCATGGCGGTTCCTGGGGCGTGATGAAGCAGAATTTCGCGTTGGCGCTCAAGGTCGGCAAGCCGGTGGCGCGCCAGGCGAAGAGCAACGCCAAAGCCTTCCTCGCCTCGGAATGTCCGCTCGCCGCCCTGCATATCCAGCAGGGGATCGCGGCCGAGGATGGCGCCGCCGTGCCGCCCGCCTATCATCCGATCGAGCTCATGGCGCTTGCCTATGGGCTCTTGCCGAATGCCGAGGAACGGTAACATGCCGGCAAAGCGAAGCCTCACTCGCGACGACATCCTGCCCTTCGAACGCTATGCCGCCGAGCGGCGCGAGCACCGCAGCCGCGTCAACCGCATCAAGCAGCAGCGCCGCGTCGAGGTCGGCCCCTACTGCACCTTCTATTTCGAAAATTTCGACACGATGTGGCATCAGGTGCAGGAGATGCTGCATATCGAGCGCGGCGGCGAGGCGCAGCTCGCCGACGAGCTCGCGGCTTACAATCCGCTCATTCCGCAAGGCGACGAGTTGGTCGCCACCGTCATGTTCGAGATCGACGATCCCGCGCGCCGCGACCGCGAGCTGGCGCGCCTCGGCGGCGTCGAGGATCGCATGTATCTCGCCTTCGCCGGCGAGACCGTTCGCGGCGAGGCCGACCCGACGCGGGAGAACACTTCGCCCGAGGGCAAGGCGTCCTCCGTGCAATTCATCCGCTTTCCCTTTACCGCCGCGCAGAAGGCGAAGTTCCGTGCGCCCGGGACGCAAGTGGTCGTGGGCGTGGACCATCCGAGCTACGGCCATATGGCGGTCATCCCCGAAGCGGTGCGCGCCGCCCTCGCCGAGGATTTCAGCTAGAGCGATTGCCGGCTGAATGGATGCCGTGCGTGCTTCGAGACGGCCGCTTCGCGGCCTCCTCAGCACGAGGAAGGTCTATGAGGGCACGAAGAAAATTCCTCGTCCTGAGGAGCCGGCGAAGTCGGCGTCTCGAAGGACGCGGCGCCTACTGCACGGCTTCGTCGGGATAGACGCCCCAGATCTCGTCGCGCCTGAGCCAGCCCTTGATGCCTTCGGCGTCGATGCGGCACCAGGCGCCGCGGCATTCGACGAGGTGCGCGATCACCCCGGCTTCGGCGCGCGCCACCGGCGCCGCCGTGCGCTCGGGCTCGCCGCGCAAGGTGCGCACCGCGCCCGCGACGACGATAGTTCGCGTGCCGGTGATCATGCGCTCGTGCACCCAGCCCTGGGTGCCGTCCTCGTCGCGAATCCGCCGCCAGACGTCGTACTCCGCGGTGACCTCGACGGGCAGTCCCTTGCGATGATAGACCCACGCGATCGGGTAGCGCTCGCCGGGGCCGGTGCGCAGATTGACCTCGTCGGCGCGCAGCGACACATAGCGCGGCGTCTTCTCCGGTCCCGCCGCCATCGCCGTCGCCGCGAGCAGGCAGAGGACGAAACCCGCGACCGCCGACAAAATGTTTGGTCGATCATCGCAAACGCGGCGCACGAATCTCCTGTAAACCTCGCGCGCGCGAGGGTCAAGTCCGAGTGCAGGCAGAGTCTGCGCTTTTGTCAAAGATGCCGCGGCGCTTGCAACGCGGCGGCGAAGCCCTAAGATGCCGGCGCTCGCACGGCGCGGGGGGAGACCAGCGGCGATGGGGAGACAAGCATCTTTTGTCGCGGCGGCAGTTGTCGCCGCGGCGGTGGCGATTGCGCCCTCTTGCACCCGCGCCGATGATCCCGGCCTCGTCGCCCTCGGCGCCGGCGCCTTCGACTTCCTTCACAATAACGAGGCGACCGAGTTCCGCGGCGAGTACCGCTTTGCCAATGGCCTCTATCTTCTCAAGCCCCTGCTCGGCGTCCTCGCCACCACGCGCTCCTCGGTCTATGCCTATGGCGGGGTTCGCATCGATTGGGTGATTGCCGACCACTACGTCATCATGCCGAACGCGACCGTCGGCTATTACAGCAAAGGCGACGGCAAAGATCTCGGCTCGCCCGTCGAATTCAAGACCGGCGCCGAGTTCGCATATCGTTTCGACGAAGGCTGGCGAGTCGGCGTCGCCTTCGACCACATCTCCAATGCCGGATTGACCAAGCGCAATCCCGGCACCGAGTCGCTGCTGCTGATGGTGTCCTTGCCGATCAACGGCGCGCCCTAAGGCATTCGCGACTCGGCACGACCGGTCGGTAACCGTCAGTGCGCGGCGGCGACCGTCCGCTGGTTGCGGAGCGCGGCCGGCTTGGTGCCCTTGAGCGCCATCCGGCGCAGCGAGCGCCGCTCGGACGGATCGAAGTCGGTCCGGGCATGAGCGGTCGAGAGATTGTCCCAGATCAGCACATCCCCCTTCCGCCAGACATGCTCGTAGATCATGTCCCTCTGCTCCATGTGAGAGCACAGACGCTCGAGCAATGCGTCGCTTTCGCCGCGGGCGAGGCCGACGAAGGAATCGGCCATGAGCCGGTTGACCAGAAGCGCCGGCCGTCCCGATTCGGGATGCACGATGACGGCCGGATGCACATAGTGCGGCACCTCGGACCAGTCGGTCGGCGCCTTCTTGTTGGCGTTCTTGAGGTAGTCGTAGACGAAGAGGACGTCGAGCGCCGCGACGCGCGCCTTGAGCGCCGGCGGCAGGGTCTCGTAGGCGCGGTAGGTGCTGGCGAACATGGTGTTGCCGCCGCGCGAGGGAATCTCGAGCGCATAGAGCACCGCGCCCTTGGCCGGGCATTCGTAATAGCACTGGTCGGTGTGGAACTGCATCTCGCCTTCCGGCAGCTCGCCGCGGTCGCCGTCGACGGTGATATTGCCGATGTACATGACATCGGGATTGGCGCGCTGCCCCGGCCGCGAGCGCGTCGGCTGCAACTCGCCCATGCCTTCGACGAAGCGGCGCTGATCTTCCATCGTCAAGCTCTGCCCGCGGAAGACCAGAACCTGGTATTCGATCCAGGCGCGCTTCAGATCGGCGACAACCTCAGGCGTCAGCGGCCGGCTCAGATCGACGCCCAGCACTTCGCCGCCTAGGGCATCGGCGAGCCGACGAATCTCGATCGTCATCGCACCTCCTCGCGCAAGCTCCGGCGCATCAGAGCATGGCGGTGCGGCAGGGTCAACGCCGGGCGCCGCGGCTCACTTTCCTTGCCCGGGGCCGCTATAGAGGATGTCGTACATGCCGGCGAGCCGAGTCGCCGTCATCTTCTCGGGGATGCGCCTTGTCGCATAGGCGTCGTCGAGAATTTTCTGCACGCCGATGGGCTCGCCGAAGCGGAACATCGCCTTGGGGAAGAACTCGTCGACGGCCCGTTGCGCCGCGGCGCGGGTCACATCCATGGTCTCGGCGAGATGGTCGACCGCGCGCGGGTCCTTGTAGGCCCAATCGATCACGCGCGCATAGACCTTGAGGAAGCGAGTCAGCGCATCGCGCTTGGTCTTGAGCGCCGCGAGATTGACGATATGGGCGCTCGCGGTCTCGTCGCGCATCGACACCACATCCGTGCCGCGCGCGACCATGACGAGCTTGCCGGCATCGATCTCGGCGAGGAGCGTGGGCGCGACCGCCCAGCCGACGTCGATCTGATCGGTCATCACCTGAGTGAGGGTGCTCGCCTGATCGCCGGCCTGGACCAGCTTGGCGCTGACATGCTCCTGCGCCAGGAGCCCGAGAATCATCAGATTGCCGGCGGAGCCGGGCGCCGAGTAGGCGATGGTGCGGTCCGCCGCGTCCTTGATCGTGCGGATGCCCTTCTCGGGCTTGGCGTACCAGTAGATCGCGGGATTGCCTGTCGCCTCGGCGGAGATGAGGCGGATCGGCGCGCCCTTGGCATAGGCGCTGACCGCGCCGAGGAAACCGGTGGCGCACGCCAGATCGACATTGCCGGCGATCACCGGCTGCAGCGTGTTGGCGCCGCCCTGGGTGTAAGTGATCTGGACCGTGAGCCCGGCATCCCTGAAGAAGCCCTGGCTCTCCGCGAGCTCCAGAAAATTCGTGTTCCAGATGCCCTTCTGGCCGATTGCGACCGTCAATGTCTCGGCCCGGCCCGGGCGCGCCGTGCCCAGCGCGACCAGAAACACGGCGATGGCGACGATTCCGCGCAAGCGCTCCTCCCTCGTCTTTGCCATTTCCTAGCAGATCGGCGGTGCGGAAAAAACCGTGCCTGCCTGGCGCCGTTCGCTCTACTGTTGCGACGGTTCGAGCGGGGGACATTCGGGGCATGGCGGAGCAGGATGGCTATGCGGCACTGCTGGCGCGGGCGCGCGATCTCGTGCCCGGCTTGCGCGAGCGCGCGGCCGAAACCGAGGCGTTGCGGCGGCTGCCCGATGCGACCATCGCGGATCTGCAGAGCACCGGCCTCTTCCACGCCTATCAGCCGGCACGCTTCGGCGGCATCGAGGCGCCGATCCACGGTTTCGTCGAATTGGGCGCGATGCTCGCCCGCGGCTGCGGCTCGACCTCCTGGGTCTTCAACAATCTCGCGAGCCACAATTGGATGCTCGGCTACTGGCCGCCCGCGGCGCAGGAGGACGTCTGGGGCGAAGACCCTGCCACCCTCATCGGCTCGGGCCTCATCATGTCCGGCGGCCGCGCCGGCAAAGTGGCCGGCGGTTATCGCCTCGCCGGCCGCTGGCCCTTCTCCAGCGGCATCGATGCCGTGCGCTGGGTGATGCTGGGCGGGCTGGTCGCGCCCGAGAGCGGCGGCCAGCCGCTGCCGCATCTCTTCCTGGTGCCGCGCCTGGACTACACGGTCATCGACACCTGGCACGTCATGGGGCTCGCCGGCACCGGCAGCAAGGACGTCGCCGTCGCCGACGCCTTCGTGCCCGAACATCGCGCGCTTGCCGCTTCTGCCGGGCTGGGCGGATTGCATCGCGGCAGCGCCGCGAATCCCGGGCCGCTCTATCGCCTGCCGTGGTATCCGCTGTTCTCCTTCGTCAATGCCGGAACGCCGCTCGGCATCGCGCAGGGCGCGGTCGAGCAGTTCACCGCCGCCGCGCGCGATGTGGTCGCGCGCTATTCCGGCCGGCAGCTCGCCGAATTCGCCACCGTACAGCTCCGGCTCGCCGAGGTCGCGACCCAGATCGATGCCGCCGAAACCTTAATGCTCCGGGATTGCGATGCTGCGATGGCGCTGGCGGAGGCCGATCGACTGCCGGCGCTCGAGGAACGGGCGCGCTGGCGCCGCGACGGGGCCTTTGCGGCGCAGCTGGCGGCGCGGGCGGTCGATCTTCTGTTCGCCGCAGCCGGCGGCGGCGCCATTCTCATGACGCATCCGCTCCAGCGCGCGCTGCGCGACGTGCACGCGTCGAACGGTCATATCGGCGTGAGCTGGGATTTGAACGCCACCGTCTATGGCCGCGTGGCGCTCGGCTTGGCGCCCGATTTTGCCCCGCTGTGAGGCCGGCTCCGAGCCCCCGGTTCATGAAAAGAATTTAACTGACACAACGGCTTGCGGCCGGTATATGGTCGCCCGTCCGGCCGCAGGGGCCGCCTTCGCGGAGGTGGCGGGGCGCGACCCGTGGCCCAGAGAAACTCGGAGGGAGAGCCGCCACGATGCGTCACGCATTTTGGGTCGTCGGCATTTTCATCGCGCTCGCCGCAGCGCCCAACGCCCGCGCCGCCGATCAGCCGACGACGCCGCAGGCGCATATCAGGGGCCTGTGGCTCACCACCGATTATCCCGCGACCGCCGTGCGCGCCGGCGAAAGCGCGAGCCTCAAGCTCAAGCTGCAGAACAACGATCTGCCGCCTGCGCCGGTCGCGCTCGGCGCCGATGGCGTGCCGCAGGGCTGGAAGGCGACGATCCTCGGCGGCGGCGTGCCGGTCACGGCGGCCATGCCGGCGACCAACGAGAGCGTCAATCTGACCCTCCGGGTCGACATCCCCGCCAATGCCGGCGCCGGCACGCGCGAGATCACGCTGCACGCCAAGACCCCCTTTGCCAGCGCGAGCCTGCCGATCGATCTCACCATCGGCCAGGATTTGCCGGCGCAGCTCGGCATCAAGGCGAAGCTACCCTCGCTGCGCGGCACCCCGACCACCAGCTTCGAGTACCAGTTCACCGTCACGAACCAGAGCGACAAGGATGTCGTCGTGAAGCTCGCGGCCGCCGCGCCGCAGGGCTTCCAGACCACCTTCACCGAGGCTTATGGGACGCAGGAGCTGAGCTCGATCCCGATCGAGGCCGGCAAGGACAAGGATCTGAAGATCAAGGTGACGCCTCCGCCCGCGGTCGCTGCCGGCGATTATCCGGTGGCGGTGCAGGCCTCGGCCGACGGCGCTGCGGCCGAAACCAAGGTCGATATGCAGATCACCGGCCAGGCGAAGCTGCGCCTCACCGGCGACGGCGATCGCTTGAGCGCCCAGGCCGAGGCCGGCTCGGCCACGCCCATCACCCTCGTCGTCAGCAATGACGGCAGCGCGCCGGCGACCGACATCGCCCTCTCGAGCTCGCCGCCCTCGGACTGGAAGGTCGAGTTCCAGCCCGCGACGATCCCCCAGCTCGCGCCCAAGCAGAAGGTCAATGTCCAGGCGCTGCTGACGCCGTCCTCGAAGGCGGTGGCGGGCGACTATATGACAACCTTCCGCGCCAACGCCGAGGGCGGTTCGGATGCGACCTCGGCCGATTTCCGCATCACCGTCGCAACCTCGACGCTGTGGGGCATCGTCGGCGTCGTCCTCATCGCGATCGCGCTGCTGGTGGCGGTGGGAGCGGTGGCGCGGTTCGGCCGGCGATGAGCGAGACCGTCCTCAGCGTCAAAGGGTTGCGCAAGCTCTATGGCGCGACCGCGGCGGTCGACGGCATCGACCTCACGGTGGCGCGCGGCGAGATTTTCGGGCTATTGGGGCCGAACGGCGCGGGCAAGACGACGACCATCCTCATGCTGCTGGGCCTCACCGATTCGGACGGCGGCACCATCGACCTTGCCGGCTTCGACCCGCAGCGCGAGCCCTTGGAGGTGAAGCGCCGCGTCGGCTACCTGCCGGATTCGGTAGGGTTCTACGACAATCTGACGGCGCGCGAGAATTTGCGCTACACCGGGCGCCTCGCCGGGCTGCGGCGCGGCGTGCTCGACCGCAATCTCAGCGAGGCCTTGGAGCGCGTCGAGCTTACCGCCGTCGCCGACCATAAGGTCGCGACCTACTCGCGCGGCATGCGCCAGCGCCTCGGACTCGCCGAAGTGCTGATGAAGGGCACCGAGATGGCGATTCTCGACGAGCCCACTTCGGGCCTCGACCCGCAGGCGACCTTCGAGCTTCTCGACATCATCCGCGGTCTGAAGGCGGACGGGACCGCGGTGCTGCTGTCCTCGCATCTGCTTGACCGGGTGCAGGCGGTGTGCGACCGCGTCGCGCTCTTCCATCTCGGCAAGATCGTGCTCGAAGGCACGGTGCCGGAGTTGGCGCATCAGGTTCTCGGCGCCGGCTATTTCTTCGAGGTCGAGGCCGAGAATTTCGACATGGCGCGGCTCAAGACCCTGCCCGGCGTGCAGGGGGTGAGCGAGGAGGGCGCGGGTCATTATCGCGTCCATGCCGAGCGCGATCTGCGGCCGGCGATCGCACGGGCGATCGTCGATGGCGGCGGGGCGCTGTTGCGGCTCAACAGCGCCGAGCCGAGCCTCGATATGGTCTATCGCCATTATTTCGAGAGCCAACATGGCACGGCGTAGCGGATCGCCCTTCACCGGCGCCGGCATCGTCTTCCTCAAGGAGTTCGCCGACCATTTGGGCGGCGCGCGCATGATGGTGCTGGAATGGCTGGTGCTGCTGACCGGCATCGGCGCGGTCTATACGGCGATTCAGGATTTGCGCACGACCACCTCGCAGGACCCGTTCCTGTTCCTCAATTTGTTCACCCATTCGCGCGAACCGCTGCCGTCCTTCGTCTCGGTTCTGGCCTTCCTGGTGCCGCTGATGGCGATCGGGCTGGGCTTCGACGGCATCAACGGCGAGCTCAATCGGCGCACCTTGAGCCGCGTGCTGGCGCAGCCGATCTACCGCGACGCGCTGCTGCTCGGCAAATTCTTCGCGGGGCTGGCGACCTTGGCCGTGGCGCTCATCGCGCTGTGGCTCTTGGTCATCGGTCTTGGACTCCTGACCCTGGGCGTGCCGCCCAATGGCGAGGAAGTGGCGCGCGGCACGGCCTTCCTGGTCATCGCGATCTTCTACGGCGGACTATGGCTTGCCGTGGCGCTCTTATGCTCGGTGCTGTTCCGCTCGGCGGCGACCTCGGCGCTGGTAGCGCTCGGGCTCTGGCTCCTGGTGAGCGTGCTGTGGCCGTTGATCGTCCACTTCATCACCGCGGCCATCTACCCGCCCGATCCGCTGCAGATGCTGCTCGGCGGCGGGCCGAGCTACGAGGAGCTGCAGCTGCAGCAGATGCTGTCGCGTTTGTCGCCGAGCACGCTCTTCGGCGAATCGGTGCTGGGTCTGCTCCATCCCGCGACGCGCGCCTTGGGGCCGGTGTTCATCGAGCAGCTCCAGGGCGCCCTCATGGGCGCGCCCTTGCCGCTGGCTCAGAGCCTCTTGCTGATCTGGCCGCAGGCGACGGGGCTGGTGGCCGGCACCATTCTGGTCTTCGTCATCGCCTACGTCTCCTTCCAGCGCCAGGAAGTGCGGGCTTAGAGCGGGCGCTCACTTGCCCTTCTTCATCTGCTGCTCCAGCCGGTCGAGCGTCTGCATCGCCGAGAGGCATTGGGCGACGCTCGAATTGGGCTCGCGGCCGGCCTTGATCGCGGCGAAGAACTCGCGGTCCTCGAGCTCGATGCCGTTCATGGAGACATCGACCTTGGAGACATCGATCGGTTTGTCCCAGCCGTCGACGAGATCGTCGTAAAGCGCCTTGTAGGTGCCGTTGTCGCAGATGTAGCGGAAGAACGAGCCGAAAGGCCCGTTGTTGTTGAACGACAGGGACAGGGTGAGGATCGCCCCCGACCGCACCTTGAGCTGGATGCTCATGTCCATGGCGATGCCGAGCTCGGGATGGATCGGGCCCGCGATCGCATTGGCGATGATCGGCGTCTCGCCGGTCTGGTATTGGAAGAGATCGACGGTGTGGCAGGCGTGGTGCCAGAGCAGATGGTCGGTCCAGGTGCGCGGCTGGCCGGCGGCGTTCATGTTGGTGCGGCGGAAGAAATAGGTCTGCACGTCCATCTGCTGGATCTTGAGCTCGCCCGCCGTGATGCGCTTGTGGACCCATTGATGGCTTGGATTGAAGCGGCGCACATGCCCGGCCATGGCGACCACGCCGGTCTCCTTCTGAACCCGCACGATGCGCTCGGCATCGGCGACCGAATCCGCCATCGGAATCTCGATGAGAATGTGCTTGCCGGCGCGCATGCACTGCTCGGCCTGTTTGGCGTGCACTTGCGTCGGGCTGGCGATGATCACCGCCTCGAGGCCCGGCTGCTTCAGGCTCTCGGCGAGGTCGGTGGTCCAGTGCGGGATGGCCCACTTCTTCGCGACCTCCTCGGTGCCGGCGGGCCGGCCGCCGACCAAGGTTACGACCTCGGCGCCAGGGATGTTGCGCAAGGCTTCGAGGTGCTTGACACCGAAGGCGCCCTGTCCGGCGAGACCGATTTTCATGACATCTCCCTCGCGCCGTCAGCGCTTGTTCTCGAGGATCAAATGCCCCACTGCCGTGTTCGAGGCGGGAACGTGGTAGAAGCGATGGGCCTCGCGCACCTCGTCGTCGAGCGCGCCGCGCATCACCAGCCACATCACCAGCTCGATGCCCTCGGAGCCCGCTTCGCGCATGTATTCGAGATGCGAGATCTTGACCAGCGCCTCGGGATGGGCGGCGAAATTGTCGAGGAAGCGCGTGTCGAATTCCGAGTTGATGAGGCCGGCGCGCGGTCCTTGGAGTTGGTGCGACATGCCCCCCGTGCCGAAGATGACGACGCGCAGATCCTCGGGGAAGGAATCGACCGCCTTGCGGATCGCCTTGCCCAGCATGTAGCAGCGGTGCCCGGTGGGCGGCGGGTATTGGATGACGTTGACGCAAAGCGGGATGACCTTGAACGGCCATTCCTTGGGCTGCCCGCACATCAGCGACAGCGGCACGGTGAGGCCGTGATCGACCTCCATCTTGTTGACGATGGTGAGGTCGAACTCGTCGAGGATGACGGATTGCGCGATGTGCCAGGCGAGATCGGGATGGCCTTTCACCACCGGGACGGGCCGCGGTCCCCAGCCCTCGTCCGCCGGCGGAAATTCCTCGGCGCAGCCCAAGGCGAAAGTCGGAATGATCTCGAGCGAGAAAGCCGAGGCGTGGTCGTTATAGACGAGGATGACGACGTCCGGCTTCGCCTCCGCGAGCCATTTCTTCGAGCGCTCGTAGCCGCCGAAGACGGCCTGCCAATAGGGCTCGCCCGCCCGGCCGTTGTCGAGCGCCGCGCCGATCGCCGGCACGTGCGATGTGGTCACGCCTGCGAAGAGCTTAGCCACGGTTCCATTCCGATTTGCTGCGATTGCCGGCGACGGGACGGCCGCCCTTGAGCATCATCTGCGCGTATTGCTCCTGCGTCGAGCCGGTCATCAGCGCCGCCAGATTCTGGAAGGACAGGCTGTCGGTCGCGCCGAGCTTCGATGTGTAGTAAATGTTGCCGCCCAGCCGTAACATCCCGTTCCAATCGCGCTCGAGGATCGCCTTGCGCTGCTCCGGCGTCATCGGCCACTTGTCGAGATAAGCCTTCTCGTCGGCTTTGAAGGCCGCACGGTTTTCCGCCTTCATCAGCGACATGCAGAACATGTTGAGCCAATAGCCCTGGCGCGAGCGCTGCGCGTCGAAGACGGTGGTGCCGGGGATGTCGTCGTAATCGTGCGGGGTCTCTTTCATGGCTGTCGGCCTCTCACGTCCAATAAAGCCGCATCGGATTGTCCACCAGGAGCGCCCGCTGCTGCGCCGGCTCGGGCGCGATGCGCGGAATCATGTCGACGAGCATGCCGTCATCGGGCATGTGCGTCGTCATGTTCGGGTGCGGCCAATCGGTGCCCCACAAGACGCGGTCGGTGAATTTCTCCACGAGCCGCCGCGCGAACGGCACCACGTCGTCATAGGGCGGCCCGATCTTGCTGATGCGCTCCGGCCCGGTGACCTTGACCCAGATGCTCCGGTTCTCCTCGAGGAGCCGGATATAGCGCTGAAACTCCGGGTGATCGACGCCCTTCTTCGCGTCCGGCAACGACATGTGGTCGAGCACGATCGTCGTCGGCAGCGCCTTCAGGAACGGCGTCATCGTCTCGAGGCTGGGCGCTTCGAAATAGACGACGACATGCCAGCCGAGCTTCGCGACCCGTTGGGCGATGCGCAGATAGACCTCCTGCGGCGTCGCATCGACGAGGCGCGGCAGAAAGTTGAAGCGCACGGCGCGCACGCCGGGCCGGTCCAGCGCCTTGAGTTCCGCGTCGCTAATATCTGGGCCGACGACGGCGACGCCTTTGGCCCGCCCGTCCGAGCCCTCGAGCGCATCGACCAGCGCCCGGTTGTCGCGGCCGTGACAACTCGCCTGCACGATGACGTTGCGCGCGAAGCCGAGGAAGTCCCTGAGCTCGAAGAGTTTCTCCTTGGGCGCATCGCACGGCGTGTATTTGCGCTCGGGCGCATAGGGAAACCTGGCGTCCGGCCCGAAGACGTGGCAATGCGCATCGACCGCGCCCGGCGGCGGCTTGAACCGCGGCTTCGACGGGTTGGGATCGAACGGAATGTAGTTGGCGTCCATGACCGAATTGCCTCCGTCGCTCGGGCCGGCGCTTCGGCGTCGCACATGCCCGGCGTTGTCAAGATCATAGCGGCGGGCCGCGCCGGCCGCTACCGCTTGCGGGCGGGCGCCGCCTCGGTCAGGATGGCCGTCAGAGGAGAAACATCGTCATGACGCAACGCACGATCCCGCCCTTTCGCGCCGACCATGTCGGCAGCCTGCTGCGCCCGGCGGCGCTCCTGAAGGCGCGCGAGCAGCGCCAGCGCAACGAGATCTCGGCTCAGGAACTCACCCGCATCGAGGACCAGGCGATCCGCGACGCGGTCAAGCTGCAAGAGGATGTCGGTCTCAAATCGATCACCGACGGCGAGTTCCGCCGCACCTTCTGGCACCTCGACTTCCTCGAGCGCTTCGAGAACGCGACCATCGTCGCCCCCTCAGTGAAGGCAAGCTTCCACACCCATGAGGGCGATATAGAATTCGCGCCGCCCGGCGTCAGGGTCGATGGCAAGCTGCGCCGGCCCGGCCCGATCTTCGTCGACCATTTCAAGTTCCTGAAAAGCGTGGCGCATGCGACGCCGAAGCAGACCATCCCGTCGCCCAGCACGATGCATTTCCGCGGCGGGCGGGCCGCCATCGACAAGAAGGCCTATCCCGACCTGGCCGAGTTCTACGCCGATCTCGGCCGGGTCTATAGCGAGGAGGTGCGCGATCTCGCCGCCGCGGGCTGCCGCTATTTGCAGATCGACGAAGTGAACCTTGCCTATCTCTGCGATCCCAAGCTCAGGGAGCAGGTGCGCAACATCGGCGAGGACCCCGCGACCCTGCCGCACACCTATGCGAAGCTCATTAACGCCTCGATCGCGACCAAGCCCAAGGACATGGTGGTGTCGATGCATCTCTGCCGCGGCAATTTCAAGAGCGCCTGGGTCGCCGAAGGCGGCTACGAGCCGGTGGCCGAGATCCTCTTCAACGAAATTAATGTCGACGGTTATTTCCTCGAATACGACGACGAGCGCTCGGGCGGTTTCGCGCCGCTGCGCTTCCTGCCGAAAGGCAAGACCGTCGTCCTTGGTTTGGTGACGACCAAGCTGCCCCGGCTCGAGAGGAAGGACGAGTTGAAGCGCCGCATCGACGAGGCCGCCAAATATGCGCCCCTGGACCAGCTGGCGCTGAGCCCGCAATGCGGCTTCTCCAGCACGGTCCACGGCAACAACATCACCCTCGACGACGAGATCAAGAAGCTCCGCCTCATCGTCGATGTCGCGCGCGAGGTCTGGGGCTAGCGGCGGGGGCGCTCACTTCCGCCAAAGCCCGCTGAACTGCGTCGCCACCACCGCCTCGTACGGCACTTCGCCTCGGAGAATGCCGAGATCGCGAGCGAAGCGGTTCATGCCGGCGACGAAGCTTTCCGAGATCGTCGCGTCATAGAACGGCAAATCGCGCCGGATCAGCTCGGCGATGAGTTCCGCTTCCTCGGGCGGAAAGAGCATGCGGCCGATTTCAGTGGCGCGCGCCGGATTCTCTTTGAGCGCCTCATGGGTCCTGACGATGGCGCGCACGGCGGCGGCGGCCGCCGCGGACGAGTGCGCAATCAGCCGGTCCGTCGCGGCGAGCGCGGCCATGGTGTAGTTGAAGCAGGCCTTGGGCCCGTCGCCGCGGCGCACATCGAGAATGATGGTGCCGATGCCGCGGCGCACCGCGACCTCGGCGCCCATACCGTTCGCCCAAAAGCCGTCGATCTTGCGCTCCTCGAGCGCCCTAGCAGCGGTGACGCCGAAATTGACGCCGGCGCCTTGGGCGCCCGGAACCGGCGCAATGGTGACGCGATCGCGCTCGGGATCGATGCCGGCTTCGATGAGCAGCCGCCGGAGCCCCATCTCGACCCAGGGCGCTGCGCCGATGCGGCGTCCCTTCACCGCGGCAATGTCGTCGCGCGCGGCGCCGAGATCGGCGTGCATCACCAGGAACCAATACATGCCCTGCGCCTGGGCGCAGAGCAGCTTGACGCCGTGCCATTCGGGAAAGGCCGCGAGCGCCGAATGGGCGGACCCGCCGACGAAAGCGACGGCACCGTCGCGCAGTGCCGCATAGGCCTTGTCCACGGGGAAGACGAGTTCGAGCTCGACATCGAGCCCCTCCGCCCTGAAGAAGCCCAACTCCACCGCCGCCACCGCGGGGAAATAGGAGTTCGAAATGAGATCGGGCACGGCGAGTTTCATGGCGGAAATCCGGTGGCGATGGGCCGCATTGTCGCCAAGACCGAGCTCATCGCAATGCCCGTCGTCCAACCCCCTCCCGGGGGGAGGGTTGGGCTGGGGCTGGGGCCGCCCGCCCGGGCATGTATACTGGCCCGGCATAGAGGCAGAGCATGGGCGAGGTCCGTCTCATCGAGGTGTCGAAGCGCTTCGCCTTGCGCGTCGACGGCGCCGCGCAGACGGTGCAGGCGCTCGACCGCGTCAGCTTCAAGGTCGAGGACGGCGAGATCGTCTCGCTGATCGGGCCCTCCGGCTGCGGCAAGACCACGGCGCTGCGCATCGCCATGGGACTCGAGAGCGCGAGCGCCGGCCGCGTCCTGGTCGATGGCGTCGAGGTCAAGGGCTGCGGCTATGATCGCGGCATGGTGTTCCAGCAGGCCGAGCTGCTGCCTTGGCTCACCGCACTCGGGAACGTCAAGTTCGGGCTCGAGATGAAGGGCATGCGCGGCGCCGCGCTGGAGGCGCGGGCGATGCAATGTCTCGAGCTGGTGGGGCTCAAGGATTCGCGGCACCGCCGGCCTTACCAGCTCTCGGGCGGCATGCAGCAGCGCGTCGGCATTGCGCGGGCGCTCGCCATCGATCCGAAGGTGCTGCTGATGGACGAGCCCTTCGGCGCGCTCGATGCCCAGACGCGCGAAGGATTGCAGGGCGAGCTGCTCGACCTGCATCAGCGGACACGCAAGACCGTGCTCTTCGTCACGCATGATCTCGACGAAGCCGTGCTCGTCGCCGACCGCGTCGTGGTCATGCGCGAGGGCCGGGTCGCGGAGGTCCTGTCCGTGCCGCTGCCGCGGCCGCGCGACGATCTTGCGACGGTGCGCGGGCGGACGGAATTCGCCGAGACGCGCTACCGCATCTGGCGCGCGTTGCACGCGCTGCCGGCGACGGCGCAGTGATCGCCGGGCGCGCCATGGTCGAGAACATCGAGCGACGGATCGAGGCGGCAGCGCCGGAGGCGGAGCCCAAAGCGCATGCGGCGGCGGTGCCGCGCTGGCTCATCACCGCCGGATCGTTGCTCATTGCATTGGCGCTCTGGGAGTGGTTCGGCCGCGACATCAATCCGGTCTTCGGCTCCTATCCCAGCGCCATCGCCGTCGCGTTCTGGGAATTGGCGCAGTCGGGCCAGCTTGCCGCGGCGCTGGCTCAGAGCCTGCAGCCTTTCGCGGTGGGATTCGGGCTCGCGATCGTCATCGGCGTGCCGCTCGGGTTGGTCATTGGCCGCTTCCGCTTGCTCGAGGCCGCCTTCGGCATCTACGTCACCGCCGGCTACGCGCTCCCGCTCATCGCGCTCGTACCGCTCCTCATGCTCTGGCTCGGCCTGGGCTTCGCGGTCAAGGCCGCGGTGGTGCTGCTGATGTCGATCTTTCCGATCTGCATCAACACCTGGCTCGGCGTCCGCGCCGTGCCGAAGAGCCTCATCGATGTCGGCAAGTCGCTGGTAGCGTCGAACGCGACCATCCTGCGCCGCATCGTGCTGCCGGCGACCTTGCCCTACATCATGGCCGGGATTCGGCTGGCGGTCGGCCGCGCCGTGGTCGCCATGATCGTCGCCGAGTTCTTCACCGCGATCTCCGGCCTCGGCGCCATCATCATCAACGCCGCGAACAATTTCGACACCGCCAAGATGTTCGTGCCGGTCATCATCCTGATGGTGCTGGCGAGTTTGCTGACCTGGCTCATCGGCGCGATCGAGCGCCGGGTCGCGCCCTGGCAGGCCGAGATCGCCGGAAGGGACCGGGAGTAGCCATGACGCCGTCGCTCGGCAGCTTCGATTACGTGATCGTCGGCGCCGGCAGCGCCGGCTGCGTCCTCGCCAACCGGCTCTCGTCCGATCCCAAGGTCTCGGTGCTGCTGCTCGAAGCCGGGGGCAGGGACAATCAGCTCTGGATCCACATCCCCATCGGCTATCTCTATACCCAGAACAATCCGCGCACCGATTGGTGCTTCAAGACCGAGCCCGAGGCCGGGCTCAACGGCCGCGCGCTCAACTATCCGCGCGGCCGCGTGCTGGGCGGCTGCTCCTCGATCAACGGCATGATCTATATGCGCGGCCAGGCGCGCGACTATGACAATTGGCGCCAATTGGGCAATGCCGGCTGGGCGTGGGAGGATGTGCTGCCGTATTTCATGCGCTCGGAGGATTACGTGCTCGGCGCCGACGAGGCGCATGGCGCGGGCGGCGAATGGCGCGTCGAGGAGATGCGGCTGTCTTGGGAGATTCTCGACGCCTTCCGCGACGCTGCGGCGGAACTCGGGATTCCCGCGACCCGCGACTTCAACCGCGGCGACAACGAGGGCTGCGGCTACTTCCAGGTGAACCAGCGCAACGGCGTGCGCTGGAGCACGGCCAAGGCATTCCTGCGCCCGGCCTTGGGCCGCGCCAATCTCACGGTTCTGACCCACGCCCAGGCGGATCGCATCGCGATCGAGGGCGGCCGTGCCGCAGCGGTCGAGTTCCGCGACCGCGCCGGCGCGCGCCGGGCCGAGGCGCGTGGCGAAGTGCTGCTCGCTTCGGGCGCGGTCGGCTCGCCGCAGCTGTTGCAGCTCTCCGGCATCGGTCCCGGCGCTCTCCTCGCCGAGCACGGCATCGCCCTGCGCCACGAGCTTCCCGGCGTCGGCGAAAATCTGCAGGACCATCTGCAGATCCGCATGGCCTACAAGGTGCAGAACACGCGCACGCTGAACGAGCGCGCCAACAGCCTCCTGGGCCGCCTCGGCATGGGGCTCGAGTATCTGCTGTGGCGGGGCGGGCCGCTCACCATGGCGCCGAGCCAATTAGGCTGCTTCGCCAAGAGCGATGAAAGCCGCGAGACGCCCAACCTCGAATACCACGTGCAGCCCTTGAGCCTCGACAAATTCGGCGAGCCGCTGCACCCCTTCCCGGCCTTCACCGCCTCGGTCTGCAATCTGCGGCCGGAGAGCCGCGGCTCGGTGCGCATCCGCCGTCCCGATCCCGAGGCGCATCCGGCGATCCGGCCCAACTATCTCGCGACGGAGGAGGACCGGCGCGTGGCGGTCGCGGCAATGCGCTTGACCCGCCGCATCTGCGCAACCCGCGCCATGGCGCGCTTCGAGCCCGAGGAATTTCGCCCCGGCCCCGGCAGCGAGAGCGACGCGGAACTCGTGCGCGCCGCCGGCGATATCGGCACCACCATCTTCCACCCCGTCGGCACCTGCAAGATGGGGCGCGACCCGATGGCGGTGGTCGATGAGCGCCTGCGCGTCCACGGGCTCGCCGGCTTGCGCGTGGTCGACGCGTCCGTCATGCCGACGATCACCTCGGGCAACACCAATGCGCCCACCATCATGATCGCGGAGAACGCCGCGGCCATGATCGCTGCGGATCGCCGCACGGGATAATCGCCGGCGTCAGCGCAGCGCGTTGTGAATGAGATATGCCGCGAAATCGGCGGGCTTGAGGCGGATGAGGGTGCGTTCGGCCTCGCCGGCCAAGGCACGCGAGACCAGGATGTGGCTTTCCACGTGGGTGGGATCGACCTTGAAAAGCCCCGGCGTGCCACGGATGCGCGGATAATATTTGGGATCGATGATCTTTTCCTTGCGCGTCAGCCGGGCGAGCATTTCCGCTTCGCTCAATCCCGGCGCCTCCTGCTGCTTGATCAAAGTCCAATCGGTCTCGCCGGCCCAGCCCGCGGCGACGAGCGGCTTCACCGGCTCGTCGGTGCAGCCGACCTTGTAGACATGCTTGCTGAGGCCGACCTCCGAGGCCCAGTCGCCGAGCTTGGCGCTGCGCGCCACATAGATCACGCCCATGGCCCTTCCTCCGCTGCGAGCCGCAAGTGTGTGGCGGCGCCGGCGGTCTGTCCATGCCATTGACTTCGCGCCGCACCCGGCCGACCCTTGCGCGGCAAGAACGGGCGCGTGGGGAGCATCCGGCATGAGAGGCTGGCTTTGGGCGGCGGCGCTCTTCGTCGCGCTCATGGGACCGCCGGTCTCGGCCAAGACCTTCCGCTGGGCCAGCGACGGCGATTTGCGCTCGCTCGATCCCTATGCCGGGCGCGAGACCTTTCTGCGCAGCTTCGATGCCAACATCTACGAGCCGCTGGTGCGGCGCGGGCGCGATCTGGCGCTCGAGCCGGCACTGGCGACGAATTGGGCCAATCCGGCGCCCGAACGTTGGCGGTTCAATCTGCGGCAAGGCGTCGTCTTCCAGGACGGCACGCCCTTTTCCGCCGCCGATGTGCTGTTCTCCTTCGCCCGGGCGCGGGCACCGACCTCGAAGCTCGCGGGGGTGGTCGCGCCGATCAAGGAGGTGTTGCAAGTCGACGACCACACCATCGAGATCCTGACCATCGGCGCCGACCCGATTCTGCCGGACGAGCTTACGGAATGGGGCATCATGAGCCGGGCGTGGTGCGAGGCGCATGACGCAACCGAGCCGGCGGAGCGCGGCCATGGCGAAGAGAGCTACGCGACCGATCACGCCAACGGCACCGGCCCCTTCATGCTTGCGACCCGCACGCCGGAAGTGGAGACCGTGCTGGTGCCCAACCCGCGCTGGTGGGACGAACGGCACTTCGATCTCGACAAGGCGGTGTTCCTGCCGGTGCCCGATGACGAGGTGCGCGTTGCCGAACTCGTCTCGGGCACGCTCGACATGATCTATGCCGTGCCGCCGCAGGACATCGACCGCATCGCCCGGACGCAAGGGCTCCATATCGTGCAGGGGCCGGAACTCCGCACCATCTTTTTGGGCTTCGACCAACACAGCGCCGAGCTTGCCGACAGCGACGTCAAGGGCCGCAACCCCTACAAGGACCGCCGCGTCCGCGAGGCTTTCTATCGCGCGATCGACGAGCACGAAATCGCCGGCACGGTGATGCGCGGCCTCGCCACGCCATCGGCGCTGATGGTGGCGCCGGGGATCAATGGCTTCGATCGTGCGCTCGATAAGCGCCTGCCCTATGACCCGGCGGCGGCACGGCGGCTGCTCGCGGAAGCCGGCTATGCCAACGGCTTCACCACCGGCATGGACTGCCCGAGCGACCGGTATGTCAATGACGAGGCGATCTGCCGGGCGGTGGCGGCGATGCTCGCCAAGGTCGGCGTCACCGTCGATATCGAGGCGCAGGGCCGCGCCCAATTCTTTGCCAAGCTATTCCGCGCCAACTATCGCACGAGCTTCTTTCTCTTCGGCTGGACGCCCACGACCTATGACGCGCTGGATATGCTGACCAATCTCGCGGCGACGCCGGATCCGGCGGCGCATGCCGGCGACTTTAATTTCGGCGGCTATTCCAATCGCGCGCTCGATGCGCTGATCGCGCGCATCGAGGGCGAGACCAAGCGCGACGCGCGGCTCGCCCTGCTGCGCGAAGCGCTCAAATTGTTGCAGGACGATGTCGCCTTCATCCCGTTGCATCAGCAGGATGTGGTATGGGCGGCGCGCGACGGCGTCGAGCTGGTGCAGCGCGCCGACGACGCCTTTCCGCTGCGCTACGTACGGCTCAAATAGGCGCGAGCCGCCGGCTCAGCGCCGCGCCTCGGCCGGCTTCAGGACGATGCCGAAGAGTCCCTTGCTATCGAAGCGCCTGGTGTCCGGCCGGAGCGGTTGCGACTGGCACACCAGGGCCTGAACGCCGCGGAGCGCCTTGGTGAAATCATGGAAGCCCCAATTCGTGTCGATATCATCGACCACGACCGCGCCGCCCGGCTTGAGTGCGGGCCAGGCGCGCCGCAATTCGAAGAGCACGTTGTACCGGCTGTGCAGGCTGTCGTGGATGAAGAGGTCGATGTTCTTGAACTGCGCCAGTAACGCTGGAAGCCGCCGCCGGCTGGTTCCCTTGAGATAGGTCCAGCGCTCGGCGAAGCGGTCGCCGACGGCGGCGCCGACATGCTGGAGAAGCGCCGGGTCGACCGGCGGAAGATCGATGCTCCAGAGCCTGCCCGCCCCGTTGAGCGCCAGCGCCTCCAGGATGAAGCGCGAGGTCAAGCCATGCGCGACGCCGGTCTCGACCACGGTCGCGGGCCGAAGATGCCGCACGAGGCACCAGATCGCCCGGACCAGTTCGGGATCGCCGTCATTCCAGCCATAAAGGCTTTCCGGACCGACCCTCAGCCCCTGCTCCTGCAGCTCGGCGATGACTCCGGGCCATAGGGCGCGGAATTCAGCGACGTTGGGACAGGGCCAGGGCGCCCCGATCGCGGCGTGGAGCCGCCGTTCCCAATCGGCATCGAGCGCGTATTGACAAGGCGGCAGACGGCTCTCCAGGCGCGCCATCCAGCGGTCCTGGAGCATGGCCCAGATTCCCGCGATATCGCGGAAGGCGGCCACGCCTTCCTTGGGATGCCGCAGATAGTGCCGGAGCGCGTCCTTGACCACATGCTCTCCGTTGTTGCGGGCAGGCTCAGCCTCCCCGGCTCAGGCGCCTTCGGCAACCAACTTGTCATAGGCGGGCAAGGTCAGGAATTCGGGGAAGTGCTCTGCCTCGATGAGCGAGCGGAAGAGCGCCGCCGCGTCCTGATAGCGGCCCTTGGCGTGGGCCTCGGCGCCGACCAGGGCCTTGAGTTTCTCCAACTCCTCGGCAAGCAGCTTGCGGCAGAGCGGCCGGTCGATCGTGCGGCCATCGGCGAGCTTCACCTTGTGGCGGACCCATTGCCAGATTTGCGCGCGGCTGATTTCGGCGGTCGCCGCATCCTCCATGAGGTTATAAAGCGGCACGCAGCCGATGCCGCGCAGCCAGGCCTCGATATAGCCGATGCCGACATTGAGGTTCTGGCGCAAGCCGGCCTCGGTGATCGTGCCGCCCGGCACCTTGAGCAGATCGGCGGCGGTGACGTGCACGTCCTGGCGCTTGCGCGCGATCTGGTTCGCCTCGGGCATGGCCTCATCGAAGATCTCCTTGGCGATGCCGACCAATCCTGGATGCGCGACCCAGGTGCCGTCATGCCCGTCGCCGGCTTCGCGCAGCTTGTCGGCGCGCACCTTCTCCATCGCCGCCGCGTTGGCCTCGGGATTGTCGCGGATCGGGATTTGCGCCGCCATGCCGCCCATGGCGTGAATGTTGCGGCGATGGCAGATCTTGATCAGAAGCTGGCTATAGGAACGCAGGAAATGCGTCGCCATCGTCACCTGGCCACGGTCGGGCAACACCGCCGCCGGGTCCTCGGCGAATTTCTTGATGTAGCTGTAAATGTAGTCCCAGCGCCCGCAGTTGAGCCCGGCCGAGTGGTCCTTGAGCTCCCACAGGATCTCGTCCATCTCGAAGGCGGCGAGGATGGTCTCGATCAGTACGGTGGCGCGGATCGTGCCCCGCGGCAGGCCGATTGCCGCCTGGCTCGCCAGGAACACGTCGTTCCACAGCTTCGCTTCGTGCCGGCTCTCGAGCTTGGGCAGGTAGAAATAGGGCCCGCTGCCGCGCCCCAGCAGCTCCATGGCGTTGTGGAAGAAGTACAAGCCGAAGTCGAACAGCGCGCCCGACATCGGCGCGCCATCGACCAGCACATGCGCCTCCGGCAGGTGCCAGCCGCGCGGCCGCACCAGGAGCGTCGCGGTCTTGGGGTTAAGTTGGTAGTGGCGCCCGCTTTGCGGATCGTCGAAGGAGATTGCGCGGCGCACCGCATCGATGAGATTGAGCTGGCCCTCGATGAGATTGGCCCAGCTCGGCGTGTTCGCGTCCTCGAAATCCGCCATATAGACGTTGGCGCCGGAATTGAGCGCGTTGATCACCATCTTGCGGTCGACCGGCCCGGTGATCTCGACGCGGCGGTCGAGCATGTCCTGGGGAATCGGCGCGACCGTCCAATCTGCCGCGCGGATGGCGCGGGTCTCGGCCGGAAAGTCCGGCTTCTCGCCGGCATCGAGCCGCGCCTGGCGCTCCGCGCGCAAGGCCAGAAGGCGCTTGCGCTCGGTCCCGAACTGGCGCTCGAGCGCGGCGATGAAGGCGACGGCCTCTCCCGTCAGAACCTTGTCGTAGCCGGGCTGCATGGGCCCCTTGATCTCGACACCTGCCGGTGTTGCGCGCAAAGCGTTCATGTTGTGCCTCGTCCGCGAAGGAAGTACGCATGCCCCGTGCGCCTCAGCGCGCCCGGTGGCGGCGATGTGCCCGAAATCCCCCAGCCTGACGATTGTGGCTCGCCGCCGCGGCATCGCCGGAAATGGGCCGCTGCGTCTTGGCGAAGCGGCGGCAGGCGGCGGGAAGAAGCGGCACGTTGCATCGGGCCTCCGGTCGATCGAGTCCTGCCGCAGCCGATGCCGGCCGCGGCAGCCCCCTCTGTCCGAAGACCTGAAAGATTCACCGGATGGCCCCACGGGCGGCCGGCTTACCTCGTCGGTGAGGCGCAAGGCCCATTCCCGGGCCAAACGCCTGCTTTCCAGAGTGCCCTTCCCCGACAGTCCTTTTGCCTGAGAGTTTCCGGGGCGGTTGCTCCTTCGGCGCCGGGTCCAAGACCCGATCTCTCCTGCCAGGGCACTAGGCGGACCGAGCCTAGCATCGCCGCGGGCCAAAGGCCAGCGAGCGCTACACCTCGAATTTCTCGACGATCATCGGCTCGTTGCGCGCGGCGACGGCCCATTCGGCGAGCGGCGGATAGGCCCAGACGGCGTCGGCATAAGCCTGCTCTTCCTCCCCGATGTCGACTTTGTAAGTCCTGAGCCGGCTCACCACCGGGGCATACATCGCGTCGGCGATGGTGAAATGGCCGAACAGGAAGGGACCATCCGCGCCGTAGCGCTTGCGGCAGTCGCGCCACAGCGCGGTAATGCGGTTGAGATCGGCCTGCGCCTCGGGGGTCGGCGCGCGGCCGCTGACGGAAGCTCGCATGTTCATTGGCAGATGCTCGCGAAGCGCGGTGAAGCCTGCATGCATCTCCTGGCTGATGGCGCGCGCCGTTGCCCGCGCCGTTGCTCCTTCGGGCCAAAGCCGCGCCTCGGGAAAGCGCTCGGCGAGATACTCGGCGATGGCCAGCGAGTCCCAGACGATGGTCTCGCGATGGCGCAGCACCGGCAGCTTGCCCGAGGGCGAATGGCGCAGGATCTCGGCGCGGCTGGCGTTCTCGTAGAGCGGGACGACCACCTCCTCGAACGGCACGCCCAGCGTCTTCAGCGCCAGCCAGGCGCGCAGCGACCAAGAGGAGTAATTCTTGTTGCCGATGTGGATGATGAACTCGGCCATCGGCTATCCTTGCCGCCGGTTGCGCTCGCCCCACTCTGGCGAGTGGCAGGGTGGGGCGCAACCACCTACTTGGAGTTGCCTGAAACGTCAGGGGGTTAGAGGGTGCTCACCAGTTTTGTCGCGGACCAGGGGTCCGGCGCCGTCGCGCTTTGGCCGGTGACTGGCGAAGACCTCGCCGTTCGCCTTGCCGGAATCGAGCCCGCGGCGCGCGCCTGGGCGGAAGCAACGCGTTTTGCCGCCGAGCCCGGCAAGGCGCTGTTGGTGCCGAATGCGGCAGGCGGTCTTGGCTCGGTTCTGGTCGGCATGGCGCGCGATGATTGGCTGTGGGCGATCGCGGGCTTGCCCGGCGAACTGCCGGAAGGGGTCTATCGCCTGGAGGGCGTGGGCGATGCGCATGCCGCGACCTTGCTCGCGCTCGGCTGGGCGCTCGGCTCCTATGCCTTCACCCGCTACAAGCCGGCGCCGCGCGGCTTCGCCAAGCTGGTTTGGCCGGAGGGTTGCGATCGGCGGCGGGTCGAAGCGGTGGCCGGCGGCATCAGGCTGGCGCGCGATCTCATCAATACGCCGGCCGGCGATATGGGGCCGGCGGAGCTGGCGCAAGCCGCGGAGCATTTGGCCGTGCGTCACGCCGCGCGCTGCCGCATCATCGTCGGCGACGATCTGCTGCGCGAGAATTATCCGACGATTCACGCCGTCGGGCGCGGCAGCGCCCGGCCGCCGCGACTCGTCGATCTGGTTTGGGGCGACGAGCGAGCGGCGAAGCTGACCCTGGTCGGCAAGGGCGTGTGCTTCGATTCGGGCGGGCTCGACCTCAAGCCGGCTTCGGCCATGCAGCTTATGAAGAAGGACATGGGCGGCGCCGCGACGCTTCTGGGCCTGGCGCAGGCGGTGATGGAGGCGAATCTTCCGCTGCGCCTGCGCCTGCTGATCCCGGCGGTCGAGAACAGCGTCTCCGGCGACGCCTTCCGCCCGATGGATGTCATCCGCACGCGCCAGGGCATCACGGTCGAGGTCGGCAACACCGATGCCGAGGGCCGGCTCATCCTCTGCGATGCGCTCGCCGAGGCTTGCGCGGAGAAGCCCGATCTTGTCATCGACATGGCGACGCTCACCGGCGCCGCGCGCGTGGCGCTCGGGCCCGATCTGCCGGCGCTCTTTTCCAACGACGACGGCCTCGCCGCGGATCTCTTGCGCGCCGGCGAGGCGGAGGGCGATCCGCTGTGGCGGCTGCCGCTGTGGCAGCCTTATCGCGATTGGCTCAAGAGTCGCGTCGCCGACATCAACAACATCTCCGATTCGACCTTCGCTGGCGCCATTACGGCGGCGCTTTACCTCCGGGAGTTCGTGGCGCCGGGAATCGCCTGGGCGCATATCGACACCTATGCCTGGAACCAGAAGAGCCGGCCGGGGCGCCCGGAAGGCGGCGAGGCCTTGGCGCTGCGCGCGCTTTATGCGCTCATCGAGCGGCGCTTCGCTCCGGCCGGAACCTGATGCCGAGCGAGACCGCAGAGCGCCTGCCGCGCCCGCGGCGCCGCGGCCGCAGCGCCGCCAAGGAGCAACCCACCGCGATCGTGCTGCGCCATCCCGGCGGCGAGCGGCGCAAGCGCATCAGGCTCGGCTTCGCCTGGGACCTGTTTCTGCTTTCCGGCCTGCTCTTCGGCCTGCCGCTGTTTCTGCGCCGGCTGCCGCAATGGGGCGCGGCGATGCTCGCACTCTGGGTGATCGATCTCCTGGTGAGCCGCTTCGCCCCCGGCGCGCAGCGTCCGACCGAGGTGGCGCTGTTCTGCGCCTTCCTGGCGCTGCAAATCTGGCTCGGGCTCAAGGGCAACGGGCTCACCGCCCGCGCCTATCTGCGGCACGGCTGGACGGTCGAGGATGCGCGCGAGCCCGAGGTCAAGCGCGCGCTCGCGCGCTGGCGGCTCGGCTAAAGCGCCGTCAATACTGCCGCCCCAGATCGACCAAGTTGCGGAGCGGCTTGCCCTCGGCCAGGCGGCGCAAGGCTTCGGCGACGATGGGCGCGGCGGTCTGCGGGTTGGTCGCGGCGGCGACATGCGGCGTCATGACGATGCGGGGATGGCGCCAGAACGGATGCTGCGGCGGCAGCGGCTCCTCGCCGAAGACATCGAGCACGGCGGCCGAAAGCTGGCCCTCCTGGAGTGCGGCGAGGAGATCGGCCTCGACGAGATGGGCGCCGCGAGCGCAATTGACCACCGCGGCGCCCTTGGGCAGCGCCGCGAAGAGCCGCGCGTTCAGGATCGACAGGGTTGCTTTCGTCAGCGGCAACAGGCAGACCAGGATCCCGCTGCGCGCTGCGAGCGCGGCGAGCCCCTCCGGCCCGTGGAAGCAGGGTATGCCCCTGAGCTTCCGCTCGCTGCGGCTCCAGCCCGCGACATCGAAGCCCAGCACCTTGAGCCGGAGCGCCGCTTCGCTGCCGAGCGCGCCGAGGCCGAGGATGCCGACCCGCCGCTCCCCGGCGTTGGGCTGGCTGCGCTCGCGCCAGATCTGCGCCTGCTGCTGCTCGCGGTAGTCGAGGTCGTGGCGATGCAGGCGCAGCACCTGGAGCTCGACATACTCGCTCATCGCCGCGGTCATGGCGGGATCGACCAGCCGCACGATCGGCACGCCCTGGGGAAGCTGCGGATCGGCCAAGAGGTCGTCGACGCCGGCGCCCAGGGAATGAATGAGCCTGAGCCCGGTGAGGCGCGCGAGGACGCCTCGCGGCGGACACCAGGTGAGCGCCGCCTCGATCGTGGCGGGATCGCCGATCGCGGGCCAGATGCGAAGGTCGAGGCCGGGAATATGCCGCTCGAGCTCGGCGGCCCAGCGCGCGCCGCCGCCGTCAGGGCATAGATAGAGCACCACTGGGCTCATTGCGCCGCCGCGCCCGGCACGGCCTCGAGATCGAAGGCTGCGGCCATCAGCGCCCTTGTATAGGACTGCGCGGGTGCTGAGAAGATGTGCGCCGCCGGCCCGGCTTCGACGACCTTGCCGTCCTTCATCACCAAGAGCTCATGCGCGAGCGCCCGCACCACGCGCAAATCGTGGCTGATGAAGAGATAGGCGAGGCGATGCCGCGCCTGCAACTCGCGCAGGAGATCGACGATCTGCGCCTGCACCGACATGTCGAGGGCCGAGGTCGGCTCATCCAGGACGACAAGGCGCGGCTTCAAGACGAGCGCGCGGGCGATCGCGATGCGCTGGCGCTGTCCGCCCGAGAATTCGTGCGGGTAGCGGTCGGTGGAATCGGGGTCGAGGCCGACTTCCGCGAGCGCCTCTTCGATGAGCTGGCGCCGCTCCGCCCCGGCGCCGCCGATCCGGTGCACCTTCAGCCCCTCCTCGACGATCTGCGCCACCGAAAGCCGCGGCGACAGGCTGGCGAAGGGATCCTGGAAGACCATCTGCAGCTCGCGCCGCAATGGGCGCAGCGCCGCGCCCGTGAGCCCGTCGAGCGCGCGGCCGTCATAGCGGATCGAGCCGGTGCTGGCGATGAGCCGCAGCAAGGCGAGCGCCAAGGTCGTCTTGCCGGAGCCGCTCTCGCCGACGACGCCCAGGGTCTCGCCGGCGCGCACCGAAAGGGCGACGCCGTCGACCGCCTTGATGTAGCCGGTGGTGCGGCGGAACACGCCCGTCTTGATCGGGAACCAGACCTTGAGATCGGCGCTTTCGAGCAGCACCGGCGGACGCGGCGTCAGCGCCAAGGGCTCGCCTTTGGGCTCGGCGGCGATGAGGCGTCGCGTATAGGGGTGCTGCGGCCGGGCGAAGAGATCGCGCGCGGTTCCGGCTTCGACGATCTGACCCTGTGTCATCACGGCGACGCGGTCGGCCATCTTGCGCACGATGGTGAGGTCGTGGGTGATGAGCAACAGCGCCATGCCGAAGCGCGCCTTCAGATCCTTCAACAGCGCGAGGATCTGCGCCTGGATGGTGACGTCGAGCGCGGTCGTCGGCTCGTCGGCGATAAGGATGTCGGGCTCGTTGGCGAGTGCCATCGCGATCATCACGCGCTGACGCTGGCCGCCCGAGAGCTGATGCGGATAGGCGCCGAGCCGGCTCTCGGCTTCGGGCAAGCCCACGAGGTGCAAAAGCTCGATCGCGCGGCCGCGCGCCTCGGCCGCGCCCATGTGCTTGTGCAGGAAGAGCGTCTCGGTGATTTGCTTGTCGATGGTGTGGAGCGGGTTGAGCGACGTCATCGGCTCCTGGAAGACCATGGCGATGCGGTTGCCGCGAATGTGCCGCATGACAGCATCGGGAGCGCCGACGATCTCCGTTCCCTCGAAGGTGATGCTGCTGCCGGGTCCATGGCTCGCCGGCGGATAGGGCAGGAGCTGCAGGATCGAGAGCGCCGTCACCGACTTCCCCGACCCGCTCTCGCCGACGAGCGCCAAGGTCTCGCCGCGGTCGAGATCGAAGCTCAGCCCGCGCACGGCCTCGACCGGCGCATCCGAGGTAGCGAAGGTTACTGTGAGATTGCGGATGGAGAGGAGGGGCATGGAAGGGCGAGCCGTAAGCTCTAAACCGTAAGCTATAAGTGCTAGGAATTTAGTCTGACGCGGGCGATGAGGGCGGCGAGCATGCGTTTCACCTCCTGCAGGTCGTCGTCGAGAGTCCGATGATATTTCGCATCTAGGAATTTCAAATCGCGGGCGAGCAGCAAGTCGCAATCGACCTCACTGGCCGAACCCAAGGCGATGTGGAGAAACCGCGCGAAATCCGCATCACTGGAGCGAACACAACCTTCGGCGATATTGGCGGGAACCGAAACAGCGGCGCGCCGTAATTGGCTCGTCAAGCCGAAACGCTCCGCTGCTGGGAATTCGGCCGAGACCCGATAGACCGCGAGAACGACATTGTGCGCCTTCTGCCATACCTTGAGATCGCGAAAGTCCTGCATGTCAGCCGCCCCGGCCTAGCTCACGGCTTATAGCTTAAAGCTTACAGCTTCCCCCTCAATTCACCTTCCGTGGATCGAACGCATCGCGCACCGCTTCGCCGATGAAGATGAGGAGGCTCAGCATCAATGCCAGGGTGAAGAAGGCGGTGAGGCCGAGCCAGGGCGCCTGCAAATTGTTCTTGCCCTGCGCCAGCAACTCGCCGAGCGACGGCGAGCCCGGCGGCAGGCCGAATCCCAGGAAATCGAGCGAGGTCAGTGTGGTGATCGAGCCGTTGAGGATGAAGGGCAGGAAGGTCAAGGTCGCCACCATCGCATTGGGCAGCACGTGGCGGAAGATGATGACAGTGTTCGAAACGCCCAATGCGCGCGCCGCGCGGACGTATTCGAAATTGCGCGCGCGCAGGAACTCGGCGCGCACGAGATCGACGAGCGACATCCAGGAGAACAGCAGCATGATGCCCAAGAGCCACCAGAAATTGGGCTCGATGATGCTCGAGAGGATGATGAGGAAATAAAGGACGGGCAGTCCCGACCAGATCTCGAGGAAGCGCTGGAACAGGAGATCGGTGAGGCCGCCGTAATAACCCTGCACCGCGCCGGCGGCGACGCCGACGATCGAGCTCGTCACCGTGAGCGCCAGGCCGAACAGCACGGAGACGCGGAAGCCGTAGATGAGCCGTGCCAGCACGTCGCGTCCCTGATCGTCGGTGCCGAGCCAGTTGACCGTCGATGGCGGCGCCGGCGCCGGCGTCGGCAGGCTGTAGTTGATGGTCTGGTCGGCGAAGGGGATGAGCGGCCAGATCATCCAGCCTTTCTCGGCGATATGCTGGCGCACGAAGGGATCGCGGTAATCCGCGGTGGTCGGCAGATCGCCGCCGAAGGCGGTCTCGGGATAATCGACCAGGATTGGAAAATACAGGCGGCCGTCATAGGCGACGATGAGCGGCCGGTCATTGGCGACGAGCTCGGCGACGAGGCTCAGGCCGAACAGCGCGAGAAAGATCCACAGCGACCAGAAGCCGCGCCGGTTGGCGCGGAAATTGGCGAGGCGCCGCCGCGTCAGCGGCGTCAGGCGCAAGCCGAAGAACCGCGGCGCGGCGCCCGCGGCGGCGGCCGGCGCGCTCATGCGCCGCGCGTTCCGAAATCGATGCGCGGATCGATCAGCATGTAGGTCAAGTCGCTGACCAATTTCAGGACGAGGCCGATGAGCGTGTAGATGTAAAGCGCGCCGAACATGATGGGATAGTCGCGGCCGATCGCCGCCTGGAAACCGAGGAGTCCGAGCCCGTCGAGCGAGAAGATGACCTCGACCAGCAGCGCCCCGGTGAAGAGGATCGAAACGAAAGCCGAAGGGAAGCCGGCGATGACCAAAAGCATCGCGTTGCGGAAGACGTGGCCGTAGAGCACGCGGCGCTCCGAAAGTCCCTTGGCGCGCGCCGTCACGACATACTGCTTGTTGATCTCTTCGAGGAAGCAGTTCTTGGTCAGCATGGTGAGGCCGGCGAAGCTGCCGATCACCAGCGACAGGACCGGCAAGGTGACGTGCCAGAAATAATCGAGGATGCGGTGCAGCCAATCGAGCTGCGCCCAATCGTCGGAGACCAATCCCCGCAGCGGAAACCAGGAGAGATAGCTGCCGCCGGCGAAGAGGACGATGAGCAGCACGGCGAAGAGGAAGCCCGGAATGGCATAGCCGACGATGACGACCGCGCTCGACCACACGTCGAAAGAGCTGCCGTCCCGGACCGCCTTGCGGATACCGAGCGGAATCGAGATGAGATAAGTGAGGAGCGTCGTCCACAGCCCCAAGGAGATCGACACCGGCAGCTTGTCGGCGATGAGCTGGATCACCGGACGGCTGCTGTAGAAGCTGGTGCCGAGATCGAAGCTGAGATAGTTGCGGATCATGATCCAGAAGCGCTCGGCCGGCGGCTTGTCGAAGCCGTAGAGCTTCTCGAGCTCTTTGATGAAGGCGGGATCGAGGCCGCGCGCGCCGCGCGTCTGGTTCAAGGAGGTGGCGCCGCGCGCCTCGCCGCCGCCGCCGCCGCTCACCCGCTCCAAGGTGCCGCCGGCGGTGCCCTTGAGTTGGGCGATCATTTGATCGACCGGTCCGCCCGGCGCCGCCTGCACGATGAAGAAATTCACCAGCAGAATGGCGAAGAGCGTCGGAACCATCAGGAGAATGCGGCGGAGCGCGTAGGCGAGCATCGGCTGGTCAGCCGCTCATCGCTTGCGGACTTCCGATTTGCGCGCCTCGACGTCCTTGGCGCGCGCTGGATCGATCCACCAGCTTTCGAGCGCGAGCTCGTAGGGCGCGGTGATCTTGGGACGCGCGAACTTGTCCCAGGACGCGACGCGGAAATATGTCAGGTGCCAATTGGGAATGACGTAGTGGCTTTGAAGCAGGACGCGGTCGAGCGCGCGGACGCGATTGATGAGGCTCGCGCGGTCGGGCGCGCTGATGATGAGATCGACGAGCGCGTCGGCGGCCTTGCTCTTAACCCCCAGAAGGTTGTTGCTGCCGGGCGCGTCGGCGGCCGCCGAGCCCCAGAATTCGCGTTGCTCGTTGCCGGGCGACAGCGATTCCGGAAACAGCACCACCGCCATGTCGTAATCGAAATTCTGCATGCGGTTCTCGTACTGCGCGGGATCGATGCTGCGGACATCGACCTTGATGCCGAGGCGCCCGAGATTCTGCGTGAAGGGCAGCACGACGCGCTCGAATTCCGGCTGCGCCAGCAGAAACTCGAAGGCGAAGGGCTCGCCCTTGGCGTTCTCGAGCCGGTTGCCCTTGACCGCCCACCCGGCCGCCGCGAGCAGGGTCAAGGCCGCGCGCAGATTGTCGCGGATGTTGCCGGAGCCGTCGGTAGTCGGCGGCGCATAGGCCTCGGTGAAGACCGCGTCGGGAATCTCGCCCTTGAACTTGTCGAGGATCGCGCGCTCGTCGGCGCCGGGCAGCCCCGAGGACGCCAGCTCGGAGTTGGAGAAATAGCTCTTCGTCCGGGCATAGGAGCCGTAGAACAGGATCTTGTTGGTCCATTCGAAATCGAAGAGATAGCTCAGCGCCTGGCGCACGCGGCGGTCCTGGAAGAGCGGCCGGCGCAAATTGAAGCCGAAGGCCTGCATGCCCTGCGGCACCTTGTTGGGGACCTCTTCCTTCTTGATGAGACCGGCCTTGAGCGCCGGGCTGTCATAGCCGATCGCCCAGTTCTTCGCGACGTTCTCGACGCGCAAATCGTATTCCCCCGCCTTGAACGCCTCGAGCGCGATCGACGAGTCGCGATAGTAGTCGTAGCGCATGATCTCGAAATTGTAGCGCCCGCGGTTGACCGGCAGGTCCTTCGCCCAATAATCCTCGACCCGGCGATAGGTGATGGCGCGGCCGGCATCGACCGTGTCGACCTTGTAGGGTCCGCTGCCGAGCGGCGGCTCGAGCGTCGTCTTGGCGAAATCGCGGGCCGCCCAGAAGTTCTTGGACAGCACGGGCAATTGGCCGACGATCGAGGGCAGCTCGCGATTGTCGCCGGAGCGGAAGCTGAACCTGACGCCGCGCTCGCCCGCCGGCTCTGCCTTGAGCACGTCGGCGTAATAGAGCTGATAATGCGGGTCGCCCTTGGATTTGAGCGTGTCGAAGGTCCAGATCACGTCCGCGGGCGTGATCGGGCTGCCGTCATGAAAGCGCGCCGCGCTGCGCAAATTGTACTGCACCCAGCTGCGGTCCTCGGCGATGACGACGCTCTCGGCGATGAGGCCGTATTCCGAATCGGGCTCGTCGCCCGAGCGCGCCATCAGCGCATCGAAAATTTCGGCCGCGCCCGCCGCCTTGACGCCTTTGAGCTGGAAGGGATTGAGCGTGTCGAAGGTGCCGATGGCGGAAAACTTCACCGTGCCGCCCTTGGGCGCGTCGGGGTTGACGTAGTCGAAATGCTGAAACTCCGGCCCGTATTTGAGGTCGCCGTAGAGGGCCAATCCATGGCTCGGCTGACCCGCGCCCGACGACTCGGCGGCTGCTGCCGGGGCGATGCGGAGCGCGGCGAGCGAGGGAAATGCGAACCCGGCCCGCAAGAGGTTTCTTCGCGATATGTCACGCATTGCCCATGCCCGTTCGGCGCCGCAGTCGCGCCGACGCATTCTAGAGGAAACGGCGCCGCCCGTCCGCTCGATCCGGGCGCCGATCTCTCACCCCGCGAGCCGCGCCCGCGCCGCCGCCGCGAGCCGCGCATCGCCGCAGGCAATGACGTGGCCATCCGAGCCAAGATCGAGCCCGCTTCCTTGCCAATCGGTGATGCTGCCGCCGGCGCCGGCGATGATCGGCGCCAGCGCGCAAAAATCGTAGGGCTTGAGATCGCGCTCGGCCACGAGGTCGATGAAGCCGCTCGCGAGCTGGGCATAGGCATAGCAATCGGCGCCGTAGCGCGTGAGCTTGACCGCGCTCTTAAGCCGCGCAAACGCCCTAGCGTCGGCGCCGGCGAACATTTCCGGCGCCGTCGCATAAAGCGTGGCGTTTGCAAGATCGGTGCAGGCGCGAGTGCGGATCGCGGCGCCGTTCAAGGTCGAGGGCTGCCCGGGCGCGCCGATCCAGCGCTCGCGCAGCACTGGCTGGTCGATGATTCCGAGCACCGGCCGGCCGCGATGGGTGAGCGCGATGAGCGTGCCGAAGAGCGGAATGCCGGCGATGAAGGATTTCGTGCCGTCGATCGGGTCGAGCACCCAGACCCACTCCGCCTCCGCGCGGTCGGCGCCCATCTCCTCGCCGAGGATGCCGTGTTCGGGAAAGGCGTCGGCGATGAGCCGCCGCATCGCCGCCTCGGCCGCGCGGTCGGCGACGGTCACCGGCGTGCGGTCGCTTTTCTCGTCGACGGCGATGGGCTTGCGGAAATAGCGGCGAAGGATCGCGCCCGCAGCGTCGGCCAACGCTTGGGCAAGCGCCAGATGCGCTTTGGTGACCTCGGCCGCGCCGCGCTTCCGCACGCGCTCGCTATTTGCCCGCGGGCGCGGCTTGGCCCGACGATGCCGCGGGCGCGGTTTGGGCCGGGGGCGCCGCAGGCGCGGCGGGCTGGCTCGATTGTGCCGCGGGCGCGGCGGATTGGGCAGCCTGGCCGGCGGGCGCGGCAGCTTCGCCCGGCTTTGCCGCCGGCGCGGCGGTGCCGGCGAGGCTTGCGAGCGGCTTCGGACTGTCGCTCATCGAATTGAGAAAGGCGATGATGTCGGCGCGGTCCTTGGCCTTGGGCAAGCCGACGAAGGTCATCTTGGTGCCCTTGGCGAAGTCCTGCGGCTTGAACAGCCAGTCGTTGAGATTGTCGACGGTCCAACTCTCGCCCTTCTTGCCGGTGAGCGCGCTCGAGAAGGCGTAGCCGCTGCGGTCATGCGCGATCTCGTCGCCGACGACGCCGTAGAGGTTGGGGCCAATGCGGTTGGGCCCACCCTTCTCGAAAGTGTGGCATTGGGTGCATTTTCCCGCGACCTGCTTGCCGGCGTCGGCCGAGGCCGAGGCGAGGAGCGGCGCGATCGGCTCGGGCCCCGCCGGGGCCGCCGCCTGGGCCGCGGGCTTCTCTGCGGCAGCGCCGGCCACAGCGTAGACCGGCTTTTCCAGCATCTTCGGCTGCACCAGCTTGTCGGCGAGGATGCCGGAGACCATCGCAAGCATCAGCGCCACTAGCACCGCCGCGACGATCTTGTTGACCTCGAATGACATTCGCCAATCCCCGGGCAAAGCTGGAAGGCCTACGGCAGCGGCCGAACGGCTGCCGCGGCGGGAGAAAACCCAATTTCCGCTGACAACTCAAACGAAATGTGATTGAAGCGCCACTGGCTGGACCTACCCAGGGTGTGCGTCATAACGCCGCAAGGAGCATATGAGGCATGAATCCGATCCTCGTCATCCCCGCCCGGCTCGGCTCGACGCGGCTGCCCGGCAAGCCGCTGGCGGAGATCGGCGGCGAGCCGATGATCATCCAGGTCTGGCGCCGCGCCATCGCCGCTGCTTCCGGTGCCGTGGTGGTCGCTTGTGCCGAGCGCGAGATCGTCGCCGCCGTCGAGGCGGCGGGCGGGCGGGCGGTGCTGACCCGGCCGGATCACGTTTCAGGCTCGGACCGCGTGCACGAGGCCGTGGCGCTCCTCGACCGCGAGCGCCGTCACGATGTGGTGGTGAACTTGCAGGGCGATCTGCCGCTCATCGCGCCCGAAGCGATCCGCGCGGCGCTCCTGCCGCTCGCCGAGCGGGCGGTTGACATCGCGACCTTGGCGGCGCCCATCGTTACTGCGGCGGAACTCGCTGATACGAGCGTCGTCAAGGTGGCGGCGGGCTTCGCGCCGGGCATGCAGGTGGCGCGCGCGCTCTATTTTAGTCGGTTGCCGGTGCCGGGAGGCGCGGGCGAGCACTATCATCACATCGGCGTATACGCCTTCCGCCGCGCCGCGCTCGAGCGTTTTGTCGCGTTGCCGCCGACGGTGCTCGAGGTGCGCGAGAGTCTGGAGCAACTGCGCGCGCTCGAGGCCGGCATGCGCATCGACGTGGCGCTCGTTGACACTGTGCCGCTCGGCGTCGATACTCCGGCCGACCTTGCCCGCGCCCGCGCGCTTTTTGCAGCGGCGCGCGCCGGTTCCCGCGGGCCATGAGCAAGACTTCCGCCAACGCGTCGACGCGCCGCATCGCCTTTCAAGGCGCCCCCGGCGCCTATTCCGATCTCGCCTGCCGTCAGGTCTATCCGGAACTGGCGACGCTCGCCTGCGACGGTTTCGAGGATGCGATGGCGGCGGTGCGCGAAGAGCGCGCGGCGCTCGCCATGCTGCCGATCGAGAACTCGGTGGCGGGCCGCGTCGCCGACATCCATCACCTCATGCCGCGGTCGGGGCTCCACATCATCGGCGAGCATTTCCAGCGCGTGAACCACCACCTGCTCGCGTTGCCGGGCGCCTCGCTCGAGACCATCAAAGTCGTGCGCAGTCACGTCCACGCGCTCTCGCAATGCCGCAACTTCATTCGCAGCCGCGGCCTCAAGGTGGTGGTCGCCGCCGACACCGCGGGGGCAGCCGCCGAGGTCAAGGAGCGCGGCGATCCGACCATTGCGGCGATCGCCTCCGAACTCGCCGGCCAGATCTATGGGCTGCAGTCGCTCAAGCAGAGCATCGAGGACGAGGGGCACAACACGACGCGCTTTCTGGTGATGGCGCGCGAGCCCCTGCACGTGCCGAACGACGGCAGCGCAGTCGTCACCAGCTTCATCTTCCGCGTTCGCAACGTGCCGGCATCGCTCTACAAGGCGCTGGGCGGCTTTGCCACCAACGGCGTCAACATGACGAAGCTCGAGAGCTACATGCTCGGCGGCCGCTTCACGGCGACGCAGTTCTATGCCGATGTCGAGGGGCATCCGGAGGCCCGCCCCTTGGCACTGGCGCTCGACGAGTTGCGCTTCTTCAGCCGCGAGGTGAGGATTCTCGGCACCTATCCCGCCCACCCCTTCCGCATCGAGGCGGCAAAGGCGGATGCCGATTGACCGAGACTAGGGGGCTTGACTTCGATACCATTTCGATATATCTATATTGTATCGAAATCCTATCGGAGTTATGAAAATGTTCAAAAGAGGGTTCAAACGCTGCGACGACCGCCGGTTCGCGCGCGGCGATTGGGTTGGCATGCGGCATGGCGGCTTCCGCCACAGCATGCGCGGCGGCGGCGGCAGGCTGTTCGACCATGGCGACCTCCGCCTGGTGATCCTTCAGTTGATCGCGGACAAGCCGCGCTACGGCTATGAGATCATCAAAGCCATCGAGGAGCGCCTCGCCGGCACCTACAGTCCCAGCCCAGGCGTGGTCTATCCCACCCTGACCATGCTCGAGGAGTTGGGCTACGCCACGGTGAGCGCCAGCGAGGGCGCCAAGAGGCTCTACGCCATTACCGCCGAGGGCAGGGCGTTCCTCGATACCAACCGCGCTGCGGTCGAGGCGATCTTCGCGCGCATCGACGAGATCAGCGCGGCGCAAGGCGGCGGCCCGGCGCCGCAGATCCTGCGGGCGTGGCACAATCTCAAGCTCGCGCTGCGCATGCGGGTCGCCCGCGGCCCCTTGAGCGAGACGCAGATCCAGGCGATCGTCGATGCGCTCGACGCCGCCGTGGCCGCGGTGGAACGAAGCTGAATTGCGTCGATCGGCGAGGAGCAGAATCGCGATGATCACTTCCGAGGCGCGGGTCGCGACGGCGATGTCGGCGCGCTACATGACGCAGCTCTGCAAGCATTTCGAGCACAAGCTGCCGGTGAGCTACGACAAGGAGAAGGGCCGGATCGAGTTCGAATCGGGCGTCTGCTCGATGGCGGCCTCGCCCGATCTGCTGATCCTGCGCGCGGATGCCGCGGACGAAGAGAAGCTCGGCCGGCTCGAGAATGTCGTGGTCCGGCACTTGGAGCGCTTTGCGTTCCGCGACAGGCCGGAGATCCGCTGGACCCGGATCGGCGCTAGCGCCTGAGCCAGTCCTCGACCAGGCGCCGCGCGATCGAATCACGGCGCGGCATGCGGAAATCCTCGCCGTCCTGATGCGTCAGGAGAAAGCGCCGTTCGAACCAGCGTGCGTCCTCGAGTTCCGTCGGATCGATGCTGATCTCGGTCGAGCGCGCGCGGGCGTGGAAGCCGAGCATGAGCGAGGCCGGAAACGGCCAGGGCTGCGACGAGTGATAGGTGATCTCGTCGATGGCGATCCCGGTTTCCTCGAAGACCTCGCGCGCCACCGCTTCCTCGAGGCTCTCGCCGGGCTCGACGAACCCGGCGAGCGTCGAATGCATGCCGGCGGGCCAGCCCTGCTTGCGGCCCAACAGGCAGCGCTCGCCGTCATGCACGAGCATGATCACCGCGGGATCGGTGCGCGGGAAATGCTGTGTCTCGCAAGCGGAATTGGTGCAGCGCCGGACGTGCCCGCCCTCCTCGCTCCGCGTCGGCGCGCCGCAAACGCCGCAGAAGCGGTGCCGCGCATGCCAATAGGCGATGCCGCGGGCATAGGCCAAGAGCGCGCCCTCCTGCCGCGGCAGCAGCGGCCCGACCCGGCGCAGATCGGTGAACGCCATTCCCGCGGCAGCGCCGATCGCTTCGAGCGGCACGTCGTGGGCGGAGAGGTCGATGGCGAAATAGGCGGTTTCCGCGCCGAGGCCCAAGAGGATCGCCTCGCCCGCGACCGCGGCGACGCTCTGCCGCGGCAGGAGCGCCGCGCGCGGCGCCCCGCCGTCGCCCGCGAGCACGAGATTGTCGCCGCGCCAGACCGGCACGAAGCGGCTCGTCGCATGCATCAGCCGTTCGGCGAGCCAGGTCTCGTCCTTGCGGAAGCGCCCGGCCCGGTCGAGGCCGCCGGTATAGAAATTCGCGTCCTTCATGGCGCCATTCTTAGGCGGAAGCAGGGCGGAAGCCCAGGGGATGATGCAGCCATTGTCCTCCTTGTGCGACCTCGGCCCGGACCTGATATAGTGGCGCGGGAGGCTGACGGCGGGCAGGCCCCTCGCCAACCCGGTCAGGTCCGGAAGGAAGCAGCCGTAACGAGTTTCGGCTTGGGTCGTCGTTCAGTCTCCCACCCCGCACCGACCGATTCCGCGCTCAAGGAGGCGTCATGAGCGAGCCGGGCACCGCCTATCGCGTGCTCGCGCGCAAATACCGGCCGAGCCGCTTCGCCGAACTCATCGGTCAAGAGGCGATGGTGCGTACGCTCACCAACGCGATCGCGACGGGGCGCATCGCGCACGCCTTCATCCTCACGGGCGTGCGCGGCGTCGGCAAGACCACCACTGCGCGCATCCTGGCGCGCGCCTTGAATTGCGTCGGTCCCGACGGCAAAGGCGGACCGACGGTCAGTCCGTGCGGGGTGTGCGATCCCTGCCGCGCCATCGCCGAGGACCGGCACGTCGACGTGCTGGAGATGGATGCGGCCTCGCGCACTGGGGTCGACGACATCCGCGAGCTGACCGAGGGCGTGCGCTACCGGCCGGTGGCGGCGCGCTACAAGATCTACATCATCGATGAAGTGCACATGCTGTCGAAGCAGGCCTTCAACGCGCTGTTGAAGACGCTGGAGGAGCCGCCGCCCGACGTCATCTTCGTCTTTGCCACGACCGAGATCCACAAGGTGCCGATCACGGTGCTGTCGCGCTGCCAGCGCTTCTCGCTGCGCCGCGTGCCGATCGAGCTCCTGATCGAACATTACACCAAGATCGCCGCGGCCGAAGCGGTCGCCGCCGAGCCCGCGGCGATCGCGCTCATCGCCCGCGCCGCCGACGGCTCGGTGCGCGACGGGCTGTCCTTGCTCGACCAGGCGATAGCCCTGGCCGGCGGCACCATCGGCGAACCTCTGGTGCGCGAGATGCTCGGCATCGCCGATCGCGGCCTGATCTTCGATCTCATCGAGGCCTGCTTCAGGGGCGATGCGGCGGACGCGCTGCGGCGAATGGCGGAACTCTATGAGGGCGGCGCCGATCCGGTCATGGTGCTCCAGGATCTTCTGGAACTCGTGCATTTCGCGACCCGGCTGAAGCTGGTGCCGGCCGCCGGCGAAGGCGACCCGGCGCTCGAAGGCGAGCGCGCGCGAGGTCTGACTCTCGCTCAGAAGCTCGGGGTCGCCGCCCTGACCCGCGCGTGGCAGATGCTGCTCAAAGGCGTGCTCGAGGCGCAGACCGCGCCCTCGCCGATCGAGGCCGCCGAGATGGTGCTGGTGCGCCTCGCTTATGTCGCGGACCTGCCGGCGCCAGCCGAGCTCATCCGAACGCTCGAGACCGGGCCGGCGGCGTCCCCCTCCCCCGCGCCGTCGTCGCGCGTCATGAGCGGGGCGGGGCCGGCGACGCGGCTCGCGGCGCAGCCCGAGATTTCCGCCGCGCCCAGACCCGCGCTCGACCCGGCGCCCGTGGCGCGCCGCGCCGATCCGCAGAGTTTTCTCGAAATCATCGCGCTCTTCGACGAGCATCGCGAGGCGCTTCTTCGCACGCATCTCTACGCCAATGTCCATCTCGTCCAGTTCGAGCCCGGCCGCATCGAGCTGCGCCCGAACGAGGCGGCGCCGCGCGATCTCACGAACCGGCTCGGGCAATTGCTGACGCAATGGACCGGCCGGCGCTGGGTGGTCACGGTGTCGAGCGAGGCGGGCCAGCCGACCCTGCGCGAGGAAACGCAGGAGCGCGAGCGCAGCCTCAAGAGCGAGGCGGCGGCGCATCCCCTGGTGCGCGCCGCGCTCGAGACCTTTCCCGGCGCGCACATCGAAGCGGTGCGCGAACTCGCCCAGGAAGCGCCCCACCCCGAGCCTGCTGATGCCGCCGAGGAGCGCGGTGAAGGAGACGAAGGCCCATGAAAAATCTCGGTCAGATGATGAAGCAGGCGCAGCAGATGCAGGAGCGCATGGCGGAGATGCAGGCGCGCCTCGAGCAGGTCGAGATGACCGGCGCCGCCGGCGGCGGCATGGTGCAGGTAACGCTCAACGGCAAGGGCGAGGTGCGCAAGGTCAAGATCGACAAGACGCTCATTGATCCCAATGAGAGCGAAGTGCTGGAGGACCTCATCGTCGCCGCCTTCAACGACGCCAAGGCGCGGGTGGAGAGCCATGTCGCCGAGGAGATGAGCAAGCTCACCGGCGGCCTCAAGCTGCCGCCGGGCATGAAGCTGCCGTTTTGAAGAAGCTGTCAGCCATTAGCTATAAGCTGTCGGCTTTAAGCTCTAAGCTGATAGCTTATAGCTGAGAGCTTATCGCTATCTTCCCATGTCCGAACTTGACCGTCTGATCGAGCTGTTGGCGAAGCTGCCGGGCCTGGGGCCGCGCTCGGCGCGGCGTGCGGCGCTGCATCTGGTCAAGCGGCGCGAGAGCCTGATGGAGCCGCTCGCCGCGGCGCTTGCCGAGACCGCGCGGCGCATCCGGGCCTGCGCGATCTGCGGCAATCTCGACACCACCGATCCCTGCGCCATCTGCCGCGACCCCCGCCGCAAGCCCGATCTCGTCTGCGTCGTCGAGGACATCGCCGACCTCTGGGCGATCGAGCGCACCGGGTTTTCGGGCCGTTATCACGTGCTCGGCGGCACGCTCTCGGCCCTGGACGGCGTCGGGCCCGACGAGCTGCGCATCGCCCGGCTCGTCGCGCGCGTCGCCGAGGGCGAAGTGCGCGAGGTGATCCTGGCGCTCAACGCCACGGTCGAGGGCCAGACCACCGCGCATTACATCCTCGACCAGCTCGCGCCCACCGGCGTCGCGGTGTCGCGGCTGGCGCATGGCGTCCCCGTCGGCGGCGAGCTCGACTATCTCGACGAGGGCACGGTGAGCGCCGCGCTCGCGCAGCGTCAGAGCCTGAAGGGCGGGGCTTAGGGCTGCTCGGTGATGAGGCGTGGCTTCGGCGGCGGCAGCTCGTTCTCGCCGATCTCGGCCGCCTCGCCTTCGATGAGGTCGCTCTCGAGACTCGTCACCGCATAGGCCGGGAGATTGGGCGGCAAGGGCCTGGAGCTCGGCTGGAGGCCGAGTTGGCCGAGCTTGCGCGCGCGCGGCAGCAGCCGCTGGTTCACCGATCCCGTCAGCTTGGCGAAGCTTTCGGCCGCTGCCCGCAAACCCTTGCCCAGCGCCGCCGCGTGGCCCAAGGCGATGACGACTCCGTCCAAGAGCGACTGCGTCGTCTCGGCAATGCGCTGCTGGTTCTCCACCTGGCGCATGGTGTTGATCTCGAGCGCCGCCAGCGACAAGGCGCAGTAGAGGCCGGCGGGTCCCGCCGGGATGATCTGGGCGTCGCGCGCCCGGCGCCAGAATTCGGGATCGGCGCGCTGTAGCTTCTCGAGCGCCGCTTCGTTTGGCAGATACATGACGCTGAGAATGCGCGCGATCTCGCCGCCGCGCCCGCCATCGCGCCAGGCGGCCAGCACCGCGCTGCGGTAGTCCTTGCCGGCGAGGTCGCGCAGATGCAGGTTCATCGTCCGGGCGAGGTTGCGGTAGGCCTCCTCTTCCTGCTCCGTGCCCTCGGCGGCGGCGATGTCGAGGAGGAATTTCGAGGCCTTGCAGTCGATTACCAGGGCGCAGTCGGCGGGCAGGAAAACGACCGCATCGGGGCGCAGGCGCCGCCCGGTCGCCTCGTCTTGCGTCGTGAGCTGCAGCAGGTAGTCGCGGCCCAATTCGAGGCCGAAGGCCTTGAGCGTGTTGGCCAGGCCGATCTCGGCCATTTGCCCGGCACTGCCCGGGCTCGACAAGCTGCGCCAGACGGTGTCGAGCAGGCGCGCCTTGTCCTGGACCTGGCCGTTGAGCGCCGCCACCGCCTTGGCGATCTCCTCGACCTGCTTGACGAGATGATCGGAGGTCTGGCGCAGGCGCGCCTCGGCTTCCTCCTTCGCCGCGGCGTTCTCGCGCTTGTGGTCTTCCAAGAGCTTCGAGGAGAGCTCTTGCGCGGTCGCGAACACGGCCGCTTTGGCGGCCTGTAGGCTGTCCTGGCGCAGCCGCTCGAAATCGGCGGTGCGACGGTCCGCCTCGCCAAGCTGTTGGCGCAGCGCCGCCAACTCGCGCTCGGCCTGAAGCCGGGCCGCCTCCGCCCCCTCGAGCCGCTTGGCCAGCGTCGCGTTTTGCGCCTCGGCCTCGGCAAGCCGGGTCTCGGCGGCGACCCGCCTGGTAGTTTCGCGGCCGCGCGCCACGACGACGGCAAACGCCAACACTGCCGCGCCGAGCAGCGCCAGCAGCACGATGAGCATGGTTTCCATCGCGCTATTCTATCAGAGCCGCCGGCGGATCGTTATCGACCGAGCGAGACTCGTGCGCGATAGGAAACGCGCCGCATCCCGGTTGACGGCACGCCCGGCGCGGCATACCTAAAGTCCGGCGATTGAAACGATTCGATCTATGGCGATGCTCCCGATCCTCACCGCGCCCGACCCGCGCCTCAAGCTGAAGGCGAAGCCCGTGGCCGCGGTGGATGACAAGATCCGCAAGCTGATGGCGGACATGCTGGAGACCATGTATGCCGCGCCCGGCATCGGGCTCGCGGCGCCGCAGGTCGGCGTCGCCCGGCGCGTCATCGTCGTCGATTGCACCCGCGAGGATGAGCCGCGCCGGCCCTTGAAGCTCGCCAATCCGGAGCTGCTCTGGACCTCCGACGAGATCATGACGGTGAATGAAGGCTGCCTCTCGCTGCCCGAGCATTACGCCGATGTCGAGCGCCCCGCCGCAATCCGGGTGCGCTATCTCGACGAGCAGAACGAGATCCGCGAGCTCGAGGCGAAGGGGCTGCTCGCCACCTGCATCCAGCACGAGATGGATCACCTCGAAGGGGTGCTCTTCGTCGATCGCATCTCCGCGCTGAAGCGCGGCATCATCCTGCGCAAGCTCGCCAAGGCGAAGCGGCAGAAGACCCCCGTTCCGGCCTGATCCGGGCGGAAGCCGGCAATGACCAAGCTGCGTCTCGCCTTCATGGGCACGCCCGATTTCGCCCTGCCCATTCTCCGGGCGCTGATCGCCGCCGGGCACGAGGTCGCCACCATCTATTGCCAGCCGCCGCGGCCCCGTGGGCGCGGCCACCGCCCGCTTCCTTCGCCGGTGCAGGCGGCGGCGGAGAAAGCGGGCTTGCCCCTGCGCATGCCCGAGCGGCTCGACGCCGACGAGGCCGCCGCCTTCGCGGCGCTTAAGCTCGATGCGGCGGTGGTGGCGGCCTATGGCCTCATCCTGCCGAAGCCGGTGCTGGCGGCGCCGCGTCTCGGTTGCCTCAACGTCCACGCCTCGCTGCTGCCGCGCTGGCGCGGCGCCGCGCCGATCGAGCGCGCCATCATGGCCGGCGACAGCGAGACCGGCGTGACCATCATGCAGATGGACGAGGGCCTCGATACCGGCCCGATTCTCATGGCCGAAGCCGTCCCGATCGGACCCGAGACGACCGCTGCCGCGCTGTGCCACCAACTCGAGGAGCTGGGCGCACGGCTCATCCTCGTGGCGCTCGAAGGCCGGGCCAATGGGCGGCTCGTGCCGGAACCGCAGCCCGAGCTGGGTGCGACTTACGCCAAGAAGCTGCGGCGCGAGGAAGGGCGGCTCGATTGGCGGCTTCCGGCTGGCGCGCTCGAGCGCCGCATCCGCGCGCTCAACCCCGCGCCTGGCATCTGGTTCGCGCTGGGAGCGGAGCGCATCAAAGTGCTCGCCGCGGAATGCGCCGAGGCGAGCCCCAGCGCCGCTCCCGGCACCGTGCTCGATGCGAGCCTGCGCATCGCCTGTGCCGAGGGCGCGTTGCGCCCGCTCGTGCTGCAGCGCGCCGGCAAGGCGCCGCAGGCGCGCGAGGCCTTCCTGCGCGGCTTTCCGATTGCCGCCGGCACGGTCCTGCCATGCCCCGCTATAAGCTGACCATCGAATATGACGGCGCCGGCCTCGTTGGCTGGCAGCGCCAGGCGAACGGGCTCTCGGTGCAGGAGATTCTCGAACGCGCGGTCGAACGCTTCTGCGGCACGACGGTCACGGTGCATGGCGCCGGGCGCACCGATGCTGGCGTGCACGCCCTGGCGCAAGCAGCGCATCTCGATCTGCCCCGCGCGGCCGCGCCCGAAACCATCCGCAATGCGCTCAACCAGCATGTGAAGCCCGCCTCTGTCGCGGTTCTCGCCGTCGAGCCCGCGAGCGACAGCTTCGATGCGCGGCGCTCGGCGCGCGGCCGGGTCTACCGCTATCGCATCCTGAACCGCCGCCCGCCGCCGACCCTCGAGCGCGGCCGCGTCTGGCATGTCGGGCCGCTGCTCGATGCCGAGGCGATGGCGGCGGCGGCGCAGCTCCTCATTGGCAGGCACGATTTCACGACCTTCCGCGACACGTTGTGCCAGGCGCGCTCGCCGCTGCGCACGCTCGATGCGCTCGAGGTTAGGCGTCTCGGCGAGGAGATCGCGATCGAGGCGCGCGCCCGCTCCTTCCTGCATCACCAAGTGCGCAACATGGTCGGCACGCTGAAGCTCGTAGGCGCCGGCAAATGGCGTGTCGCTGCTGTGGCCGATGCGCTCGCCGCGCGCGACCGCCGCGCCGGCGGCCCGACTGCCCCGGCGGGAGGGCTCTATCTCGTGCAGGTGCTCTACGCCGGCGCGTGAGGATCAGTAGAGGCTCTGCGTCACCAGCGACAGCGCCGAGCTCAGCACGACATCGAGCAGCACCAGCGCGGTGGCGGGAAGCGCGCCCCGATCGAGGGCGATCCGGGCGATGAACCACTCGTAGGCGAGCAGCAGAAGATAGACGATGGCTGCGAGCGTCGAGGCGGCGTCCTCGGGCAGGGCCGCGACGCCGCCAAAGCTCATGGCGACGAGCAGAAGCCCGGTTTGCAGCACTTGCGACCAGTTGTAAGCCGCGATGAAGCCCAAGGTCTGCTCTTCGCTTGCCAGCCAGCGGCAGAAGGGCAGCGCCAGCAGCGGATAAGCCGTCCAGCCGATGACGTAGCCGATGCTCTCGACCAGGAGGATGCGGACCCAGCCGGCTTGCGCGACCGAAGCCGCGTCCGCCCGAAGCCAAAGCAGCACCAGAAACGCGGGATAGCAGATCGCCGCCGCGAGAAAGGAGCGCCAGACGCCGGGCAGGCTGCGCTCGAACCAGCGCATGGCATCGCGGTCGAGCCGCGCCAGGCGCCACGCCCCGTAGAGCGCGTTGGCGACCTCGGTCGAGAGCGGCATCGGATCAGGGCCGGGCGAAATAGAGCGCGAGAGCCGTGCGGTAGATCTCGGTCAGCGCCGCGAGATCGGCCAGCGCCACATTCTCGTCGACCTGGTGCATGGTGCGGTTGACCAGGCCGAATTCGGCGACCGGGCAAAAGTGGTGGATGAAGCGCGCATCCGAAGTGCCGCCGGCGGTGCTGAGTTCGGGCTGCAAGCCGGTCACGCGCGCGATCGCGGCCACGAGCAGGCCGCTCGCCTCGCCCGGCGGGACCAGAAAGGATTCGCCGCTGACGCGGATGTCGAGATCATAGCGCCCACCCGCGGCATCGAGGCGCTCTTTGAGCCAGGAGCGGAGCGTGGCGCTCGACCAGCGGTCGTTGAAGCGGATGTTGAAGACGGCGCGCGCCGCTGCCGGAATGATGTTGGTGACGGGATTGCCGACATCGATGGTCGAGAGCGCAATAGTCGAGGGCGGAAAATGCGCGGTCCCCTCGTCGAGCGGCGCCGCGATGAGATCGTCGAGCATGCGGACGATGCGATGCGCCGCATTGTCGGCGTGCTGCGGATAGGCGGTGTGGCCCTGGACGCCGCGTACCGTGAGGAATCCGTTGAGGCTGCCGCGCCGGCCGATCTTGATGGAATCGCCCAAGACACGCAGCGAGGTCGGCTCGCCGACGATGCAGAGATCGAGACGCTCGCCGCGCGCCTTGACCCAATCGAGCAGCTTGCGCGTGCCGTTGATCGCCACGCCTTCCTCGTCGCCGGTGATGAGGAGGCTCAACGAGCCGCCGAAATCGCGGCCGCGCTCGGCAATAAAGCGCGCCGCCGCCGCGGCGAAGCAGGCGATGGCACCCTTCATATCCGCCGCGCCCCGGCCATAGAGCCGGCCGTCCATGATCGCGCCGGCGAAGGGATCGACCGTCCAGGACTCCAGGCTTCCGGGCGGCACCACATCGGTATGACCGGCGAAGCAGAAATTGCGCCCGCCGTCGCCCAGCCTGGCATAGAGGTTGAGCACCGGATCGCTGCCGGGTTCGGTGAACTCGACGGCGTGACAGGTGAAGCCCAGGCCTTCGAGCGCCGCCGCAAGCAGCGGGATGGCGCCTTCGTCCTTGGGCGTGACGCTGGGCGCGCGGATGAGCCGGGCGGCAAGCTCCGCCGCGTCGAGCGGGGCGCCCATCAGTCGCGCAACAGATCGTTGATCGAGGTCTTGGCGCGAGTCTTCTCATCGACCCGCTTGACGATGACGGCGCAATAGAGGCTGGGGCCGGGGCTGCCGTCGGGCAGCGCCTTACCGGCCAGGCTCCCGGGCACCACCACCGAATAGGCGGGCACGCGGCCGATATGGGTCTCGCCGCTGGTGCGATCGACGATGCGCGTCGATGCGCCGAGGAACACGCCCATCGCCAGGACCGAGCCGCGCTCGACAATGACGCCCTCGGCCACTTCGCTGCGCGCGCCGATGAAGCAGTCGTCCTCGACGATCACCGGCGCCGCTTGCACCGGCTCGAGCACGCCGCCGATGCCGACGCCGCCGGAGATGTGGCAATTCTTGCCGATCTGGGCGCAGGAGCCGACGGTCGCCCAGGTGTCGATCATCGTGCCGCTGCCGACATAGGCGCCGACATTGACGAAGCACGGCATCAGCACCACGCCCGGCGCGATGAAGGCGGAGCGGCGCACGATGCAGTTGGGCACGGCGCGGAATCCCGCCGCGGCAAAGCGCGCGGCATCCCAGCCGGCGAATTTGGCGGGGACCTTGTCCCACCAGGACGAGCCGCCGGGAGCGCCGGCGATCACGGCGCTGTCGGCGAGCCGGAAGGACAGCAGCACCGCCTTCTTCAGCCACTGATGGACGCGCCAGCGCCCGTCGATCTTCTCGGCGACGCGCAGCTTGCCCTGATCGAGCGCATCGAGCGCTCCCTCGACGGCATCGCGCACCGCGCCGCGCGTGCCGGCGTTGACGCTCTCGCGCGTCTCCCAAGCGGCGTCGATGGTGGTTTGCAATGCGGCGGTGCTCATCGCGCAAGATCCGGGATGAAAGCGGCCGCCACCATGCGGCAGGGCCGGAAGCCTGTCAACCGCGCCCGGTCTGGCCTAAGCTCCGGCAAAATCAAGATGGAGAGGGATGATGGCCGCGACGACACCGCCGTTCAAAGCCGAGATCGTCGGCAGCCTGCTGCGTCCTCAGATCATTCATCAGGCGCGGGCGCGGCGCGACAAGGGCGAGATCACGGCCGCTGCCTTGCGCCAGATCGAGAGCGCTCAAATTGCCGAAGCGGTCGCGTTGCAGAAGGAGGCCGGGCTCAAAGTCTGCACCGACGGCGACTTTCACCGGCGCCACTGGTTCATGGATTTTCTCGAGCGCGTGCAGGGCATCGCGTTCCGCGGCGGGCTCGCCGTCAAGTTTCACAACGAGGAGGGCGAGATCGCGTTCTCGCCGCCGCGCCTCGAGGTGCACGGCAAGCTCGCGCGCGTACGCGATCTGTCGATCGAAGACTTCGCCGAGCTTCGTCCCGTGGCGGAGCGTGCCGGGCTCATGCCCAAGCAAGCGATGCCCTCGCCGACCATCGTGCATTTCCGCGGCGGACGTGCCGCGATCGATCGCGCGGCCTATCCCGAGATCGACGATTTCTTCGCCGATCTCGCCACGGTCTACCGCCAGGAGCTGCAGGCGCTCTATGCCGCCGGCTGCCGCTACGTGCAGATCGACGAGACCAACTTTCCCTATCTCTGCGATCCGAAGCTGCGCGACAACGTCCGCGCCATCGGCGAGGACCCGGACGCGCTGCCGCGGCGCTATGCGCGCCTCCTCAACGACGTGCTCAAGGACAAGCCCGCGGGCATGGTCGCCTGCATGCATCTCTGCCGTGGCAATCACGCCAGCGCCTGGGTCGCCGAAGGCGGCTACGATCCGGTCGCCGAGGTGCTGTTCGGCGAGATCAATCTCGACGGCTTCCTGCTCGAATACGATTCGCCGCGCGCCGGCAGCTTCGCGCCGCTGCGCTATTTGACCGGGAACAAGGTCGCCGTCCTCGGCCTTGTCACCACCAAGAAGCCGCAACTCGAAGCCAAGGACGAGCTGAAGCGGCGGATCGAGGAGGCGCAGCGCTACCTGCCGCTCGACCGCCTGGCGCTGAGCCCGCAATGCGGCTTCGCCAGCACGATCGAAGGCAACCGCCTCACCATCGACGACGAGAAGCGCAAGCTTCGGCTCGTCGTCGAAACCGCGCAGGAGGTCTGGGGCACGGCATGAGCCGCCGTCCTCGCGCCGCCTCGGAGCGCCGATGACGCAAAATCTCCTGGGCCAGCCGATCGGCGAAGAAGTGCCGGGATGGACTCGGCGGCCGCCTCTGCCGCGCAGCGTGATGGAGGGACGCTTCTGCCGGCTCGAGCCGATCGACCCGGACCGCCACGCCGCCGCGCTCCACGTTGCCTTTGCGGCGGACAAGGAGGGGCGGAACTGGACCTATCTGTTCTATGGCCCGTTCGCGCGGGAAGAGGATTTTCGCAATTGGCTGCGCGCGACCTGCATGGGCGATGATCCGCTGTTCCACGCGATCATCGAGTGCCGCACCGGCCGGGCGGTCGGGGTGGCGAGCTATCTCCGCATCGATGCCGCCAATGGCGTGATCGAGGTCGGGCATCTCAATTTCTCGCCCGCGCTGCAACGAACGCCGGCGGCGACGGAGGCCATGTATCTGATGATGCGCCGCGTCTTCGACGAGCTTGGCTATCGCCGCTATGAATGGAAGTGCGACGCGCTCAATGCCGTGTCGCGGGCGGCCGCGCTGCGCCTCGGGTTCCGCTTCGAAGGGATCTTCCGGCAGGCGGTGATCTACAAGGGGCGCAGCCGCGACACCGCCTGGTTCTCGGTGATCGATCGCGAATGGCCGGCGCTGAGGACAGTGTTCGAGCACTGGCTCCGCTCCGAAAATTTCGACGCCGAAGGGCGCCAGCGCGAGCGGCTTTCGATCCTGACGCGACCCCCGAACTAAGCCGTCAGGATCTCCAGCACGTGGCCATTGGGGTCGCAGAAATAGCAGCCGCGACCGCCGCGGCGGTGGTTGATCTTCATGTCGTCGAGGGACATCGGGCCGCTGCCATAGGCAATGCCCTCGGTCTTGATGCGCGCGAAGATCGCATCGAACTCGCGGTCGCTCACTTTGAAGGCGTAGTGGTGCGACTCGAAATCATCGTCGCTGTCGAAATCGAGGGTGAGCGTCTCGTTGACCCGCACCGGCGCGAAATGCGAATGGGGGGCTTCATAGTCGAGGCCGAAAATCCGGGCGAAGAAGCGGGCCGATTCCTCTTTGTCGCGGGCGGGAACGATGGTGTGGTCGAGGATGATGGCCATGGGCGGCTCCTGCTGGCGGCGGCGGCTGGATCGGCTTAGTCTGGGTTAGGAAACCCCGACGGGAAAGAGATGGCGATGAGCTGGCTTCCGGCCAAGGAGCCGAGCGCCGAGGCGGGTCCCTCGCCGGCGCTCGAGCTGGTGATCCTGCCGCGCGTCCGCGATTTGGGCGACGGCTTCGCAGTGCGGCGCGTGCTGCCCTTCACCGAACGCCGCGCCCTCGGGCCGTTCGTCTTCTTCGATCATTTCGGGCCGACGGAATTCCGCCTGGGCGAGGGGCTGGACGTGCGGCCGCATCCGCATATCGGGCTGGCGACGGTGACCTATCTCCTCGACGGCGAGATCCTGCACCGCGACAGCCTCGGCAGCGTCCAGCCGATCCGCCCCGGCGCGGTCAACTGGATGACGGCCGGGCGCGGCATCGTTCATTCCGAGCGCACGCCGCCCGCGGCGCGCGCCGAGGGCGCGCGCATTCACGGCGTGCAGCTCTGGGTCGGGCTGCCGCGGCGGCATGAGGAGACCGCGCCGGGCTTTTCCCATCACCCCGCCGAGACGCTCCCCCTGATCGCGGGCAAAGGGAGCCGGCTCCGCCTCATCGCCGGCTCACTGATGGGCGCGCAGGCGCCGGTGCCGATTTTCTCCGCACTGTTCTGCGCCGAGGCCGAGCTGGCGGGCGGCGCCGAGATCGAGTTGCCGGCCGAGCACGAAGAGCGCGGCGCTTATATCCTCTCGGGCGAGGTCGAACTCGGCGGCGAGATTTTCCCGAGCCACCGGCTCCTGGTGCTCCGGCCCGGGCGGGCCGAGATGCTGCGGGCCGCGGCCCCGGCGCGGCTCCTGCTCCTGGGCGGCGCGCCGCTCGACGGGCCGCGGCACATCTGGTGGAATTTCGTCGCCAGCTCCACGGAGCGCATCGAGCAGGCGAAGGCCGATTGGAAGGCGGGCCGCTTCATGCCGGTGCCGGGCGAGAGCGACTTTATTCCGCTGCCGGAGTGAGCGGGATCGCCGCAAGAAACGCCGCGAGCGCCGTCGCGTCCTCGACGACATGGTGAATGTGCTCGGCCTCGCCTTCGGCGGGATGGGCATGCGGCCCGCCCATGACCCAGATCGTCGTCATCCCCAACGCCGCCGCCGGCGCCAGGTTCTTCGCCATGTCCTCGACCATCGCCGTGCGCTTCCCCGCGAGCGCATGGCGGTCCATGAGCAGCCTGTAGCCGCTCGGATCGGGCTTCGGCACATAGTCGCAGGCGACGATGTCGTGGATGCCCGAGAAGGCGTCGGTGAGCTCTAAATGCGCCAGGAGCCGTTCGGCGTGGCGCGCCGTGCCATTGGTGAAGATGATCTTGCGGCCGGGCAGCGCCGCGATGGCGGCGGCGAGTTCGGGGTCGCGCGGCACCGGCGAGAGATCGAGCTCGTGGACGAAGTCGAGAAAGCGCTTGGGCTCGAGTCCATAGTCGAGCATCAGCCCGCGCAGGGTCGTGCCGTGCTGCTCGAAGAAGCGCCGGCGCAAGCCATGCGCCGCTTCGCTGTCGAGCCTCAGCTCGGCCATGATGAACGCCGTCATGCGCGCCTCGACCTCGCGGTAGAGCGCGCAGGAGCTGGGGTAAAGCGTATTGTCGAGATCGAAGATCCAGGTCTCGATCTCGCGCAGCGGGCGGGCGGGCATGCGCCCATCCTACCACACCGCGCCGCGCGCCGCAGGGCGGGGAATTTGTCGCCCCCTCGCCCGCGGTGGCCAGGCGAGGGGGCGTATCGTGCGACGTGCGAAGCTCAGTCCGCGGCGTCGCCGAAAACTCTGCGCAACCAATGGCTGCGACTAGTTACATTCACGGCAAAAATCGTGCCAGCGCCGCAAGGGCGGAAATTGCCGATTCGCGGACCGAATTCGGCGAGATCTGCCTTATCTGCGGCAGGTGCATGGGCCGTTGCCTAGAGATTGGGCGCGAATTTTAGGAATTCGCGTCCTTGGCGGCGCGCGGCCTCGCCCTGGCGTTGCGCCGGATGAGCGTGCCGACGCCTTCGTCGGAGAACAGCTCCAAGAGCACCGCATGCGGCGTCCGGCCGTCGAGGATGACCGCGGCCTCGACGCCGCCCTCGACCGCCTGGATGCAGGTCTCGATCTTCGGGATCATCCCGCCCTGGATGGTGCCGTCGGCGATGAGCGCGCGCGCCGCGGCGACGGTGAGCTCGGGAACGAGCTTCTTCTCCTTGTCGAGCACGCCCTTGACATCGGTCAGCAGCAGCAGCCGCGCCGCCCGGACCGCCGCCGCGACCGCGCCGGCGACGGTGTCGGCGTTGATGTTGTAGGTTTCGCGGGCCGGCCCGACGCCAATGGGCGCGATCACCGGAATGATGTTGGAGCGCTCGAACAGCGTCAGGACTTCGGCGTCGATCGCATAGGGCTCGCCGACGAAGCCCAGATCGAGCACCTTCTCGATGTTCGAATCGCTGGCCTGGCCCTTGCGCTCGAATTTGCGGGCGCGGATGAGATCGGCATCCTTGCCGGAGAGGCCGATGGCGAGGCCGCCGACCTTGTTGATCGCCGAGACGATCTCCTTGTTGATCGAGCCGGAGAGCACCATCTCGACGATCTCGACGGTCTCGCGATCGGTAACCCGGAGCCCGTCGATGAACGAGCTCTTGATCTTGAGCCGCTCCAGCATCTGGCCGATCTGCGGCCCGCCGCCATGGACGACGATCGGGTTGACGCCGACCTGCTTCAGCAGCACGACATCGCGCGCGAAGAGTTCGGCGACCATCGTGTCGCCCATGGCATGGCCGCCGTATTTGACCACCACGGACTTGCCGGAATAGCGGCGGAAATAGGGGAGCGCCGCCGAGAGCGTCGCCGCCTTGCTCGCGGAATCGATGAGGGCGGGCTGCTTGTCGTTCATGGCGCCCGGCACTCTAGCCCGCCCGCGCCGGCCCTGCCAGAGCGGCAAGCGTCGCCCGGAGTTCGGCGAGGCCCTCGTTCTCATGCGCGCTGGTGATGTGGAGCTGCGGATGCGCCGCGCCATGCTTGGCGATCTCGGCGGCGGTTTCGGCGATCACGGCTTCGAGGTCGGCAGGCCGCATTTTGTCGGCCTTGGTGAGGACGATCTGGTAGGCGACCGCCGCCTCGTCCAAGAGCTGCATCAGCGGCCGGTCGGGGGGCTTGATGCCGTGGCGCGCATCGATCAGCACGAGCACGCGCCGCAATCCCGCCCGCCCCTTGAGATAGAGCGCGATCGTGCGGCTCCAGCGCGCGATCTCGTGCTTGGGCGCGGCGGCGAAGCCATAGCCGGGCAGATCGACCAGCATGAGCCGCCCGCCGAGATCGAAGAACACCAGCTCGCGCGTGCGCCCGGGCGTGTGCGAGACGCGCGCCAAGCTGTGCCGGCCGGTGAGGGCGTTGACGAGGCTCGATTTGCCGACATTGGAGCGCCCGACGATGGCGATTTCGGGCAGGCGGTCCACCGGCAAGGCGCTTGCCTCCCCCGCCGCGGCGACGAAGCGGCATTCTCCGGCGAAGAGCCGCCGCCCGGCTTCGAGGAGCGCCGCGTCCGGCGCCGGCTCGGACGGCGCGAGCGCTGCGGCGCTCAGGTCGCGCCCGCGCGCCGCATGATCAGCCATTGCTGCGCGATCGACAGCAGATTGTTCCAGCTCCAATAAATCACCAGCCCGGCGGCGAATTGCGACAGCATGAAGGTGAACACGACCGGCAGGATCATGAACATCTTCGCCTGGATCGGATCGGGCGGCTGGGGGTTGAGCTTCTGCTGCAGGAACATGGTCACGCCCATGATGAGCGGCCAGGCGCCGATGTGCAGGAAGGAAATCTCGGGCGGGGTGAAGGGCACCAGGCCGAAGAGATTGATGAAGGTGGTGGGATCGGGCGAGGAGAGGTCGCGGATCCAGCCGAAGAACGGCGCGTGCCGCATCTCGATCGTGACGTAGAGCACCTTGTAGAGCGAGAAGAAGACCGGGATCTGGATGACGATCGGCAGGCAGCCCGCCATCGGATTGGCGCCGACGCGCTTGTAGAGCGCCATCATCTCCTGGTTGAGGCGCTGCTTGTCGTCGCCGAGGCGCTCGCGGAGTTTCTGCATCTCCGGCTGCAGCTTCTTCATCTTGCTCATCGCCCGATAGGATTTGTTGGCGAGCGGGAAGAAGATGAGCTTGATCAGCACCGTCAGCAGCATGATGGCGAGGCCGAAATTGCCGATGATCTGATAGAAGAAATCGAGCGTCAGGAAGATCGGCTTGGTGAGGAAGTAGAACCAGCCGAAATCGATGGCGCGGTCGAAGCGCGGCACGTTCGCCTGCGCTTCATAGCGGTCGAGCAGCGCCACTTCCTTGGCGCCGGCGAAGAAGCGGCCGTCATTGGAAAGGCTGCCGCCGGCCGGCACCGCCTTCTCGCTCCCGGTGTAGTCCACTTGATAGGCATCGATGCGGTCGTGGAGGGTGTAGCGCATCTGCGCCTTGGCCTGCTCCTTCTGGTCGGGGATCAATGCCACGAGCCAGTATTTGTCGGTGAAGCCCATCCAGCCGCCGGTCGTTTCGAAATCGTGTTCCTTGTCCGATTTCAGCTCGGTATATTTGATGCCGTCCTGCAGCGTGCCGTTGAAGACGCCGATCGGCCCCTCATGCAGCAGATAGGTGCCGGAGACCGGCATGTCGCCCGAGCGCTGCACCAACCCATAGGGATAGAGCGTTACGGGCGCGCTGCCATGGTTCTCGACCGTCTGGTGGATGGTGAACAGATAGTCGGTATCGACCGAATAAGAGCGGATGAAGGTGAGCCCGTCGCCATTGTCCCATTTGAGTTCGACCGGGTGATCGGGCGTCAACTCGCCGCCGGTGCTGGTCCAGCGCGTTTCCGGCCCGGGCAGCTTGACCTTGGCATCGGACGCCACCCAGCCGAATTGCAGGAAATACGGGTGCTCGGTCCCGTCGGGCGCGAGCAAGACGATTTCCGGACTCTTGGGGTCGGTGGTCTCGTGATAGTTGACCAGAGTCAGATCGTCGATCCGTGCGCCGATGAGGTCGATGGAGCCGTTGAGCCGGGGCGTCCGGATCTTGACGCGCGGCGCTTCCGTCAGCACCTGCTCGCGCGGCGCGACGCCGGGCGTGGCGGTGGCGCCGGCAGTGCCCGGCACGACGGGCGCGACGACGCCCGGCGTCTGCGCCGAGGGCGCGCTCGCCGGTGCTGTGGCCTGGCCCGCCGTCTGCTGTGGCGCGCGCTGCACCGGCGGGCGCGCGAAAAAGAACTGGAAGCCCAAGAGGATCGCGATCGAGACCGCGACGGCGATGATGAGATTGCGCTGCTGTTCGTCCATGCCGCGCCCTTGCTAACCGCAATCGCCGCAGGAGCGGGCGCCGTGCCGCGCCGGCGGCGGCACCGGGTCGAAGCCGCTGCCGCCCCAGGGATGACAGCGCAAGAGCCGGCGCAGCGCGAGCCAGCCGCCGCCCAACGCGCCATGCGTCGCGATTGCCTCTGCCGCATAGGCGGAGCAGCTCGGCCAGTAGCGGCAGCGCGGGCCCAGGAGTGGCGCGACGAAAAGTTGGTAGAGCCGGATGAGGCCGCGCAGCAGGGCGCCGAGGGGATCGAATCTCAAATCGTCACTCCCGCCACGCATCGAGCCGCCGCAGCGCGGTCTCGAGATCGCCGACCAGCGCCGGAAACGGCCGCTTCAATGTTTCCATGCGCGCGATGATCACGTAATCATGCCCCGCGGCCGCGTGCAGCGGCAGGATGCGATCGCAAGCCGCCCGCAAGCGCCGCCGCGCCCGGTTGCGCGCGACGGCGATGCCGACCTTGCGGCTCGCGGTGAAGCCCACGCGCGCCGCCGGCGGCAAGGGAGCGGTCGCGGGACGATGCGCGGCCTGGAGGATGAGGCCGGGTGTCACCCATTTGCGTCCCTTGCTGGCAACCTCAAGGAATTCCGCCCGCCGCGTGAGGCGCGCCAGTCCCATCGGCTGGCGTGTCCGGCGGCGCGCTCAGGCCGAAAGGCGCTTGCGACCCTTGGCGCGGCGGCTTGACAGCACGCGGCGGCCGCCGACACTGGCCATCCGGTTCCGGAAGCCGTGGCGGCGCTTGCGGATCAGTCTGCTCGGCTGGTAGGTGGGCTTCACGGCTGGAACTCCGGCAAGGCTGGTCTCAATCGCCGCCGCTGTATAAGGGAGCGGGGCGGCAAGAGTCAACGCCGGGACCCGCGCTCGACCCCGACCCGGGCTCCTCCCCTGGAACTATCCTAAGTCCCTTTTCCCAGGTGTGACTTCGATTGACGAAAGATCGCGCGCTGATCGCGCCAAGCGATCAAATCGTGTCGCTATGAGGAAGTCACCGGCGCCGAGCCCAAGGCTGCGGCCCCGGAAAAGAAAGCGGCGGCGCTGCGAAGAGCGAGGGTTATGTGACCTTGCGCCGACGGCGGCGGATCACGCCCAGGCCAATAAGACCCACGCCGAAAAGCGCGAGCGTCGCAGGCTCCGGCACAATCGCCTGGAAGCTCATTGACGAGATGGAGTCGAACTCCAGATCGCCCGCCGACGTAGAAAATATCTGCGGCGAGAAAGAGACCGTGCCGGTCGTCAACGACAAGGCAGTGGCGAGGTCGTAGGTTCCGAACGTCGCGTTTGATAGCCCTTCTGCGACGAAGAAGACCGGCGAGGGTTGGTTCTCACCGAAAATGATGATATCGGCTGAGGTATTCTCTGTGACGCGGCTTGGGAGAGTAAAAGTCGCCGTCAGCGCGCCCGCAGCGAACGTGGCGGTGATGGCGTCATTCGAGAACCCGAGCGGGACGCTGCCCGTGACCGCCGCCGTGTCGGCGACCAGCGTCACGGTGAAGGCGGTGAACGAGGTACCGCCGGTATCGGCGACGAAAGGGACACCGGAGGACGCGTTATTACCGCCGCTACCGCCCAAGGAGCCGGTGGCCGTGCCGGTGAAGATGTAATCGATGGGTCCTGCCTCGGCACCGCCGGCCACCGCGAGGCCGATCGTCGCGGCTGCAAGGATCGCTGCAATTCGTACATTCATGACCGAACCCCAAATTTTGGCCAATTTCATGCTTGAGCTATCGCATGGTTAATCGAGCAAATCTTGTGCCAGGAAATTAACATATTGTAAATGCTAAATATTCTTCTGGCACGATCGGCTCAGGCACGGTAAATAACGTAAAATTTCCCGACACCCTTTGCGGAAAGAAGCTGATCTCTAGCCGTCAAATGCCAGCGATGGCAGTTCGCCGATGACGCCAGGAACGCCGAACCCGGTGCTTCTTCCCGAGCCCGAGTCATTCCTCCCTATAGCGCCAGGACACTACGAGCGATTTGGCTTGCCCCCGATTTCGGCCATCTCGACCGTGACGAGCCGGACCGGCGTGATGATCTCGGGGCCAGCCGAAGCCCGACGGCGGCCTCGAACCGGATGTGCTAGGCTCGGCAGCCATGGCGCGCATGCCCGGATTGCGGTCGGTTCCCGGCGGCCTCTCGGTCCGCCTGCTCATCCTCACCGTCCTCTTCGTGATGTTGAGCGAGGTGCTGATCTTCCTGCCCTCGGTCGCGCGCTACCGCCTCGACTATCTCGAGAGCCGGCTCGATGCCGCGCATCTCGCCACTTTCGCGCTGGAGGCGACGCCCAACAACATGGTGAGCCAGCAGCTCGCCAACATGCTCCTCGCCCATGTCGGCGCGCACGGCATCATCCTGCACAAGCCCAACAACACGACCTTGATGCTCGACGCCGAGAATCCGCCGCACATCGACGCGACCTACGATCTGCGCGGCGAGAGCTTTCCGATGGAAGTCGCCGACGCGCTCATGACGCTCGAGGAGAAGCACAACCGCATCCTGCGCGTCCTCGCCGTGGCGCCCAAGGATCCGGACTCGGTCGTTGAGGTCCTGCTCGACGAGCAACCGATGCGGCGCGAGATGTGGGACTACGGCATCCGCGTGCTCGAAGTCTCCATCATCATCTCGCTGCTCACCGCCGCGCTGCTCTATGTCAGCCTGCGCTGGCTGCTGGTGACGCCGCTGCGCCGGCTCATCGCCGCGATGATGCGCTTCCGCGAGGATCCCGAAGATGCCGCCCGCGTCATCGTGCCTTCGCCGCGCAGCGACGAGATCGGCCTGGCGCAGCGCGAACTCGCGGCGATGCAGGAGACGGTGCGCCAGGCGCTCAGGCAGAAGGAGCGTCTCGCCGCCCTCGGCACGGCGGTGACGAAGATCAACCACGACCTCCGCAACATACTCTCGACCGCGCGGCTCATGTCGGACAGCCTCGCCGACAGCGCCGCGCCCGAAGTGCGGCGGGTGACGCCCAATCTCCTCGCCGCGATCGACCGGGCGGTGGCGCTGTGCACGCGCACGCTCACCTTCACCCGCGAGGGCGCGCCGCCCTTCCGCCGCTCGCGCTTCGCGCTCGGCGGCCTCATCGAGGAATTGGCCGAGCTCGAGGAAAAGCCCGGCGAGGACGGGCTGAAGCTCGTCAACGCCGTCTCGGCTAGCCTCGCCGTCGAGGCCGATCGCGATCAGCTCTTCCGCGTGCTGCAGAATCTCGCGCGCAATGCGGCCGAGGCCGGGGCGCGCCGGATCGAGTTCCGCGGCCGTGCCGAGGGGGACGCGCTGCGGCTCGAGATCGCCGATGACGGGCCGGGGCTGCCGCCCAAGGCGCGCGAAAATCTGTTCCGGCCCTTTGCCGGCTCGGCCCGGCCCGGCGGCACCGGCCTCGGCCTCGCCATTGCGCGCGAGGTGATGCGCGCCCATGGCGGCGACATCGCATTGCAGGACAGCACTGGCAGCGGAACGGTCTTCGTTTTGACCTTGCCGAGCGCGCCGCCGGTCAAATCCGTGCCACAGCGCAGAAGAGAAAGGCACAAGGTCGCAGCCGCGCCGCGGCCCTAATCGAGCGCCAGAACCTGCGCCTTGAGATAGGCGCTCTCCGGCAACGCCGGATGGACGGGATGGTCGGGTGCGGCGCCGGAGGTCAGGATGATGCGGCCGCTGCGCTCGGCATCATCGAGCCCGCGCCGCACCGCCTCGGCGAAGGCCTCGGGCGTGACGTTGTGCGAGCATGACGCGAAAAACAGGAGACCGCCCTTGGCGACGCGCGCTGCCGCGAGCCGCGCGAGCTTGCGGTAGCCGCGGAGCCCTGGCCCCAGATCCTTCTTCGATTTGACGAAGGCCGGCGGATCGGCGATCACGACATCGAAGCGCTCGCCCATCGCGGCGAGCCGCGCCAGCTCGGCGAAGGCCTCGCCGCGCGCGAAGCGGCAACGATCGCCGATGCCGTTCAAGCGCGCCGCGGCCTCGGCGAGCGCGAGCGCCGGCTCCGAGCGATCGATGCCCAGGACCTGCGCCGCGCCCTGCACCGCCGCCAGGATCGCGAAGCCGCCGGCGAAGCAATAGAGATCGAGCACGCGCGCGCCGCGGCACAGTCCCGCGACGAAGCGGCGGTTTTCGCGCTGATCGTAGAACCAGCCGGTCTTCTGGCCTTGTTGCGGGTCGACGAGGAAGCGCGCACCGTTCTCGACGATCTCGACGGGGCCCGCAATCTCGCCCGCGGCGATCCGCACCTCGCTCGGCAATCCTTCGAGCGCGCGTGCCGGGCTGTCGTTGCGCAGCACGATCGCCAAGGGCTTGAGCCGCACGCGGCAGGCGGCAATGAACTCTTCTTCGAGCCGCGCCATCCCCGCGCTATTGAGCTGCGCCACCAGCACCGCGCCAAAGCGATCGAGGATCACGCCGGGAAGCCCGTCCGCCTCGGCGTGAACGAGCCGGTAATAAGGCTCGGGATAGAGCCGCTCTCGCAGCTTGAGCGCGCTCTCGAGCTTGGCGGCGAAGAAGCGGCGGTCGATCGGGCGCTGCGGATCGCGATCGAGAAGACGCGCCGCGATCAGCGCATGCGGATTGAAGGTGGCGGCGCCGAGCGAGCGCCCGTCGGCGGCCTCGAGCGCGACCAGGCTCCCCGGCGGCAGCTCCTTCGCCGCGCGATCCATGCGCAGCTCGTTCGAGTAGATCCAGGGATGCCCGCCCGCGGCGCGCTTGTGCTGCCCCGGCGCGAGCATGACGATGGGACGGGGCGCGGTTGCATCGTTCATCGCGGTGCAGTCTAACCGGCGAAGGCGCGGGTTCAATCGCCGAGCACGCTGCCTTCGCGCCGCGCATCGGCCGCGCCTTCCAGGCCCTGGCGCGTGACGAGGATGCCAGCAAGCCCGCTCGGCCGGTGGTTCAACCGGATGTCGTGGCCGCGCGCGGCGAGCGCGGCGGCGAGCGCGGCCGAGTCCGGACCGGCCTCGAGGTCGGTGGCGCCGTTGCGGTTGCCGATGTTGGGGAGAGCGAACGCCGCGCCGATGCCGTCCTGCCAGTCGATGATCGCGAGAATGGTCTTGGCGACATCGGTGATGATCAGACTGCCGCCGGCCGAGCCGAGGGCAAGCTCGAGCGCGCCTTTTGCGTCGAAGACCAGAGTCGGCGCCATCGCCGAGAGCGGGCGCTTGCCCGCTTCGATCCGGTTCGCGACCGGCCGGCCATGATCTTCCGGCACGAAGGAAAAATCGGTGAGCTCGTTGTTGAGAAGGAAGCCGCGCACCATGATGCGCGCGCCGAAGACGTTCTCGATGCTGGCGGTGAGCGCCACCGCATTGCCGTCGCGGTCGATGACTGCGAGCGAGCTGGTCGAGGGCAGCTCGGGCGCGCGATCGTCGCCCCAATCTCGGGCGTGCCGGCCGGGGGGATCGCCCGCCTCGGCCGGTCCTTGGTGCGCATGCGCCGAGTCGATGAGCCGGGCGCGGGCGGCGAGATAGCCGTCATCGAGCAGCCCGGTCACGGGAACTCGAACGAAATCGGGGTCGGCGAGCCAGCGCGCGCGGTCGGCATAGGCCAGGCGCGAGGCCTCGGCGAAGACGTGCCAGGCCTCGGCATCGGCGCGATGCCGGCGCAAATCGAAGGGCTCGGTCAGGCGCAGCAGCTCGATGAGCGTCACCGCGCCCGAACTCGGCGGTCCGATGCCGCACAGACGATGTTCGTGATAGCGCCCGCAGACCGGCGGCCGCTCCTCGGCGCGATATGATGCGAGATCGCCGACGGCGAGATCGCCCGGCGGATCGGCCGTCGCCACGGCAGCGACGATGTCTTGGGCGATGGCGCCGCCATAGAAGGCGTCGGCGCCGCGCTCGGCGATCGCGCGCAAGGTCGCGGCGAGTGCCGGATTGGTCAGGCGTTCGCCCGCCGGCTTGGCGCTGCCGTCCGCGCCGTAGAAAAACCGCCGCGCCGCGGGATTTCGGGCGAGAAAGCGATCCTCGGCGAGGAGCGCATGAAGCCGCGGCGAGATCGCAAAGCCGTCCGCGGCGAGGCGGATGGAAGGAGCCAGGAGTCGCGCCCAGGGCAGCTTGCCGAAACGCTGATGCGCGAGCGCGAGCATGCGGAGGAGGCCGGGAACGCCGACAGAGCGGCCACCGACGACCGCGTCATAGAAAGCGAGCGGCCTGCCTTCGGCATCGAGGAAGCGGGTCGGCAAGGCCGCTGCGGGAGCGGTCTCCCGCCCGTCAAAGGTGGTGACCGCGCGCCGCTGCGCCGACCAATGGACCAGGAATCCGCCGCCGCCGATACCGGCGGATTCGGGCTCGACCACGGTAAGCGCGACGGCCATGGCGATCGCGGCGTCGATGGCGCTGCCGCCGGCGCGCAGGATGTCGCGCCCGGCGGCGGCGGCCAGCGGGTCGGCGGCGACAACCATGTCATGGACGGCCAGCGTCTCGGCGACGGCACCGCCCGGCGCGAAGATCAGCAGGAAAATCAGGATCGCCGCTGCGCGCGGCGCCGCTGGCCGCCTCGGGCCAGAATTCACCGAGGACGGCTCGACCGGGCGCTCGCGATGGGCGGCGCAAATTGCGGCTCGATGTCCCAGGGAAAGAGAATCCAGGTGTCCTGGCTCACCTCGGTGACGAAGGTATCGACCAGCGGCCGGCCGGCGGGCTTGGCATAGACGGTGGCGAAATGCGCCTTGGGCAGCATCTCGCGGACGACGCGCGCGGTGTGGCCGGTATCGACCAGATCGTCGATGATGAGCCAGCCGGCGCCGTCGCCCTCGATCCGCTTCAGAACTTGGATAGCGCCGCGGTCGCGGTCGTCGTAGCTGGCGATGCAGACGGTGTCGACCAGGCGAACGTCGAGTTCGCGCGCGACGATCGCTGCCGGCACCAGGCCGCCGCGGGTGACCGCGATGATGCCTTGCCACGGCGCCTGCTCGAGGAGGCGCCAGGCAAGGGCGCGCGCGTGCCGGTGAAGCTCGTCCCAGGTGACGGGAAAGGTCTTGGCGTGGAGCGGCGCGGGCGCGCGGTTCATGATCCAGGACTAATCCAATGGTCGCGCGCTCGCAAGCCCGCGCCGAGGCGCCGCTTCAGCGGACGTAGATGCGGACCTCGTTGGTGCGGATGTCCGGGCTCGTCGTCGCCGACAGGCTGATGCGGTCGGCCGGCAGGCCCATGCCGGTCAGCGAGCGCATGACGTTTTCAGCGTCGTGTTTCGAAGCATTGGCCGCGACGGTGGCCTGGGCCGGCGTGCCGGCGTTGGGGGCTACCGCCACCAGGTCGAAGGTCGCGCTCGGCCGCCGCTCCAGGGCTCGGCTGACCGCGGTGTAGAGCGCCTGCTCGTATTCGACATTGGGATGGTCGAAGCGAATGACGACGAGCGGCCGGTTGACTTCGCGGCTGACTTCGCTCGTCCGGCTCGGGCGCGGGGCCGGGGCAATCGCCTGGGGCGCGGTGCTGGCGATCGTGGTCTGGGCGAAGGCGCGGCTCGCCAGGCTCGGGCCGTAAAGCTGGCCGTTCTTGATGGCAAGCGACAGCGTCACGAGATTGCTGCGCTCGTTCGCGACATAGGTCGTCTGGCGGCTGATCTCGTCCGAGAGCTGGGTCAGAAGCTCGTCGATCCGCAGGATCGTCGTGTTGATCTGGCCTTGGACCTCCGTGAGGTTGCGATGATCTTGGTCGACCGCGCCCTGCAGGGTGAAGGCCGCCCGCGTCGAATCGAGGAGGTAGGAGGCGCGGGAGGAATCGGCCGCCGCCTCGTTCGAGATCGAATTGAGGCGCGCGATGTCGTCGCTCATGTGGTCGAGCGTCGCCTGCGCCTGATTCCATTGCGCGACCCGCTCCGGGTTGCCCGGCGTCGTGCCGACTTGAAGCTTGGCATTGATGTCGCCGACGGTGGCGAAGTAGGTGCTGGCATCCTGCTGCAGCTGCTGCCGCGTCTGCTGGAATTCCTGGCGGTGGCGGGCGAGGCTGTCATTGAGCTGCGTCAGATCGCCGCGCAGCTGCTGCACCTTCTGGCCGACATAGGTCCCGGTCTCGCCGCCGAAGGCCGGGCGCGGCGCGGGCGTCGCCGGCGCGGCGGCGGCGTTCGGCAGCGGCGCCGCGGTCACGGCGGGCGCCGGTTCGGTCGCCTCCGGCGTGGCCGCGCTCGTCGCCGGCTTCGACGTGCCGAACAGGCTGTCGAACATGCTGTCGGTGTAGGAGCAGGCGGAGAGCAAAAATACCGCCGCGACGACGGCATGCTTGAGGCGGATAGCAGGCATGGAAAACGACGCCTTCTGTTTTCGCTGTGGTCGAGGTTCGCCTCGTCCGGGGCGAGCCTGGCCATACCCGTCAATATCGGAACGGTCCAATTTCCCCCTCTTGAACCTGGAGCGATCTTACGCAATGGCCGATGCAGCGACAAGCGCGTTTCGCGCCGGGTATTCCCGGCTTGCGTTCGCCCGGCGATGCCGCTAGCTTCCGAGCACTCCCCGGCACAGCAAAGCGCCCGTAGCTCAACTGGATAGAGCACCAGACTACGGATCTGGGGGTTAGGGGTTCGACTCCCTTCGGGCGCGCCAGGCCAGGGGTCTCGCCGACATATTCTTGCGGGAGTTGCCAGTGAAGCTCTATTTCGCTCCGGGCGCGTCCTCGCTCACGCCTCACATCGCGTTGCGCGAGGCCGGGCTCGCCTTCGAACTCGAGCAGGTCGATCACCGCCAAAAGAAGACCAAAGACGGCGGCGATTATCGGTCGATAAACCCCAAGGGACAAGTGCCGGCGCTGCGCCTCGATGACGGGCAAATCCTGACCGAGGCGGCGGTGGTCGTGCAATACATCGCCGACCAGAAGCCCGCCGCCAAGCTGGCGCCGCCGGCGGGCGGCATGGCGCGCTACCGGCTGCAGGAATGGCTCAACTTCATCGCCAGCGAGATGCACAAGGAGGTGGGTGCGCTCTTCGACCGCAACGCCAGCAACGAATCGAAGGCGCAGCAAAAGGAAATGCTCGTGCCGAAATTCGAGTACCTGGCCCAGGCGCTCGCGGGCAGAGACTATCTGATGGGCGATCAATTCACCGTGGCGGACGGCTACCTCTACAACATCCTGCGCTGGGCCAGGCTGAACAAGATCGACCTCGCCCGCTGGCCCGCCCTTGCGGCCTTCATGCAGCGGGTCGAGGCGCGGCCGGCGGTGCAGGCGGCGCTCAAGGCGGAAGGGCTGATCAAATAAGGCGCGCCCGCGCATGGCGAGCGACGTTTCGACCACTATCGTCTCGGCATCCGACGCGGGCTATTTCGATCTGCTGCAGGGTTTGGTCCGGTCGCTTCGCGCCGGCGCCGGCGACCGGCGCTTCGCGCTCTCGATCCTCGACCTCGGGCTCGCCGAGGAGCAGCGCCGCTGGCTCGCCGATTCTGGGGCCGCGCTCGAGCGGCCGGGCTGGGATCTCGACTTTCCCGGGCGGGCGCTTTTGCCCGAGCACTACAAGGCGATGGCGGCGCGGCCCTACCTGCCGCGGCATTTTCCCGGCTACGACGTCTATCTCTGGATCGACGCCGATGCCTGGGTGCAGGATAGGGCGGTGCTCGACATCTTCATCCGCGCCGCTTGGCGCGGACAATTGGCGATCGTGCCGGAAATCGACCGCGGCTATTGGACCATCCACAAACGGCCGAAGCGCTGGGGCCAGAACCAGAAGGCCTTCGCCTGGGCCTATGGGCTCGGCGCCGGCTATCGCTTCGGGCGCAACGCCATTCTCAACGTCGGCGCCTTCGCGCTGAAGCGCGACGCGCCGCATTGGCGGCTCTGGGCCGAGGCGCATGCCCGCGCGCTGCGGCGCCCGCGGCTCTTTCGCAAGCCCGATCTCGGCAATCAGAGTTTCTTCCTGTCGGAGCAAACGGCGCTCAACCATGTGGTCTATGCCGAGGGCGCGCCGGCGACGTTCCTGCCGGCCTATTGCAACTGGTTCTGCGGCAAGGGCACACCGATGTATGACGATGAGCGACACCTGCTGGTCGAGCCACACGAGCCGCACCATCCCCTTGGCATCGTGCATCTCGCCGGCGCCGGCATGAAGGAGCGCCTCTGGCGGCTCGCGACGCTCGCGGGCGGCAGCGTCGAGACCAAGCTCACTTACGAAGCGGTACAGGCCTTGGCGGCGCCTTTTCCCTAGCTGCCAGCGCCCTCGCCTGCGATCACGGGGTGCGCCTGGGGCCGCGTTTCATGCTTGAGAAACCAGAACGCGAAAACCGCCACAAGCAGCTCGCAGCCGATCACGACCACATTCATTGCCCAGAGCTGCCCGAGGACCGGGATGAGCGCGCCGACGAGCGGACCCGCCAGCATGGCGAACAGGTAGCCGAAGCCTCCCGCCATCCCCGTCGCGATGCCGATGCCGCTCATCGAGGCCGAGGCCACGGCGTCCTGGGTGATCGTATAGCCGAGCGCGTAGAGGGAGTTGATGCCGAACGCCGTGCAGATCGACAGCCCGATCATGATCCAATTGGGCGGCGCGGCGTAGAAGAGTAGGAACACCGCCAGCGCCGTCCACAGGCCGAAGGCGCAGACCACCGGGCGCCGGCCGTAACGGTCGGCCCACACCGTCCCCAGGGGACAGAAGAGGCCGCCCACCCCGAAACCGATGCCGAAGACCTGCGCGCTGAAGGCGGGATCGTAGTGCCGGTATTGGATGAAGATATAGTTGCCGAGCCCGAGGATCGCCCAATTCGGGATGGTGTTGCAGGCATGGATCGCAATCGCCTTCCAGACGCGGGGGTTGCGGACGACGAGCCCGAGGGTCCGCCAGAAGCCGTACCGCGTCATCTCGTTCTGGGTCTCATAGCGCCGCAGATATTTCCGCTGGAACAGCGCAAGGGAGACGATGGCGTAGACCATCGACAAGCCCCCCAACCACCACATGGCGAGCTGCCAATAGCCCGGATATGCCTCCAAAATCGTACCCACCAGGCGCTGACCGCCATAATTCCCGGCCCCGTAAAACATTTGAGTAATGCCGTTAACGAGGGCGCGGTTGCCCGGCAGGATCGAGCCGGCGACGGCGAACTGGGCGATGTTGTAAACGCCCTCCATGATGCCGAAGAGGACGCGGAAGACCAGCGCCGACCAGAAGCCGGTGGCGAGCGTCACCAGGGCGGTGAAGAGGCCGAGCCCGAAGAGCCCGACGAAGATCACCCGCTTACGGTCGAGGCGGTCGGCCCAAAAGCCGGCCGGGATGTCGATCGCCGCCTGTCCCAATAGGAAGACCGTGCTCAGCACGCCGACTTCAAAAGCCGTCCACTGAAATTCCCGCCCCATCGCGGCGAGACCCACGGGGAATCCGGTGCGGCAGATCGTATAGGCGATCATGCCCAAGCCGAGAAAGAAGAACTGCCACCAATACGGACGGTTTGATTCGGTTGCCATCGCTTTCCCCCAGCCCGCTGAAACGCCCGAAGACGACGCAACGATCTTTAAGCCAACGCCGGCCGCATACCGATAGGTTATGCCGTTTCAAACTCGTCTGTCATCGATTGAAATCGGGCTTGAGCCTGCCCGGTGCGTCGCCCCTCGGGCGCAATGACAGGCTTGCAGGCCGACCAAACAGCGTGACGCGCAATGTTCCGCGCTAGTCCTGCGTCAAAAACGCGCGTAGCTCGGCTTCGGTCTCGGCGGGCGCCTCGTCGGCGAGGTAATGGCCCGAGGGCACGGCGACGCCGCGCCGGATGTCCGTGCCGTAGCTCGGCCACACCGCCATCGGCCGGTGGTTGCGCCCGACCCCGCCGGTGGCGCCCCACAGCACCAGCGCCGGGCAATGGACCTTGCGTCCCGCAGCGAAATCTTTGGTGTCCATCGCGAGATCGACGGTGAAGGTGGCGCGATAATCCTCGCACATGGCGTGGATCGTCGCGGGGTTCTTGATGCAGCGGATGTATTCGGCGAGCGCTTCGGGATGGAAGAAACTCAAGCCCTGTGCCGTCTTCGCCAGCTTCTTGCGGATGAAGAATTCGGGGTCGGCGCCCATCAGCCGCTCCGGGAAGTCGTAGGGCTGCACCATGAAGAACCAGTGCCAGGAGAAGAGCGCGAAGTCGCGGGTGACGTTATTGAGGAGATGATGCTGCGGCAGGATGTCGAGAAAGGCCGCGCACTCGACCGTGTCGGGATGGTCGAGGCACATGCGGTGGAGAACCCGCGCGCCGCGGTCGTGGCCGGCGGCGGCAAAGCGAGAAAAGCCCAGCGCCGCCATCACCTCGATCTGGTCCTGCGCCATGGCGCGGAAGGAATAATTGACGTGTCCCTCGCCCCCCGGCGGCTTCTCGGAATCGCCATAGCCCCGAAGATCGGTGCACACCACGGTGAAGTCGCGCGCCAGGCCCGGCGCCACCTTGTGCCAATCGAGATGGGTGAAGGGATTGCCGTGCATCAGGAGGAGCGGCGGCCCGCTGCCGCCATAGGCCAGGCGAATGCGGGCGCCGCTGGTGGCGATGTCGGTGCGGGTGAAGCCGTCGAGCAGCATGAGGACTTCGCTCAAAATTGACCGCGGGCGAGGCACAATCCGCCGCGCCCTGGCGCCGGCGGCCGGCGGGGCAGAGAAACGGTTTCCCGTCCCCGCCGCGGTCGAGTAGTATTCCGGTCCACGGGACAAAACGCTAGGGAGGGACCAACATGAATTGGCGATTGATCGCGCTCGCGCCGGCGATGAGCTTGTTCGCGGCGCAGGCCTTGGCGGCCGACAATCTCAAGATCGGCTTCGTCGTCACGCTCAGCGGCCCCGCCGGCGTCATCGGCAAGCACATGCAGGACGCCGCCAATCTCGCGCTCGAAATGCTCGGCGGCAAGGTCGGGAACCGGCCCGCCGAGATACTGTTTCGCGACGACCAGTTCAAGCCCGATGTCGGCCGCCAGGAATCCGAGGAGCTGCTCAAGAAGGACAAGGTCGACTTCATGTCCGGCTTCATCTGGTCGAACGTGCTGCTGGCCTCATACCAGCCGATCATCAAGTCCGGGACGATTCTGGTCGATGCCAACGCCGGGCCGCACGAGATCGCGGGCGAGATGTGCGCGCCCAATTTCTTCTCCGTCTCTTGGCAGAACGACGAGACGCCCGAAGCGCTGGGCAAATTCATGGACGACGAGAAGATGTCCAACGTCTATGTCATGGCGCCCAACTACGCCGCCGGCAAGGACATGATCTCGGGCTTCAAGCGCTATTTCCACGGCACCATCGCTGCCGAGGTCTACACCAAGTTCGGCCAGGAAGACTATCAGGTCGAGATCAGCCAGATCCGCGCCGCCAATCCCTCGGCGGTCTTCGTCTTCTATCCCGGCGGCATGGGCATTCAGTTCGTCAAGCAATACGCCCAGTCCGGCCTGCGCGAGAAGATCCCGCTCTACTCGGTCTTCACCGTCGACGAGACCACGCTCCCCGCCCTGGGCGATGCTGCGGCCGGCAATTACGAGGCGGGCATCTGGAGCGCCGATCTCAAGAATCCGCGGAACCAGGAGTTCGTTGCCGCCTTCCGCAAGAAATTCGGCTATATGCCATCGTTTTACGCGGCGCAGAGCTTCGATGCGATCTACCTGATCGACAGCGCGGTCAAGGCGGTGAAGGGCGATCTCAGCAACAAGCAAGGCATGATCGCCGCGATGGACAAGGCCGATTTCCCTTCGGTGCGCGGCCCCTTCACTTACAACATCAATCATTTCCCGATCGAGAACTTCTATCTGTTCAAGATCGTCAAGGACGCGGACGGCGCCTACATCCGCAAGGTCCAGAGCACGGTGTTCACCGCGCACAAGGACGCCTATTACGAGGAATGCAAGATGAAGTAAGCGCCGCGTCGGCGCTCTCCTCCGCGCCTTGCGCTGGCTCCGGCATGCGGCTTTGAGCGAGGAGGATACCCCGGCGAAGGGCGGCGGCGGCGCCGGCGGGCTCGGCCTGGCGCAGCTCTTTGTCTTGTTCTTCAAGGCCGGCTGCGCCTTCGGCGGCGGCCTCGGTATTCTCGCCGTGCTCGAGGATGAGCTGGTGATCCGGCGCCGGCTGATCTCGCGTCAGGACCTCTTGAGCCTGTGGGGCATCGGCCGGGTCGTACCGTGCGGCACCATGACCGCGGTAACGGTGGCGCTGGCGCACCGCTTTTGCGGCCACCTCGGCGTCATCGCCGCGCTTGTCGCCGTGATCCTGCCGGGCTTTGTCTGCACCGTCGCGCTCACGGCGGCTTACGGCCTCTTCGCGCACGGGCCGGTGCTCGACTATATCGGCGCGACGCTGCTGCCCTCGGCGCTCGCCTTTATCGTCATCGCCGGGGTGCGGCTCGGGCGCGAGATCTTTCGCCCGTCGCTCGAGCTGGTCCTTGCCGTCGCGGCCTTTCTCGCCGCCGTGCTCTTCGATCTCAGCCCGACGCTCCTGATGATTCTCGGCGGCGTCATCGGCGCCGTTTTTCTGCGCCAGCCGAAGGCGGCGCCATGACCCTCGGTCGCCTCGCGCTGCTGGTGCTCTCCTTCAACCTGCTGACCTTCGGCAACGGGCCGACGATGATTCCGCTGCTGCAGCGCCATCTCGTCATCGATACGGGAGTCTTGTCGCTCGACCAGTTCCTTTATGCCTTCGCCGTCGGCCGGGTGACGCCGGGGCAGGCCAACCTCTACGTCGCCGCGATCGGCTACATGACCTACGGGCTCTTGGGCGCCGCGGCAATGATGGCGGCGATCCAGCTTCCGGGTTACCTCATGCTGCCGCTCGCCAAGAGCTATGAACGCTACCGACGCATTCGCGCCGTGCAAGGGCTGACCCGCGGGTTGACGGCAAGCTCGGTCGGCGTCGTGCTCTATGCTGCCTTCGCGATCGGCCGCGAGACGCTTACCAGCGGCGTCGCCTGGCTGGTTTTCGCGCTGACGCTCGGATTCATTCTTGGGTGGCGCTGGAATCCGCTCGCGGCGATCCTGGCGGCGGGGTCGATCGGCGGCATCGTCAAGCTCGGGACCGGCTAGGATTGATGCCTAAACAGATTCGCAGGGCGCATGCCTCAGGCCGGCGCGCCGGTCCATTCGCGCACGAAGCTTGCGGGATCGGGCTCGTCCGGCGGAATCAGCGGCCGGCCCGCCGGCGTGCCGAGATAGAGGTAGCCGACGATGGCGTCGCCCGGCGCCAGTCCCAGCGCCTCCTTGACCCGGTCGTCATACGCCGAATCCCCGGTCCGCCACATGCCGCCGTAGCCCAGGGCATGCGCCGCGACCAGCACGTTCTGCGCCGCGGCGCCGCCGGCGAGGATCTGCTCGATGACGGGGATCTTGTGTCCTTCCTGCACGGTAGCGGCGACGACGACGATCACCGGCGCGCGCAACGGCTTTTGCTTTTCGCGCTGGAGGACTTCGGCGGGAACATCGGGCGCGCGCGCCTTGAGCCTTTCCGCCATCAACTCGCCGAACCGCTCACGCGCGGCGCCGCGCAGAACGATGAAGCGCCAGGGCCTGAGCCGCCCATGATCGGGCGCCCGCGCACCGGCGCGCAGCATCAGCCGGAGCTGCTCGTCCGGCGGCGCCGGCTCGACGAGTTTGGCAGGGCTGCGGCGAGTGGTGAGAGCTTCGATGGCATCCATGCTTTGCCTGCTGCGAATGATGTCCGACAGGGGCGGCGGCGGAGTTGGCGGGGCGGCCGGCGGCGGCACGATGTCTTAGACCATGCGCCGACCCGCTTCCAGCCATGCTTTGCCGCCGCCCGATCCGTCACCGCCTAAGCGCGGCCAAAAAGGCTTCAGGCTAGCCGATTACGGGCGAACGCTCCTGGAGCGAATAAAGAACCATTATTAATCACGTTGAGTTATAACGAAAAAGCCGGCAATCTGGCGTCCTGCGACGGACGGGCGATCGCGCCGGCCCGGGCGGAGAGTCGGCATGAAGGGCCCGCCACGCTTCATCGATCTCGTGCAGGATCGCAACGCGCCGCCCGCCGCGGCGCCGCGGGACGATCCCGCGCCGATGGAACCTGTCGCGGCGGCGCTGGCGCGGCAGCATTTCGCCGAATTCGATCTCGAATTCGACGCCGCCGAGCGCATCCTGTTCTGCCGCTTCGCCCATCGCGGCGGCCAATGCCTGACCGAGGAATTGCTGCGCGAGGGCCAGGAGATGCAGCGGCTGGTGCGCGGTCTCCTCGGCGACGGCCGCGAGCAAGAGCCGCCGGTCTGCTTTCTCGTGCTCGCCTCGCGCGCGCCGCGGGTGTGGAATTTGGGCGCGGATCTCAAACTCTTCGCCGGGCTCATCCGGAGCCGCGACCGGGCCAATCTGCGGCGCTATGCCCATTCCTGCTGCGGCTTCGCCTTCGCCAATGCGACCGGCCTCGGCTTCGATCTGCCGGTCGTCTCGGTGGCGCTGATCCAAGGCGACGCCCTGGGCGCGGGTTTCGAGCTGGCGCTCTCGAGCAATCTCATCGTGGCCGAGCGCAGCGCCAAATTCGGCCTGCCGGAGATACTGTTCAACCTGTTTCCGGGCATGGGAGCGGTGAGTTTCCTCTCGCGCCGCATCCCCGCGGGCCTGGCCGAGCGGTTGATCCTGAGCGGCGAGATCTATGGCGCCGAGCAGCTGCACGCGCTGGGGGCCGTCGACGTGCTGGCCCCGGACGGGCAGGGCGTCGCCGCCCTCCATGAGTTCATCGGCCGCCGGGGCACCCGCTACCCGGCCTTGCGCGCGCTCTACCGCGCCCGCCGACTGGTCAATCCCGTGACGCTCGAGGAGTTGACGCGGATCGCCGATTTGTGGGTCGAGGCGGCATTCAAACTCGACGAATCGGATCTGCGCAAAATGCTGCATCTCGATGCGGCGCAGGCGCGCCGGCGCGCCGGAGAAAATCATCATTTCGCCACGATTCGATCGAACTAGTGTCGCATTCCCTCGTTTATATAGACGCTAGGGTGAGAGATCGGATGGTTCCGGTCTCGCATCGCTGCAGCGGTCCTCCCCCGACCGCTTCCTTAGACGGCCTCGGTTGTCCCCCCCTCCGAGGCCGTCTTTCTTTGGGCCGGCTCGCTTTCGTGGCATGATCCGCCCGATTTCGCCCGGCCTGACCGTATGCCCCCTCCGCCACTTTCCGCAGCTCCGCCGGCCTTCGCCGGAAGCGGCCTCGCCTGCCGGCGGGGCGAGCGGCTGGTCTTTGCTGGGCTCGATTTCGCGATTGCCGCCGGGGAGACCCTGTTGCTGACCGGCCCCAATGGCAGCGGCAAGTCGAGCCTGTTGCGGCTGATGGCCGGGCTGACGCCGCCCGAATTGGGCAGCCTCGCCTGGGATGGCGGCGCGATCGCCGAGGATCCGGGCGCGCATCGGGCGCGCCTCCATTTCATCGGCCATCAGGATGCGCTCAAGCCGGGGCTGACCGCGGCGGAGATGCTCGGATTCTGGGCCGGGATGCGGGGGGCGACCAATGTCTTGCCGGCGCTCCAGCGCTTCCGCCTCGCCGGCCTCGCCGATTGGCCATGCCGGTTGCTGTCCGCCGGCCAGCGGCGGCGCCTGGCCCTGGCGCGGCTCACTGCGAGCGCGGCGCCGCTCTGGCTCCTGGACGAGCCCATCAGCGGCCTCGATGCCGAGGCGACGGCGACGCTGATCGCGGTGATCGCGGAGCATCGCGCCGGCGGTGGCCGCATCGCGGTGTCGACCCATGTGCCGCTGCCCCTGGCCGGCACCGCCACGCTCTCGCTCGCCGATTTCCAGCCGCGGAGAGGCGGGTGACGGCCTTCAGCCGGCTGGTTGCGCGCGATCTGCGGCTGGCGCTGCGGCAGGGCGGCGATGCGGCAACGGTGATCGCGTTCTTCGTGCTGACCGTGATCCTCTTCCCCTTCGGCGTCGGGCCCGAGCCCGAGATCCTGCGCCGCATCGCGCCGGGCGTTCTTTGGGTCACGGCATTGCTCGCCGCGCTCCTGTCGCTCGAGCGCATCTTTCATGTCGATTACGAGGACGGCAGTCTCGAGGCGCTGGCCTTGATGCCGCTGCCGCTCGAGGCGCAAGTGCTGGCGAAATGCCTGGCGCATTGGCTTCTGACCGGCCTGCCGTTGACCATTATCGCGCCGTTGCTCGCGCTCTTTCTCCACCTCGAGCGCGAGGCCTATCCGGTGCTGGTCTTGGGCATGCTGCTGGGGACGCCGAGCCTGACGCTCATCGGCGCCATTGGCGCGGCGCTGACCCTGGGCGCGCGCCGCGGCGGCGTGCTGCTGTCGCTCCTGGTCCTGCCGCTATACATTCCCGTGCTGATTTTCGGCGCCGCGGCCTGCGAGGCGGCGGTTGCCGGGCTCACGCCACGACCCCATCTGCTGTTATTGGCAGCGCTCCTGGTGCTGGCCGTGCCGCTGACGCCTTTTGCCGCAGCGGCGGCCGTGCGCCAGGCCCTCGAATAACCGGCGAAGATGCGCTAGAACCACGGCGATGTTGCGTTTTGCCAATCCCGCCCGCTTCATGCGGCTTTCGGCCGCAATCTTGCCGTGGTGCGCGGGCGCGGCAGCGGCGGCGGTCGCGGCGGGTCTCTTCCTCGCGCTCTTCGTCGCGCCGCCGGATTACCAGCAGGGCGAGGCGGTTCGCATCATGTACGTGCACGTGCCCGCGGCGTGGATGGCGAGTTTCGTCTATGTGGTGATGGCGGTGGCAAGCGCCGTCGCGCTGATCTGGCGGCATCCGCTGGCGGAGATCGCGACCCGCGCGGCCGCGCCGCTGGGCGCGGGCTTCACGCTCGTCTGCCTCGTCACGGGCTCGCTTTGGGGCGAGCCGATGTGGGGGACGTGGTGGGTGTGGGATGCGCGGCTCACTTCGGTGCTCGTGCTCTTTTTCCTCTATCTCGGCTATCTTGCGCTGGTGAACGCCTTCGACGAGCCGACGCGCGGCGCGCGCGCGGGCTCGATTCTGGTGCTGGTCGGAGTGATCAATTTGCCGATCATAAAATTCTCGGTCGATTGGTGGAATACGCTGCATCAGCCGGCGAGCGTCTTCCGCCTGGGCGGACCGACCATCGCCGCCTCGCTGCTGTGGCCGCTCCTGGTCATGGCGCTGGGCTTCACGCTGCTCTTCGCCAGCTTGCTGATGCTGCGCATGCGCACCGCGCTCATCGCCGCCAAGGTTCGCGCGGTCAGGCTCGTCGCGGGCGAGGACGAGGCGCCGTTCGTCTCCGCCTCCAGCGCGAAGCTGGGCTCGGTCCGATGACGGATCAGATGGCGCATTTCCTCGCCATGGGCGGCTACGCCATTTACGTCTGGCCGGCCTATGGCGTGGCGACGGCCGTGCTTGGCTTCCTCGTCGTTCAAAGCGTCCTCGCCTATCGCCGAACGCAGCGCGAGTTTACGGCGCTGGAGCGCCGCCGTCGATGACGCGCAAGCGCCGGCGTCTCTATATCGTCCTGGGCGGCCTCGCTACGCTCGGCGTGGTGAGCACGCTGGTGCTCAACGCCCTCAGCGACAATCTCGTGTTCTTCTACAGCCCGACCGAGCTGCAGCAGAAGGCCATTCCCGAGGGACGGCGCGTCCGCATCGGTGGCCTCGTCGAGAATCACAGCGTCATCCACGAGGCCGACGGCAAGACGATCGATTTCCGCGTTACCGACGGCGCGAACCAGGTGGCTGTGACGTACGATGGCGGGCTGCCCGATCTCTTCCGCGAAGGTCAAGGCGTCGTCGTCGAGGGCGCGCTCGCCCAGGGCGGCGTCTTCCGCGCGGCGAGCGTGCTGGCGAAGCACGACGAGCGCTACATGCCGCCCGAGGTCGAGGCGGCGTTGAAGAAATCGGGGCACTGGCAGGGCGAGCAGCCGGCCCCTATGGGAGCATCGCGATGATCGTCGAGATCGGGCATTTCGCGCTTATCCTCGCGCTGTTCGTGTCGCTCATACAATCGACCGTGCCGCTCTGGGGTGCCGCGCGCGGTGATATCGCACTCATGGCGGCCGGGCGCGGCGCCGCGATCGCCGCCTTCGTCCTGGTGGCCGTGGCCTTCGCGGCGCTGATCAACGCCTACGTCACTTCCGATTTCTCGGTGCTGAACGTCGCCGAGAACAGCAATTCGTTGAAGCCGCTGCTCTACCAGTTCACCGGCGTGTGGGGGAACCATGAAGGCTCGATGGTGCTGTGGGTCTCCATCCTGACCTTGTTCGGCGCGGCGGTGGCATGGTTCGGCGACAATTTGCCGCCGGCGCTCCAGGCGCGCGTCCTCGCCGTGCAGGGCATGATCGGCACCGGCTTCCTCCTCTTCATTCTCGTCACCTCGAACCCGTTCCTGCGGGTCACTCCAGCGCCCTTGGACGGGCAGGGACTCAATCCCGTGCTGCAGGATCCGGGTCTCGCCTTCCATCCGCCGTTCCTTTATCTGGGCTATGTCGGCTTTTCCGTGGCCTTCGCCTTCGCCGTGGCGGCGCTCATCGAAGGTCGCGTCGATGCCGCCTGGGCGCGCTGGGTCCGGCCCTGGACCTTGGCGGCGTGGTGCGTGCTCACCATCGGCATCGCGTCGGGAAGCTGGTGGGCCTATTACACCTTGGGCTGGGGCGGCTGGTGGTTTTGGGACCCGGTGGAGAATGCCTCGCTCATGCCCTGGCTCGCCGGCACGGCGCTGCTGCATTCGGCGATCGTCGTCGAGAAGCGCGACACGCTCAAGAGCTGGACCATCCTGCTCGCCATCCTCACTTTCTCGCTGTCGCTCGTCGGCACGTTCCTGGTGCGCTCGGGCGTGCTCACTTCGGTCCATGCCTTCGCGGTCGATCCGCGGCGCGGCGCCTTCATCCTGCTGCTGCTCTTCGTCGCCATCGGCGGCTCGCTCCTGCTCTATGCGGTGCGCGCGCCGGCCTTGCGCAGCGGCGGCGTCTTCGCGCCGATCTCGCGCGAATCGGCGCTCGTCCTCAACAACCTGCTGCTCGCTTGCGCCGCGGCGACGGTGGTTCTGGGCACGCTCTATCCGCTGTTTCTCGATGCGGTGGGCGGACCCAAGGTGTCCGTGGGCTTTCCTTTCTTCAACCGCACCTTCGTGCCGCTGATGGTGCCGGCGCTCATCGCCGTCGCGGTGGGGCCGCTGCTGGCGTGGAAGCGCGGCGATCTCTTGGGCGCGCTGCAGCGGCTCTGGGTCGCCTTCGCCGCGGCGATCGTGGTCGTGCTCGGCGCGCTTTACCTGACGCATGGCGGGCCGGTGCTGGCGGTGCTCGGCTTTGGGCTGGCCGCCTGGGTCGGCATCGGCGCGCTGGTCGAATTGGGCGACCGCCTGCGGCTCTTCCGTGCGCCCTTGGCCGAGAGTTGGCGGCGCGCGCGCAATCTGCCGCGCTCGGCCTATGGCATGAGCTTGGCGCATCTGGGATTGGGCGTCGTGGTGGTCGGACTCTCGGCCTCGGCCTTCGAGGAAGAGCGTATCGTCTCGGTGCATCCCGGCGACACCATCGCGCTGGCCGGCTACACCCTCGATTTCGCCGGCGTCGTCAAGCTCGATGGACCGAACTACACGGCGCAGCAGGCGACGCTGACGCTCAAGCGCGGCGATCGCGTGATCGAGGAGATGCACCCCGAGCAGCGCTTCTTCCCATTGCAGCAACAGACCACGGGCAAGACCGCGATCCGCACCAATTTGCTCTCCGACCTCTATGTCGCGCTCGGCGACAGCGACGGCAAGGGCGGCTGGACGGTGCGCGCCTATTGGAAGCCCTTCGTGCCCTGGATCTGGATCGGCGCGGTGATCATGGCCTTCGGCGGCGCCGTCAGCCTCAGCGACCGGCGCTGGCGCGTCGGCGTGGCGGCGCGCACCCGGCGCCAAGCGGCGCTGCCCGTCGCCGCGGCCGAGTGAGGCCGCGTGCGCCGCGCACTCTATCTTCTGCCGATGCTGCTGTTCCTGGCGCTCGCCGGCTATTTCACGCTGGCGCTGACGTCGGGCCGCGATCCTTCGGTGCTCCCTTCGGCGCTCATTGACAAGCCGGCGCCCACCTTCGCCCTTGCCGGCCTCGATGGCGCGCCGGGGCTCGACCGCGCGGCGCTCGCCGGCCAAGTGACGCTGGTCAATTTCTTCGCCTCCTGGTGCGTGCCCTGCCGGGTCGAGCAGCCCCTGCTGCTGCGCCTCGCCCGCGACAAAGCGGTGTCCCTCTACGGCATCGCCTACAAGGACAAGCCGGAGGACACCGAAGGCTACTTGAAGGAACTCGGCGATCCCTATCGCCGGATCGGCTTGGACGAGAGCGGCGAAGTCGGGATCGATTTCGGGGTCTATGGTGTGCCCGAGACCTATGTCATCGACAAATCCGGCCGCATCCGCCTGCGCCATGTCGGCCCGCTTACCGCCGAGGATGTCGAGCAGAAGATTCTCCCGCTCCTCCAGGAGCTAGGCCGGTCGTGAAGCGCGCGCTCCTGTCGTTTCTCCTGCTGCTGGCCTTTGCCGCCGCGGCGCATGCGGTGACGCCGAGCGAGCAGCTTGCCGATCCCAAGCTCGAAGCGCGGGCGCGGGCGATCAGCGGGGAGTTGCGCTGTCTCGTCTGCCAAAACGAATCGATCGACGATTCGAATGCCGATCTCGCCCATGATCTGCGCGTGCTGTTGCGGCAGCGGCTGGTCGCAGGCGACAGCGACAAGCAGGCGGTGCAGTACATCGTCGACCGCTACGGCCAGTTCGTCCTGCTGAGGCCGCCGGTGGAGCCCGCCACTTACGCGCTGTGGTTCGGGCCGCCGGCGTTGCTCGTCCTGGCCGCGCTGTGCACCGTGCTCTATCTGCGCCGGCGCTCCGCCTCGGGTGCGGGCGAGCCGCCGCCCCTGAGCGAGGCCGAACGCCGGCGCCTCGGCGAGATTCTGCGCGAGGGCGAAGGCTGATGCTGCTCGGCTTGGTGCTCGCCGCGATGCTTGCGGCGGTGCTCGCGGGCGTGATTTGGCCGCTGCTCACGGCGTGGCGCGCCCTGCCCGAACGCGGCGAGTTCGATCGCGCCGTCTATCGCGACCAGCTCAAGGAGCTGGAGCGCGATGCCGCGCGCGGGCTCATCGGTGCCGATGAGGCGGCGGGCGCGCGGCTCGAGATCGAGCGCCGGCTGCTCGCCGCCGACCGCGCCGCGCCGCCGCCGCAGCGTCTTGGGCGGAGCCCACTCCTGGCCGCGGCGGTGGCGCTCTTGGTGTCCGGCGGCGCCGTCGCACTTTATCTCGTGCTCGGCGCGCCGGGGCTGCCTGATCTGCCCTATGCCGAGCGCGGACCGGAGCGAGCGCTGACCGCGGCGCATGGTCCGACCGATCTCGCGAAGACCGCGGCCGCGCTGGCGGCAAAGCTCGCGGCGCAGCCCGACGATGCCGAAGGCTGGCTGCTCTATGCCCGGACCTCGGCGGCGCTGCGCAATTGGCAGAACGCGGCCGACGCCTATCATCACGCGCTGCAGCTCAGCAACAGCCGGCCCGACGTCGCCGCCGCCTATGGCGAGATGCTGGTGATGGCGGCGGACGGGATCGTGACGCCGACGGCGCATGACGCCTTCGCCGCGGCGCTCGCCAAGGATCCGAAGAACGCCGCGGCGCGCTACTACCTGGCGCTCGGCGATGCCCAAGCCGGCAACGTCGACGCCGCGATCGCAGCCTGGCAGAAGCTCGCCGCCGAGGCGCCGGAGAACGCGCCGATCCGCGCCGAGCTAAAGCAACGGATTGCCGCCGCCGCGGCCGCGGTCGGCAAGGAGCCGCCGCCGCTCGCGCCGCCGGCGCCGAGCGAGGGACCGAGCCAGGATGAGATGGCGGCGATGGCGAAGCTCCCGCCCGAGCAGCGCGAGGCGACGATCCGCAGCATGGTCGCCAATCTGGAGGCGCGGCTCAAATCCGCGCCGGACGATCTGCCGGGCTGGCTCAGGCTGGCGCGCTCCTACGCGGTGCTGGGCGAGGGCGCGAGGGCGGCCGAGGCCTATGAGCAAGCGGCGAAGCTCGCGCCCGACGATGCGCAAATTCCCTTGGGCGAGGCGGAAGCGCTGCTCGCCGGCCATGATCTGCGCGATCCGATTTCGGAGCGTGTCGTGGCGCTGCTCCACCGCGTCGAGACGCTCGCGCCGGGCGAGCCGGCAGCGCTCTGGTATCTCGGCCTCGCCGCGGCGCAGGCGCGGCGGTTCGACGAGGCCGCCCAATATTGGCAGAGGCTGGTGGCGGCGCTGCCGTCCGACAGCGCCGAGCGCAAGACCGTGGCCGCGGCCTTGGACGCGATCGAGAAGAAGTAGCGGGTTGCGGAGGCAGCGATGGCATGTCGGTTGCGGCGCGGCCTAGCCGCGGGCGTGATTGCGGCGGGGATGCTCCTCGCGGCGGGAGCGCGCGCCGCGGAAAGCGAGCTTCACGTCGTCATCTTCCAGGGGATTTCGTCCCTGCCGCTGCTGGCGGCGCAGCAGCAGGGCTTCTTCGCGGCGCGAGGTCTCAAGGTCGATGTCGCGATCACGCCGAGCTCGGAGGCGCTGCGCACCGGCCTCGCCGCGGGACGGTTTGAGATCGCGCATGCCGCGGTCGACAACGCCATCGCCATGGTCGAGGTCGCGCATGCCGAAATCGCCATCGTGCTGGGCGGCGACGACGGCTTCACCAGCGTCATGGCGCAGCCCGAGATCGCCTCCTATGAGGCGCTCAAGGGCAGGACCGTGGTCGTCGATGCGCCCGATACGGCCTATGCGCTGATGCTCTACCGCATCCTCGAGTTGCACGGGCTGAAGCGCGGCGACTACGCGGTGAAGCCGCTGGGCGCGACCTATCTGCGGCTTAAGGCGATGCAGGAGGACAAGGCGAACGCGGCGAGCATCCTCACCCCGCCCTTCACCTTCGTCGCTGCGGCGGCGGGGCTAAAAGATCTGGGCCAGGCAGTCGCGTCGATCGGCGCCTATCAGGCGAACGGCGCTTTCGTGCTGCGCACCTGGGCGCGGCAGAACCGCGACGCGCTCGTCCGTTACATCGCGGCCTATGTCGAGGGCTTGCGCTGGGCCCTCAACCCCGCCCACAAGGACGCGGCGGAAGCGCTCATCGCGAGCGCGCTCAAGGTCTCGCCGGAAATCGCGGCGCGCTGCTATGCGCTGGCCGCGGCGCGGAAAGGCGGCTTCGATCGGGACGCGGCCATCAACCTCGCGGGCATGCGCAACGTCCTGCGCCTCAGGGCCGAGTTCGAAGGCCAATGGGGCGGCAAGCTGCCGCCCGCCGGCCGCTATCTCGACCTCTCCTACTACCGGAGTGCGCTGAAGGCGATGTGAGCGGGGCTCATCCCAGCACGGGCGCGAGCCGCGCGAGCGCCTCTTCGAGCCGCTCCGGCGCATTGGCGAAGCAAAGCCGAAGATAGCCTTCGCCGGCGGGTCCGAAGGCGCAGCCGGGGGCGAGGCCGACCTTGACCCGCGCGAGAATCTCCTTGGCGAAGGCCAGGCTGTCGGACACGCCCTCGACCCGGAAGAAGGCATAGAAGGCGCCGGCCGGCGCAGCGAAGCGCACGCGGGAGAAGCGCGCGAGCCCCTGGACCATGATGTCGCGGCCGCGGCGGCAGCGCTCGCGCATCGCCGCGACGACGGGCTCGCCCTGCTCCAAGGCGGCGATGCCGGCACGCTGCAGAAAGGGCGGGGCGCAACTCGTGTTGAACTCGACGAGCTTGTCCGCGACATCCTGGATCTCGCGCGGCGCCACCATCCAGCCCAAGCGCCAGCCCGTCATCGCCCAGGCCTTGGAGAAGCTATTGATGACGATGACGCGGTCTTCCGGCTCGGCAAGATCGAGCAGCGAGGGCGCGGCCGCGCTCCCGTCATAGACCAGACGCGAATAGACCTCGTCGGCGACGAGCCAGATGCCGCGCTCGCGCGCAAAGGAGAGGAGCGCCCGGGCCTCGTCACGGCTCATCGTCCAGCCCGTGGGATTGCCGGGCGAGTTGACGAAGAGCGCGCGCGTCATGGCATCGACGGCGGCAAAGAGGCGGTCCAAGTCGAGCCGCCAGCCGCCCGCCTCGGTCGCGGCCAGCGCTATGAGGCGCGGCGCGCCGCCCATCACCGTCACTGCATCGGCGATGTTGGGCCAGATCGGCGCGATGATCACGGCATTGTCGCCCGGCTCGATCAACGCCTGCGCCAGCAGCATCACCGCGCTCATGCCGGAGGAAGTGACAATCACCCGCTCTGCCGTCACCGGCCGCGCGTGGAGCCGCGTGAGGTACGCGGCGATCGCCTGACGCAGCTCCGGGATGCCGCGCTTGAAGGTGTAGAAGGTCTCGCCCGCGCGCAAGGCGGCGGCTGCGGCCTCGCAGATGAAGGCCGGCGTCGGCACGTCGCTCTCGCCATACCACAGCGGCACCACCGTGGGATCGCCCATGCCGGCCATGGCGAGCTGGCCGATCGGCGTGAAGGGCAGCGCCGCGACGATGGGCCGGACGCCCGCGGGGCGGCCGGGGATTTTCATCCTGCGGTGAAGCCCGCCTCGGTCTTGGCGCGGAGCTCGTCGAGGCTGACGCCGGGCGCTTGCTCGATGAGGCGCATGCCGCCCTTCTTCTTGTCGATGGTGAAGACCGCGAGGTCGGTGATTACCAGATCGACGACGCCGGCGCCGGTCAAGGGCAGGGTGCAGCGCTTCAGGAGCTTCGGCTCGTTCTTGGCGGTGTGCTCCATCACCACGACGACCTTCTTGACGCCGGCGACCAGATCCATGGCGCCGCCCATGCCCTTCACCACCTTGCCCGGGATCATCCAGTTGGCGAGGTCGCCGCGTTCGGAGACCTGCATCGCGCCGAGGATGGCGAGATCGATGTGGCCGCCGCGGATCATGGCGAAGCTGTCGGCGCTCGAGAAATAACTGGTGGTCGGCAGCTCGGTCACGGTCTGCTTGCCGGCGTTGATGAGGTCGGGGTCCTCCTCGCCCTCATAGGGGAAGGGTCCCATGCCGAGCATGCCGTTCTCGCTGTGGAGCTGCACCTTCATGCCCGGCGGAATGAAGTTCGAAACCAAGGTCGGGATGCCGATGCCGAGATTGACGTAGAAACCGTCGCGCAGCTCCATAGCCGCGCGCGCCGCCATCTCTTCGCGTGTCCAGGGCATGGCTCGCCTCCTCTCAGCTTCGTGGCCGCGTGGTGCGCTGCTCGATGCGCTTCTGCGGGTTCTTGATCTGCACGATGCGCTGCACGAAGATCCCGGGCGTCACGATGTGGTCGGGGTCGATCTCGCCGGCCGGGACGAGATGCTCGACCTCGGCGACCGTGACCTTGGCGGCGGTCGCCATCACCGGATTGAAGTTCCGCGCCGTCTTGCGATAGGCGAGATTCCCTTCCGTGTCGCCCCTCCAGGCATGGACGATGGCGAGATCGCCGGTGAGGCCGCGCTCCATCACGTATTTCTCGCCCTCGAATTCGCGAACCTCTTTGCCCTCGGCGATCATCGTGCCGACGCCGGTCTTGGTGAAGAAGGCGGGAATGCCGGCGCCGCCGGCGCGGACGCGCTCGGCGAGCGTGCCCTGCGGGTTGAACTCGAGATCGAGCTCGCCGGCCAGATATTGCTGGGCGAAGAGCTTGTTCTCGCCGACATAGGAGGCGATCATCTTGCGGATCTGCCTGGTCTCGAGCAGCACGCCGAGGCCGGCTCCGTCGATGCCGGCGTTGTTGGAGACCACGGTCAGATTCTTGATCCCGGATTTGCAGATCGCCTCGATCAGCGCCTCGGGAATGCCGCACAGACCGAAGCCGCCGGCCAGGATCATCATGCCGTCGCGCAACAGCCCGCCGAGCGCCGCCTCCGCGTCGGGATAGATTTTACTCGCCATCGCCGCCACTCCTGCTGCGCCGTCGCCGGCGCAGGCCGGGAAATAGCACGGGCGGGCGGGCTGCGCCATCCTCGCCCATGCCGCGGCGATCTGGTATGGATCGGCGGATTAACAGGGAGGTTTCCATGCTCGTCAACGGTCATGCGGCGCTGGTCACCGGCGGCGCGTCTGGATTGGGCGCCGCAACGGCGCGCGCGCTCGCCAAAGCCGGCGCCAAGGTCGCGGTGCTCGATATCGACGAGGCCAGGGCGAAGGCTGTGGCGGCCGAGATCGGCGGGCTGGCGCTGCGCTGCGACGTCGCCGATGGACCGAGCGCCGAGGCGGCGGTCAAGGCGGCCAAGGCGGCGCAGGGGGCGGCGCGGGTGCTGGTCAACTGCGCCGGCATCGGCCCGCCCGCGCGCATCGTCGGCCGCGACGGTCCGCTGCCCTTGGCGGATTTCCGCCGCGTCATCGAGATCAACCTGATTGGCAGCTTCAATCTCATGCGGCTCGCCGCGGCCGAGATGATGGCGCTCCAGCCCCTCGATGAAGGCGAGCGCGGCGTCATCATCTCGACCGCTTCGGTCGCCGCCTTCGAGGGGCAGATCGGCCAGGCCGCCTATTCGGCCTCGAAGGGCGGCATCGTCGCGCTCACCCTGCCGGCGGCGCGCGAATTCGCCCGCTCCGGCATCCGCGTCAACACGATTGCGCCGGGTCTCTTCAGCACGCCGATGATGGCGAGCCTGCCGCAGGCAGCGCAGGATAGTCTCGCCGCCAGCGTGCCGTTTCCCGCGCGACTCGGCCGGCCCGAGGAATATGCGCGGCTCGCGCTCGACATCATCGGGAACGCGATGCTCAACGGCGCGACCATCCGCCTCGACGGCGCGCTCCGCATGGCGCCGCGCTAGGCGGCGCGCCCGGCTGTAGCGTCGCCACAAATCGCGGCCCGAACTGGCGGCCGCCCCTCGCCGTGAACGGCATCAGGCCCGTTCATACCAACGGCGGGAGCGCAAGACGATGCGGACGACCGAAAGCATGACCGGAACTTCGATCAACACGCCGACGACCGTGGCGAGTGCCGCCCCGGAATTCAGACCGAACAGCGCGATGGCGGTTGCGACCGCGAGCTCGAAGAAGTTGCTCGCGCCGATCAGCGCCGAAGGCCCAGCCACGCAAAATTCCGACCCGAGCCGGCGATTGAGCCAATAGGCCAATCCGGCGTTGAAGTAGACTTGAATAAGGATCGGAACGGCCAGCATCAGGATGATCAGCGGCTGCGCAAGGATCTGCTCACCTTGGAAACCGAAGAGCAGAACCAGGGTCAAGAGCAGCGCGCCGAGCGACACTGGTCCGAGCCGCCTTAGCGTCGCGGTCAAGCGCGCCTCGCCGCCGCGGGATAGAAGCCGGCGGCGCCAGAGCTGCGCGACGATAACCGGCACGACAAGGTAGAGGACGACCGAGAGCAGCAGCGTCTGCCAGGGTACGGTGATTGACGAGAGCCCGAGGAGGAGGCCGACGATCGGGGCGAAGGCGAATACCATGATCACATCGTTGACGGCGACTTGGCTCAGGGTGAAGTGAGGTTCTCCGTCCAGGAGATTGCTCCACACGAACACCATCGCCGTGCATGGTGCCGCGGCCAATAGAATCAAGCCGGCGACGTAGGATGGAATTTGGTCGGTCGGCAATAGTGGCGCGAAGACATGGTTGATAAAGACCCAAGCCAGCACGGCCATCGAGAATGGCTTGATCGCCCAGTTGACGAAGAGCGTTACGCCGATACCGCGCCAATGCTCGCGAACCTGATGAAGCGCGCCAAAATCGATCTTGAGCAGCATCGGGATGATCATGAGCCATACCAACACTGCGACCGGAAGGTTCACCTGGGCCACCGTGGTCGCCCCGAGAATCCGGAACGGCGCCGGCACTATTCGGCCCAAGGCAACGCCGGCGACGATACAGAGCACAACCCATAAGGTGAGGTAGCGCTCGACGATGCCAAGCGATGCCCTGGGCCGCGAACCGGCGGCATCGGTTGCAACGGCGCTCATCAGACTTCGGTCTCCGCATTTGCGGTATTGCCGATTCGGCCAATCTGCGCTGTTTCCCGCTTAAGGGCCAGGTTATCGAGCTTCTCGATGGGAAGCGCGAGGAACAGCTTGATGCGCGCATCGAGGCGACGGAAGGCCTCGCGGAAGGCGGCGGCACGCTTGGCGTCCGAACCCTCGACGGCGACCGGATCGGGGATGCCCCAATGCACGGTGACGGGATTGCCCGGCCAAATGGGACAGACTTCGCCCGCCGCCTGGTCGCAAACGGTGACGACGAAATCCATGACCGGCGCATCCGGCTGCGCGAACTCGCTCCAGCTTTTCGAGCGCAATCCCGCAATCGGCAGATCAAGCGAGCGGAGCAGTTCGAGCGTCATCGGATGGATCTGGCCTTTGGGCGCGCTTCCCGCGCTGTAGCCGCGGAAGCGGCCTTGGCCCCAATGACTGACCAGCGCCTCCGCGATAACGCTGCGCGCGGAGTTGCCGGTGCAGAGGAAGAGCACGTTATAGACGCGCGCTGCCGTCATGCCGATCTCCTCTGGGGACGCTTGGATTTGGCGGGCAGCGCGGGCGCGCAAGCCGGCGCGCAGGCTTGGCGGCCGCAGCAATTCTCGGTGAGATAGGCGACCAGCTGGTTCATCGCGGCGTAATCGGCGGCGTAGATCAATTGCCGGCTGAGGCGGCGTTGGCTGATGAGCCCGGCATGAAGGAGCTGCTGGAGATGGAAGGTAAGCGAGGAGGGCGGGATGGCCAGCCGTTCCGCAATCTGCCCGGCGGAGATGCCGTCAGGGCCGCGCTCCACCAGCATGCGGTAGACCGCAAGGCGATGCTCATGCGCGACCGCGCCGAGCGCCTTGACGACCCTTGCCGCGTCCATTCGTCTCTCCGATCTTTCGAGTATTATCGAAATTTAGCGCGCCGGGCGGCGGCTGTCAACGACATTTCGAGAAATACCGTAGGGCTTCGCAGCCGCGCGCTAGCGCGACGCCGGCACGGCTTCCGGCACCGAAGGCGCGGTCGCGCCGGTCAGGGCAACCGCCCGGTCTTGTCGCGCGCCGGCGCGATCTCGTCGATGGCGTGAGCCAAGATCACGTCGCGCTCGCTCACGCCCTCGACATCATGGGTGCTGAGCACGATCTCGACGCGGTTGTAGACGTTGAACCATTCGGGATGGTGATCCATCCTCTCGGCGAGGAGGGCGACTTGGCTCATGAAGCCCCAGGCCTCGCGGAAGGTGCCGAAATGATAGGTCTTGCGGATGGCGTCGCGGTCCTCGACCTCCGACCAGCCGTGCAGCTCCTTGATGGCGGCGTTGCGCGCGGCGCCGTGCAGCCTCTCGACCATGGGTCCTCTCCCTCGCGTGGTGGCGATGGCGGAGATGTGACGGGCTTGGCGGGAGAGATCAAGCGGTGAGATCGCCGCCGCAGCCGCCGCCCTCGCTCGCCGACCTCGAGGCTCTGGCCCAGCGCGCGCTCGCCACCATTCCCGAGGAATTGAAGCGCCATCTCGGACCCGTCGTCATCCGCGTCGAGGAATTTCCCGACGCCGAGACCGAGGCGGAGATGGAACTCGAAAGCCCGTTCGACCTTCTCGGCCTCTACCGCGGCGTCGCCTTGCCGCGCAAATCGGTGTCCGATCCGCACCCCGCGATCGACATGATCTTTCTCTACCGTCGGCCGATCCTCGATTATTGGTGCGAGAGCGGCGACGACCTCGGCGCCGTCGTGCGCCATGTCCTCATCCACGAGATCGGCCACCATTTCGGCTTCAGCGACGAGGACATGGAGCGCATCGAGACGGGCGGCTGAAGCGTCGTCACCGCCCGCTGCCGAGCATGCCGCGCACCATCGCGCCGGCGACGCCGCCGGCCACCGCTGCACCCGCGGTCTGCGAGTGTTGGTTCTGGCCGAGATAGGGCTGCAGCGCGTGGGCGAGGTTGGGCATGGTGAGGGTCTGGAGCCAGACCTTGCCCGGGCCCGTGAGCCGCGCGATGAAGATCCCGTCGGCGCCGAAGAAGGCGTTCATGATGCCGCGCATCACGGTGATGTCGAAGCCGACGCTGTCCTCGAACATGCCGACATGGCCGGGATGGACCTGGAGGGATTCGCCGGGCTTCAGATCGTAGGTCACGCTCTCGCCGCCGAGTTCGACCCAGGCGGTGCAGCTCCCCGCGAGCTTTTGCAGGAGAAAACCGTTGCCGCCGAAGATGCCCGCGCCAAAAGAGCGCTGGAAGCCGACCGACAGCTCGATGCCCTCAGTGGCGCAGACGAAGCCCTGGCGGTGCACCATGTAGCCGCGGCCGGGCTGGACCTGGACCTCCATGATCGTGCCCGGCGCCTTCGCGGCAAACGCGACCAAGCCATTGCCGCCGCGGGTCGCGTATTCCGTCATGAACAGCCCGCCGCCCGACAGCGCGCGACCGAGCACCCCGAAGACGCCTTTCGCCCCCGCGGTCATGGTGGTGGTCTTGAGCTCGACGCCGTCGGTCATCCACGAGAACTCGCCGGGCTCGGCGACGATCCGGTCGCCCGGCACCAACGAAATTTCGAGGACGGGAAGAGTGGTGCCGATGATCTGCGCTTTCACGGGGGCGCTCCTTGAGCCGGGCGAGGAAGCCCCGAATCTAGGGCAGAAATGGTTTAAATTCGGCTCACAGCAGCGCCGCGACCCGCCGCCGCAACTCGGGGACAAGCTCGGCCGCAAACCAGGGATTGCGCTGCTCCCACGCCGTCGTGCGCCAACTCGGATGCGGCATCGGCAGGAAGCGCGGCAGGTAGTCGCGAAACGCGGCTACCGTCTTGGTCATGGTCCGCTGCCGCTGTTTCAGGTAGTAGTCGATGGCATAGGAGCCGACCAGCAAGGTGAGGACGAGCCGCGGATACTGCGCCAGCACGCGCGCATGCCAGAGCGGCGCGCATTCCGGCCGCGGCGGGCTGTCGCCGCCCTGGGGCAGCCGGCCGGGATAGCAGAAGCCCATCGGCATGATGGCGACGCGGCTCTCGTCATAGAAAGTCGCGCGGTCGATGCCGAGCCATTGCCGCAGCCGGTCGCCGCTCGGATCGTTGAAGGAAAGCCCCGTCTCGTGCACGCGCGTGCCCGGCGCCTGGCTCAGGATCAAGAGCCGCGCCGTGGCGCGCCCGCGCAGCACCGGCCGCGGGCCCAGCGGCAAATGCGCGGCGCAGAGCCGGCATTGCCGCACCTCGGCGAGGAGGCGGTCCAACCCCGCCTGCGCCGCGTCCTGCTCGGCCGGTTTCATGCCGCGCGTTCTAACTTGCGCCAAGCCGGTTTGACAGCGCCGTGGCTCGACTGTATTTCGGGGCGCCGCGCCGCAACGCAGAGGTCCCACTCATGAAGATCGACATCTTCCCGCACATTTTTCCCAAGAGCTATTTCGACCGCATGGTCGACACCGTGCCGAACAAGGCGGCGGTGCGGCGCTGGGTCAACATTCCCGTGCTCTACGACCTCGAGGCGCGGCTCCGGATGATGGCGGAATTCGCGGACTATCGGCAGATCCTCACCCTCTCCATGCCGGCGATCGAATATGTCGCCGGGCCCGATGCGTCGCCCGTCCTGGCGCGGCTCGCCAATGACGGCATGGCCGAGATCTGCGCCAAGCACCCGCAGCAGTTTCCGGCCTTCGTCGCCTCGGTGCCGATGAACAACGTCAAGGCGACGCTCGAAGAGATGAGGCGGGCAATCGAGACGCTCGGCGCGCGGGGCATCCAGATCTTCACCAACGTCAACGGCCGGCCCTTGGACGAGCCCGAATTCGCGCCGATCTTCGACCAGATGCACGCCTACGATCTGCCGATCTGGATGCATCCGACGCGGCCCGCCAAATTCGCCGACTATCCGACGGAGACGCAGTCGAAATATGACATCTGGTGGGTCTTCGGCTGGCCCTACGAGACCAGCGCGGCAATGGCGCGCATGGTGTTCTCGGGCTTCTACGACCGCTGGCCCAACCTCAAGATCATCACGCATCACTTGGGCGCCATGGTGCCGTTCCTCGAGGCGCGGGTCGGCCTCGGCCTCGATCAGCTCGGCTCGCGCGAGGCGGCGGAGGGGCATTATGCGAAGATCGTCGCCGATATGAAGGCGAAGGGTCGGCGCCCCGTCGATTATTTCCGCATGTTCTATGGCGACACCGCGATCAACGGCTCGCTGTCGGGGACGCGCTGCGGCATCGACTTCTTCGGCCACGACCACGTGCTCTTCGGCACCGACTGCCCCTTCGACCCCCTGGGCGGCCCGCTCTTCATCCGCGACATCATCAAGGTGCTGGACACGCTCGACCTCACCGACGACCAGCGCGAGCGGATCTACAACCGCAACGCCAAGCGCATGCTCAGGCTCAAATAAGCCGTCAGAGGAACCCGATCGAGAGCCAAGGGAAGGCCGCGACGACGACGAGCGCCAGGAGCAGCGCGCCGAGATAGGGCCAGACGCGGCCCATCGCCTCGTCCGGCGCGACCCGGCCGATGGCACAGGCGGCATAGAAGCCGACGCCGAAGGGCGGCGCGAAGAGCCCGATGCCCATGGCGAGGATCACCACCATGGCGTAATGCACGTCGTGGATGTGCAGCGCTCGCGACACCGGGAACAGCAGCGGTCCGAACAGCACGATCGCCGGAATGCCCTCGAGCACGCTGCCCAAGACCGCGAAGGCGAGGATCGACACGGCAAGAAACCCGGCTTGCCCGCCCGGCACCGCCGCCATCGTCGCGGCAAGGTCGCGCGAGAATCCCGATTGCGTCAGTGCCCAGGCCATGGCGGTGGCGGCGCCGATGATCATGAGGATGGCGCCCGAGAGCGACGCGGTCTCGACCAGCATCGGATAGAGCCGCCGCCAGTCCATGCGGCGATAGAGCAGGATGCCCGCGAGAAAGCTGTAGGCGATGCCGATGGTCGAGACCTCCGTCGCGGTGGCGACGCCCTCGACCACCGTGGCGCGGATGAGGAAGGGCAGGACGAGCGCCGGGACCGCCACGACAAAGCTGCGGGCGACCTGGCCGAACCCGGCGCGCGCAATGCCACGCACCTCGCCGCGCGAGCGCCGCCACGCGACCAGCACCAGGGCGAGCGCCAGAACCAGCGCCGGCAACAGCCCGCCGGTGAAGAGCGCGGCGATCGAGATGCCCGTGACCGAGCCGATGGTAATGAGCACCAGGCTGGGCGGGATGGTCTCGGACATGGCGCCCGAGGCCGCGAGCAGCGCCACCAACTCGCCGCCCGCGGCGCCGCGCCGCCGCATCTCCGGAAACAGCACGGGCGCCACCGCCGCCATGTCGGCGGCCTTCGAGCCGGAGATGCCGGAGACGAGATACATGGCGCCGAGCAGCACATAGGCGAGCCCGCCGCGGACATGGCCGAGCAGGGCGGCCAAGAAATCCACCATGGCGCGGGCGAGCCCGGCCATCTCGATGAGCACGCCCAGGAAGACGAAGAGCGGCACCGCCAGCAGGATCAGATGCGACATGCCCTCGTCCATCCGTCCGATGACGACGGTGAGCGGCACGCGCGTCAACAACGCGAGATAGGCCAGCGTCGCCACGCCGAAGGCGAAGGCAATGGGAACGCCGGCCGCGACCGCCGCGGCGACCAGCAGAACGAAAAAGACGACGAGATTGTAGTTGCCGAATGCCAGGAGCGCCGGCCGCAACAGCCACAACGCCAGCGCCACGACCGCGATCGTTGCGATCGCAAGCCCGATCCGTCCGGGGCTAGCCTGCCCGGCGAGCCGGGCCAGCGCCACCACCGCCATCAGCACGGCGCCCACGGGCAGCGCCGCCGCGCGCCAGGAATTGTGGATCTCGAGCGCGGGGGTGATGATGGCGTATTCGTCCTGCGCATATTCGCCCGCGGGCCATAGAATCAGCAGCACGAAGACGATGACGGTCACCGCAGCGATCGTCTCGAGCGTCGCCCGCCCGGCGACGGGCAGCCGCGCAGCGATCGCGGTGAGGCGCATGTGCTCGCCGCGGCGCAAGGCGATGACCGAGCCGAGCATCGCGAGCCACAGGAAGAGGATCGAGGCGAGCTCGTCGCTCCAGGTGAGCGGGCTCCGGAAGACGTAGCGCGAGACGACGCCGGCAAAGAGGATCACGATTTCGAGCGCCACCAGAATGGCGGCCGGAATCTCCGTCAGGAGCGCGAGCGCGCGGTCGAGCTGCGCGGACCTCACGCTCAGGCGAGCGGCCCGGAATATTTCTCGAGCACGGCCCAGGCCTCGGCGCCGTATTTATCGCGCCATTGGGCGTAGAAGCCGGCGCTCTTCAGCACCGCGCGGAAGGAAGCGGGGTCGACGGTGTTGAACACCATGCCCTGGTGCTCGAGCGTGCTTTGCACGGAAGCCGCGAGCTTCCTCAAATCGTCGCGCTCGGCGACGGCGCCGGCATCGAGATTCCGCGCGGCGATCTCCTGCAAATCCTTGGGCAGCGCCTGCCAGGCGCGCTCGTTGGCGAGCAGGTGGAAGCCGTCCCACATATGGCCGGTGAGCGAACAGTATTTCTGCACCTCGTAGAGCTTGGCGATCTCGATCAGGGTCAAAGGATTCTCCTGGCCCTCCACGACCTTGGTCTGCAGCGCCGAATAGACTTCGGCGAAATTGATGCTGGTGGGCGATGCGCCGAAGGCCTCGAACATCGAAGTCCACAACGGGCTCACGGGCACGCGGATCTTGAAGCCGCGCAGATCGGGGGGTGTCGCGATCGGATGCGTGCTGCTGGTGATCTGGCGATAGCCGTTGTCCCACATCTTGTCCATGGCGCGCAGCCCGGATTTGAGGATCGCGGCGCGCACGAAATTGCCGAGATCGCCGTCCATCGCCGTCCACACCTGGTCGTAGTCCTTGAAGGCGAAGCCGATGCCGTTGATCGATGCCTGCGGCACCAGGATCGCGAGGATGAGGCCCGAGAGCATGAAGATCTCGAGGGCGCCCGAGCGCAGCTGCTGCAGCATGTCGGTGTCGCCGCCGAGCTGGTTGTTGGGAAAAATGTCGATGACGAGACGGCCCTTGGAATCCGCCTTGATCCGCTCGACCGCCTCGCGCAGGCGGATGTTCATGGGATGGTCGACCGGATTGTTGTTGGCGAGCTTGTAAGTGAATTCGGCCGCCCGCGCGCGCCGCGGCAAGAGCGCGACCGTGCCCAGCGCCGTCGCAGCGGCCGTTTCGGTGATGAGCCTGCGGCGGGTAATGCGTCTCATGGCGTTTCTCCCCCTGGCATTGAATTGTTGGCCGCCATCCTACACCGCCGCTTCCGGCGATGCGACGGGCGCGCCAGATTCCGTCCGAACGCCGCTTACCTCAGCATCGCCGCGACATTGCCGCCATCGACGGTGGTCGCGTCGCCGGTGGTCTTGAGCGCGAGCGCTTGATCGACGAAGGCCTGCGCCACGTCCTCGGCGGTCACTTCGCGGCCGAGAAGGTTCCCCGCCAGGTACTCCTGCTCGCTCACGCCCCGCGCCTTGGCGCGCGCGGCGATGAGTTCGGGGGTCAAGAGGCCGCTGCGCACGCGATCGGCATTGACCGCATTGGCGCGGATCCCGTCGCCGCCGTAATCGAGCGCGTATTGCCGCATGAGGAACAAGGTTGCGGCCTTGGGGAGGCCATAAGGGCCGAAGCCGGGGCCGGGATTGACCGCCTGCTTCGAGACATTGAACAGCAGCGCGCCGCCCGTCCCTTGCGCCAGCATTACCCGAACCGCATTCTGTGCCACCCGCTGATGCCCGAAGAAATTGAGCTCGAAGCTGTCGCGCAAGACCGCTTCGTCCACCTCGCCGATGCGGCCTTGCCACGCCGCGCCGGCATTGGAGACGACGATGTCGACGCCGCCGAATTCGGCGACGACCTTGTCGAAGGCCTGACGCACCGAGGCGGCGTCGGTCACGTCGCAGTGGACCGCAATCGAAGCGCCGCCGAGCGCCTGGGCGCGCGCCGCGGCCCCGGCGAGGTCGATGTCGAGGAGCGCCACCTCGGCGCCGGCCTCCTTCATGCGCCGCGCGGTGGCGCTGCCGATGGCGCCGGCGGCGCCGGTGACGAGCGCCACCTGGCCGGCCAAGGGCGGCTCCTTGGCCTGGCCGAGCTTCGCCTGCTCGAGCGACCAGTATTCCATTTCGAAAAGTTCCGCTTCGCTCAGCGATTCGAAGCGCCCGATCGCCTCGGCGTCGGTGACGGTCTCGATCCAGTTCTCGGCGATATCGGCAGCGATGCGCGCATCCTTCTTGCTGCGGCCCATTCCGAAGAGTCCCAGCCCCGGCACCAGGATGACGCGCGGCAGCGGATCGAGCATGCGCTTGCCTGGCTCGCGCCCGGCATTGTTGCGGGCGAAATAGGCGCGATAGTCGATGATGAAGGCTTGCGCCGCTTCGCGCGCCGCCTGGGCGAAGGCTGCCATTCCGTCCGCCGCGGGCGGCGGCACGATGAGCGGATAGTTCTTGGTGCGGATCGTGTGGTCGGGCGTGACCACGCCGGCGCGGGCATAGCGCTCGCGCTCGGCGCCGCTGACGAAAGCGAGGATCGCCGGTCCGGTGCGGAAATCCATGACGAGGCGGCGCCAGGCGCCTGCGACCTGCTCGTCCGCGAGGCTGCAGGCGCCGCGCAGGATGGGCGCAACCTCGGGCACGCTCGCGACGTGCGGCGGCAAAGCGCCCGGCGCAAAGACAAGATTGCGCCGGCGCTTCAGCCGTTCCTCGGCGAGCGTCACGGCCGCGATCATGCGCTCGTAGGATTGGCGCGCCGAGGAACCGAAGGTGAAGATGCCGTGCTTCACCAGCACCAGCCCTTCGACCTCGGGATCGGCCTCGTAGATCTCGGCGGCGCGCTTCGCCAACGCGAAGCCCGGCGGGATGTAGGGCACCAGCGCCAGCCGCCGGCCGAAGACGGCGCGCGCGAGATCGGCGCCGTCGGGCTGATCGACCAGGCTCAGCACCGCCGTGGCATGGGTGTGATCGACATAGGCGTGCGGCAGAAAGGCGTGGAGCAGGGTCTCGACCGAGGGGTTGGGCGCGCCGGGATCAAGGAGATTGACGCGCTGCAAGCGCACCATGTCCTCATCGCTCAAGCTGGCGCGCCCGCGCAGCTTGAGGAGCGGGCGCAGCCGCACCGCCGGCAGCCCCTCGGGCTCGATCGCCGCCATGTCCCAGCCGCTGCCTTTGATGCAGAGTACCTCGGCGTCCTCGCCGAAGAGGTCGCGCAGGCGGGTTTTCAGCGAGGAATTGCCGCCGCCATGCAGGACCAGCCGCTTGTTCCGGCCCAAAAGCCGCGCGCTATAGACGCGGAGCGCTAAGTCGCGCGCGATCCCTGCCACGGCGTAATGCGCGACCACGGCTTCGGCCGCGTTTTCATCCCACCGGCTTTCCATGGCGGCGCATCATAGGCGAGAAGCGCGCCGGCGACAGCCGCCGTCTAGGATTTGTCGTAGACCTGGAGAAAGGTGTCGGACATCCACTCCTTGTGGCGCTCGAGATTGATCCGCCGGTCGTCGCCCTTGGCCTTGTCGATGCCGACCATCTGCAAGATCTCGAGCGGCTCCTCGCCCGCCTTCTCGAACCAGTAGCGCGAGCCGCCGGGAATGAGAATGCCCTGATAGGGGCCGAATTCGCCGAGGAGCTTGTCGTCAACGCCATAGAAGCGCGCCCGACCGCGCAGCACCGTCCAGCAGGTGTCGGAATTGACGTGGTAGTGGAGATTGTTCTCGCCGCCTTCCCTGACCACCTGGACATAGACGCGGCCGAGATCGCTCCGGCACAGCGGGATCACCTCCTTGACCTTGTCCGAGGCAGCGGGCGGGCGATAGGCGAAGGTGGCGATGCGGGCCTCGGCCGCCTGGTGAAACTGCTCCTTCTCCTCCGGCGACATGCTTTTGACGTCAGGCATGGCTCGCTCCCCTGCGCGGACTGGGTCAGGAACTATAAGTCGGGTCCGATAGCGTGCGCAAACCAGCCGTGCTCGATGCCGAGGACGCAGCGGCGGTAACGGCTTGGTAAGGGGTCGGCTGGTTAAATCGCGATATGAAAGCAGGACGCGACGGCGATGCGGCGAAGCGGCCGCCTGCGCTGACGCCGCAAGAGCGGCGCCAAGTCCAGCAGCTCCACCAATGCTACCTGGCGCGTCAGGCCGACGCGGCCCGGGCGGCACTCGCCCACCGCCCCATCGCGCCTAAGCTCGGCGCCGCCAACGACAACCAGCAAGACTGAGGCGCCCGGCCGGTTGTCGCACCGGCCCGCCGGCGAATTAGAGAGCAATCCGCGGAGTGCGCCCGGCGCGCGAGGTCGCATAGGCTGACCCCAATCGATCAGGCAGAGGGGATAGCGATGACGCGCACGAAAACTGCTTTCTGCGGGGCGATGGCCGTCGCGGCGGCGATCCGGCGTTGGCTGCAATGGCGGCGCGAACGCCGGGAGCTCGCTCAATTGAACGAGCGCGAGCTGCGCGATATCGCGCTCACGCCGTCGGAGCGGATGTGGCTGGTCGAAAAGCCGTTCGTCCCGGTCGAAGCCATCTCGCGCGCGCGGCCGGAGCGGTGCGAAAGTCGCGCGCTCGGCAGCAGCGCAACGCGCTAGCACTCCGCGCCATCAATCATCCGTCGCCTCGGCTGCGGTTCTTGGAACGTTCTGCTCCGCTGCATACGATCGTCTGCACCTGAATGTCGGACGCTCTGCCTACGGGGCTGCCCGTCTGATTTCGCAAGCTTCTGTTCCGTCGCTTCCTTGATGCGGCTCGCATTTTTTTTGCCGCGGGCTGCGATTGCCCGCTGCATGCGGTCGACCAGAGCGTGCGCCACTTCGAGGCGGTCGGCCGCCGCGTAAGCGGCGCGTCTCGCCAGCGATGCCGCCAACTTATCTCCAATGCAATTAGCTAGAACCACCGATTCACTCATCAGCTCCAGGATTCGCCATCCGTTGCGCCGACGTTCGAGTTCCGCTCGCATCGCGTCAACCTCGCGCATCGATTTATTCCTTTCTTCGAATCTGTTGTTCGAATCTGTTCCGGTCTAGCCGAATCGGTCTCCCCGATCGTTAGCCGCGGCTTTGACCCGGACGGGTCGTCCGGTGGGATCCCGGGTCACGCCCGGCACTGACGAAAAAGCCGGAGCGCATCTAATCGGATAACGTCCCAGCGCTCGCGAAGTTCTGCGGATCATTTCCATAGGTTGCATGGGGTTATGCACATTTTTATAATATATATGACAACATGCAGGCTGTGAATTCAAATAATAGTGAGTTTCAAGCGGTAGCCGGGCCACAATGCGCCGAACCGGGAGATCACCAATTGAAAATTTGACGGTGGTTAGGTGGAACGGCTCGCCGCATGGCGCGGCATTTGGGAAATTGTGATCTATAAGGCCGCTGGACTCGTAGATTTTGCCTTATGGCATCTTGCGTGCGGTTCGGCGGGGCGATAAGGGCAGCGCCGATGGAATTGCGGCAGCTCCGACATTTTCTTGCGGTCATCGACCATGGCTCGCTCGGCGACGGCGCGCGAGCGCTGAGCCTGTCCCAGCCAGCGCTCAGCCGGAGCATCCAAGGGCTGGAGCG